>ERZ890953.104-NODE-104-length-49270-cov-7.530976_pt1 | contig 49270 bp, 42 predicted proteins | sample MGYA00521264_ERZ890953 | MGnify/ENA primary metagenome ERZ890953 (study PRJEB32303, sample SAMEA104408629) | aquatic metagenome | biome: Brackish water; feature: Chemocline; material: water | place: Baltic Sea | collected 2014-10-26T21:54:00 | depth 200 m ...
TGGCGTAGCGCCTGCCGTACTTGGAGCAGCCTTTTCCCGCGCCGTTCACACCGACGACGGCTCCGCCGCCGCGGCATATCGCCGCGCCCGAGGTGAAGCGGTTTCTTCCAGCGTCGTTCACACCGACGATGGCTCCGCCGCCGCGGCATGTCGCCGCGCCCGAGGCGGAGAGTCCTTCGCTGGCGTAGCGCCTGCCGTACTTGGAGCAGCCTTTTCCCGCGCCGTTCACACCGCCGACGGCTCCGCCGCCGCGGCATGTCGCCGCGCCCTAGGCGGAGCGGCTCCTACCCGCGTCGATCATGCCGACATCGGCTACGACACTGCGGCGGGTCGCCCCCACCCATCCCTCGAGGCTACGAGCGCATGAGCCGCTGGATTCTCCTTCGCCATGGTCGCACCGCGCGCAACGCGCAGCGCCTGCTCGATGGACAAGGCCTCACGCCGCTGGACTATGAGGGGCGCTGGCAGGCCGTCATGGCCGGGCTGCGCCTCGGCGGTTCCTCGCCTCCCCCGCTTCTGCTCTGCAGCGACCTGCTGCGAGCCAAGCAGACCGCCGCGGCTCTGTCCGCGGCCGCCGGCTGGTCCGCGACCTGGGTCTTCCACCCTGCTTTGCGCGAGCGGCACCTGGGGCGCTGGCAAGGTCGCAGCTACGACGCTGTCCGGCGATCGGGCCGCGGCCGCCAACTGGTGGGCTGGCAGGACTCCCCTCCCGAGGGTGAGAGCCTCGAGCTCCTCGCCCTACGCCTGCTGGACTTCCTGGCCCCGATGCCTGACCGATCCGGGATCATCGTGGCTCACGCCGGGCCCCTGCGGGTGCTCCGCGGCCTAGCGCTGGGGCTGCCCCTGGACTCCATCGGCTTCCAGAAGATCCCCTACGCATCGCCCATGGAACTCACCCTCCCGCAGGGAGGCTGGGCTGCGTTGTCCCCTCGACTCAATCGGAGCTGATCTCAGCACTGGGGGACTCCACAGCCTCGGGCTCGACGACAGGGGCAGGCGAAGCCCCCACCGCGATGGCCGCCGTGGCGGTCTGGCCAGCGGCGAGCAGCCTGGCGGCCAGAGCGTCGCCCTCGAAGCCCTGGACGATGAGCCCAGGCAGGTGCAGCGCGAGATCTGGCATGGAGACACCGGCCTCGAGCTGTTCGACGACCACCTCGAGCGCACCCACCAGGCTGTACACGGACACACCAGAGCCAAGCGCGGTCTCGAGCAAGGCGCGCAGCTCGGCCTCCTCGATCTTGCTGGTGCGCAGCTGATCGGTGAGCACAGGCAGCCTGGATGCCGTGACGGCGGGGGGCAGCCCCGTGCGGAGCTCCTTCTCTGCCGGGGTCTCCTGGCTGATGCCAGCACTGGACAGAGCCAAGGCGAGGGCGAGGTTCGTGATCATGGCACACTCCCGGGGTCTGGGGCGGCGTCCGGCGCGGGGCACGGGCGCGGGTCCCAGCTCATCGCAGGCTCATAGCCAGTCCGGTCCCAGCCTTCCACGGGCTCCCACGCCCCCTCGGCCGCCTCGAAGCAGCCGTATGGCACGTCGCGAGCTTGCGTTCCGTCCATGGGGAGGCGGTAGTGCCACCACTCCTTGGAGTAGTTGCGGAAGCCCTGGTCCTTCATTGCCTGCACCAACACGAGCCGGGCGGCCAGGGCCTCGCCCTCGGCGTTGCTGGTGTGAGCCCGCTCGTCGAGGGTGTCGAAGGGGCAGCCCATGTCCACCGGCTCGCCCGTGTCCAGCTGGTAGAGGGTGAGGTCCACGGTGTGGCCGTGGTTGTGGCCGGAGCGCCGAGCGATGTAGCCGTTGAGCAGGTGAGCCTGGCCGGTACGCTCGGCCCACGCCACCATGGCCAGCGTGCCTCGGATGGGCCGATAGGCATCGAACACGAGCAGGCCGTAGCCTCGCTCGGCCAGGGATCTGTGGACCTGAACCAGAGCCTCGGCCGGCTGAGACAACATCCAGGCCGCAGGGGCCCCGTAGCCGGGCAGGGGGGCCCCGGTGAAGTTGTCCGCCGAGTGGTAGGCGATCTGGCACCGCAGGCCCTCGACGACCTCGCACAGATCAACCATGCCCTCTGGAACCGGGCTCAGGTAGTCGCGGGGCTGAGGTGGAGGCGGAGGTAGAGGAGGCGGCGGATGGGAGACCTCCTGGCCGACGGCGGGCTCCAGCGCGACGGGTGGGGGCGACGAAGGTGGCGCCGGCTCGCAGGCGAGCAGCCCCGACATCAGGATGGCGAGCGAGGTCCTCATGGGCCATGGCGTATCCCGGGCGCAAGGCCGTGGCCGGAAGGAGCCGCCCGCATTAGCCGCGCCTGATGTCGCAGCTGCTGGATTCCATCCGCGAGACCGTCCCGGACCACACATGGTCCGCGGCCGTGCGGCTGTGCCGCCAGGGCTGCGTGCGGGTGGAGCGGCAGTCTGACGAAGAGGTCAAGGCCTCGGTGCGCATCCCCGGCAAGCCGGTGCCCCACGAGGTCTTTCTCTGGCCCCAAGACGGGGACTGGGGCTGCGACTGCGGCTCCCGCGCCGACGCCTGCGTCCACGTGGCCGCGGCGGCCATCCGCCACAAGCAGCAGGCCGGCAGCCAGGAGCGCGCCCCCGCGCAGCCCGGCCGCCCCAGCTCGCACCTGGGCTCCACCACACCCTCGGCCACCCGGGTGGTGCATGCCCTGAGGCGCTCGGGACGGGGGCTCTCCATCGAGCGCTACCTCGAGATCCCCGCTCCTGGAGACACGCCCCCCCAGCGCACACCGGTCAAGGGCAGCCTGTCCCGCAGCGCGGCCTGGTGCAGCGCCGGCGATCTCGAGGTCGAGGCCGCGCTGATCACCCGCATGGGCAACCGCATCCCCGCGGAGCTGTGGCCACGGCTGATGAAGGGCCTGGCTGACGCCACGGTGGTGACCCTGGACGAGCGCCCCATCCGCTGCAGCGGCGAGGCCCGCTCGGGGGTGGTGAAGGTCGAGGACGAGGGGGACGGCTTCCACGTGCAGCTGATACGGGATCCCCGCATCGAGGAGGTCTTCGAGGGGGGCGTGGTGCGCTGCGGCGACCACCTGCACCCCGTGCCCCGGAGGCTGCTGGACGAGACGGAGCGACAGGTGCTGATCCGGGGGCTGCACTTCGGCCCCGACGAGGTGGGCCGCCTGGTGGGAGAGTTCCTGCCCAAGGTCGAGAAGCGCCTCGCCCTGGACCTGCGCACCAAGCGCCTGCCCAGCACCACCCCTGACCCACCTCACCTGCACCTGCTCATCGAGGAAGGCTCCCACGACCGCCTCGAGATCCTGCCCACCATCGTCTACGGCGATCCTCCGGTCGCGCGCCTGGACCGGGATCGCCTGGTGCTGCTGGGGCGTGACCGGGTCCCCATCCGCGACCCCAAGCGCGAAGAAACCTTGCGCAAGCAGTGCTCCCGCTTCCTGGGCACCTCGCCCGGGCGGCGCAACGTGCTGGAGACAGAAGCCGCCATCCGCTTCGCCGCTGGCCCCCTTCACGGCTTCCAGGGCTCCGTCGAGGGGTGGGAGTTGGCCGAGCGCTTCCGGTTCGTGCGACGCCAGCTCCGGCCCGGCGTGCGCCTCGAGGACCAGGGCCGCGGCACCTACCGAGTGGAGGTCGACGGTGACGGTGCCGATCCACACGCCATGCTCGCGGCCTGGCAGATGGGTCGCTCAGTGGTGCCCCTGCTGGACGGCGGGTTCGCGCCGCTGCCCCTGGCGTGGCTGGAGGAGCACGGCTGGACCCTCGCGGAGCTGATGGACGCGAAGGACGAGGACAACATCGTCCCCGCCCACACCGCCGCGTCCCTGGCCAGCCTTTCCGAGCCCGAGGCCCTGCCCCCATCCCTGAATCGCCTGAGACAGCTCGCCCAGGACTTCCAGGGCCTGCCACCCACCGTGCTGCCCCCAGGCCTGGAGGCGGATCTGCGCCCCTACCAGCAGCGCGGCGTGGACTGGCTGGCTTTCCTGCGGGACGCCGAGCTGGGCGGGCTGTTGGCCGACGACATGGGCCTGGGCAAGACCCTGCAGGCGCTGGTGGCCATCGCTTCGGTCCCTGGTCCCAGCCTGGTGGTGGCACCCACCTCGGTGCTGAGAAACTGGCAAGCCGAAGCGGCGCGCTTCGTCCCGGGACTCACGACCTGCCTCTACCACGGCCCCAACCGCAGCATGGACCCCTCGGCGCAGCTGGTGATCACCTCCTACGCCCTGCTCCGGCGGGACGTCGACACCCTCTCCGCCATCCCCTGGCGCTACGCGGTCCTGGACGAAGCCCAGGCCATCAAGAACCCCGACAGCCTTGTGTCCAAGGCCGCGCGCCGCATCCAGGCCGAGCACCGGCTGGCCCTGACCGGCACCCCGGTGGAGAACCGCCTCGAGGAGCTGTGGAGCCTCTTCTCCTTCGTGCTGCCGGGCTTCCTCGGTCGCCGGGAGGCCTTCGCCGAGCGCGTAGCCCACGCCCTGGGGGGCCCGGACCAGCACCAGGCGCTGGCGTGGCTGCGACGCAGGGTGCGCCCCTTCGTGCTGCGGCGCCTCAAGCGCGAGGTGGCGCCAGAGCTGCCCGCCCGCACCGAGATGATCGTCCGCTGCGAGCTGGGAGAAGAGGAGCGCAACATCTACGAGGCCGTTCGCCTGTCGGGCCTCGAGCAGGTGCGAGCCGCCATCGGCGCCAAGCGCAGCCTGGGCGTGCTCGAGGCCCTGCTGCGCCTGCGCCAGGCCGCCTGCCACCCGGGGCTCCTGCCTGGCCGCGACGACACAGACAGCTCCAAGCTCGTGGCGCTGGTGGAGCACCTCTCCAACCTGGCGTCCGAGGGCCACCGCGCCCTGGTCTTCTCCCAGTGGACCTCCTTCCTCGATCTCGTGGAGCCCGCGCTGGAGCAAGCCGGCATCAGCTGCTGCCGCCTGGACGGCTCCACCCGCGACCGCCAGGCGGTGGTGGACCGCTTCCAGTCCCCCGACGGCCCCTCGGCCTTCCTGCTGTCCCTCAAGGCAGGCGGCACAGGCCTCAACCTCACCGCCGCCGACTACGTCTTCCACCTGGACCCGTGGTGGAACCCGGCGGTGGAGGACCAGGCCGTCGACCGCGCCCACCGCATCGGCCAGTCTCGGCCAGTGTTCTCGGTGCGCTTGGTGGCCGCCGACACCGTCGAGGAGCGCATCGTGGCCTTGCAGGCATCCAAGCGCGAGCTGGCCCGGGCGGCCATCGGCGACGAGGGAGTGCTCGCCGCCCGCCTGAGCTCCGACGAGCTGCTGGCGCTGTTCGAGTAGGGGCGGGCCTTTGTGGCCTCACCCAACGCCACCCATTCCGGATTGCGCTACGCTCTGGGCTCGACCCGGAGCTCCCATGCGCGCCAGCCTCCTCGTCCTCGTCCTCACCCTGGTCTCCTGCGAGCCCAAAGACACCGGGCGCGATCCCACCGACACCCAGCCGCCTGACGACACCCAGGGCGATGACACCGGCCCCGACGTCAACGGCCGCCTGCAGACCGTGGACGGCCGTGAGGTCCTGCAGCTCTGGGGCACCCGCTACGAGATGGGCTACGCCGAGGGCACGCTGATGTGCGGTCGCCTCACCCAGGTCTTCGAGGACTACATCCTCAACTACCTGGTCGCCCAGGTGGGCTACGACTGGGACACCATCTCGGCCCTGGCGCTGGGCTTCATCGACATCCCCGAGGGCGATCGGGCCGAGCTCGAGGGCATCGCCGCGGGCATGCGCGAGAACTGTCCCGAAGAAGACCTGATCGTCACCTCGGACCACCTCGGGCTGGGCGAGGGAGGCAGCCGCCCGGTGGAGCTGGACGATCTGCTGGTGGCCAACGCGGTGGGCGACTGGGCCTGCTCCAGCTTCACGGCCTGGGGCGAGGCCACGGCCACCGGCGCCATGATCCACGCCCGCAACTTCGACTACAGCATCGACCCCGAGGGCACCTTCCTCGACCAGCACATCATCAAGGTCTACGACTCCTCCGAAGAGGGCGGGGCCCGCTTCGTCTCCGTCTCCACGCCGGGCCTGGTGGGCTGCATCTCCTGCTTCACCGAAGAGGGCACCGCCTTCACCATGCACAACATCGTCGGGCTCGAGTCCAGCTCCGGCTACAGCTTCACCCCGCGCATGCTCGCCATGCGCCAGGCCATCACCGCCAGCTGGGGATCGGACGACCCTGCCAGCACCGTCGAGCAGGTGCTCGAAGACGCGGCCCAGTATCGGGGCAACGGCCTGCACCTGGGCTGGGCCCAGACCGCGCTGCACGACGCGGGAGGCGCGGTCTTCGAGTACGACGGCAGCGAGGACCACGCGGACGCCCAGGCCACGGTCCGTGTGCCGGGCGAGCACCAAGGCGATCTGCAGACCACCGACGCCACCGTCTGCACCAACCACTACATGCAGCGCACAGCCCCGCCGTCGGGGGGCGACTCCGTGGGCCGCTACCGCACCCTCGCCGCCGGCATCGACCAGGCCGTGGGCAGCGGCGGGCTCGACGCCGCGGCCTCCGAGGCCCTGCTGGGCGAGGTCGCCCGGACCTGGACAGCCCACAGCACCATCCTGGACATGAGCGACCACACCCTGCGCGTGTGGATCGCCGAGCGCGAAGGCCAGGCGGCGCTGGAGTCCGATCCCGTCACGCTGAGCCTGGATGATCTCTGGGACTAGCTCGGCCGTCATACACCGGGAGGGGATGAACCCCTCCATCACAGTCAGGGGTTGGCGTTGTTTTCCTATTTCGTGCTGAACAAGCCGCCGGGGTGCATCACGGGACGGGGCGATCCGGAGGGCCGGAGTACGGTCTACGACCATGTGCCCGCCCACTTCCCTCCCCTGCCCCACGTCGGGCGACTGGACTACAACACCGAGGGCCTGCTGCTGTTCACAGACGACGGCCGCCTGGCCCGCGCCCTGCTGGACCCGGAGCAGCACGACGGGCCCGCCATCGAGAAGGTCTACCAAGTCAAGCTGCGGCCCAGGCTGCACCCCGACGACCCGCGCATCGAAGCCCTGGAGCGCCCCCTCGAGCTCTCCGAGGGGCCCAGCCGCCCAGCGCGGGCCCGCTGGGTGATGGATCGAGCGCGCTCGAGCTGGATCGAGATCGTGCTCACCGAAGGCCGGCACCGCCAGGTGCGCCGCCTGTGCGAGCGCGAGGACCTGCAGATCGTCAAGCTCAGGCGAGTGAGCCTCGGCCCCCTCGATCTGGGGGACCTGCGACTGCGCTGGTGTCGACCCCTGACGCCAGGGGAGCAGCGGGCCTGCTACGCGGCGGCGCTGCCCGGGGTGGAGGCGCCAGCGCTCGCACCTATCGACGACAGCCCAGCGGCCAGGACGGCACGCTGACGGTTCTCCGCGGTCGGGCCGCGTTAAGGGCCCACCAGGAGAACACAATGCAAAACGAGACCCTCCAGGACCTCTTCATCGGCATCGCAGGCCTCATCGGCGCGGGCAAGTCCACCTTGGCCACCGCCCTGGGCGAGCACCTGGGCCTACCCGTCTACTACGAGCCCGTAGCCGACAACGAGTACCTCGCCGACTTCTACCGGGACACGCCGCGCTACGCGTTCGCGACCCAGATCTATCTGTTGAACCGTCGCTTCCAGCAGCACCAAGAGGTCATCTGGGCCGGCGGCGGCGGCGTGCAGGACCGCACCATCTACGAGGACTCCGTCTTCGCCAAGACCCTCGTGGACCTCGGCCAGATGGACGAGCGCGACTACCGCACCTACCTCGCGCTGTTCAAGCACATGTCCAACTTCATGTGCCGCCCCAACGTGATCGTCTTCCTCGACCTCTCCCCCGAGTCGTCCATGGAGCGCATCCAGGAGCGCGCCCGGGGCGTCGAGACCGGCATCACCGTCGAGTACCTCAGCGCGCTCAATGCCAACTACCAGGCTTTCATCCGCCAGATCTCGCGCACGGTCCCGGTCATCAAGGTCAGCTGGGAGCAGTACCGCTCCCCAGGCGAGATGGCCGAGGTGATCCACAAGGAGTACCTCCGCGGCAGCTTCCTGCGCGAGGTCCAGTGGAACCCCATCGCGGGCGTGTAGGGATGGACTGGATCCAGACCTGGACCGGCAAGGCCTTTCGCCCCCTCGATCCCGAGCCCGGCTCCATCGACGTCCGAGACATCGCCCACGCGTTGAGCTTGCTGTGCCGCTTCAACGGCCACTGTCACGAGTTCTACTCCGTGGCCGAGCACAGCGTGCGCATCTCCCGGGCCGTCCCCCCCCAGCATGCCCTCTGGGGCTTGCTGCATGACGCTGCAGAGGCCTACATCTCCGATCTGCCACGGCCCATCAAGCGCCAGATGCCCGACTTCGTGGCCTTCGAGGACCGCCTGCTCGAGCGCATCATGGCTTGCTACGGCCTGCCGTGGCCCATGCCGGACGAGGTCAAGCGCGCAGACGATGTGCTGCTCGCCACCGAGCAACGGGACCTGATGGCCGCGCCTCCCGAGCCCTGGGGGCTTCCCGCAGAGCCCCTCCCAGAGCCGATCGTGCCGATGTCCGCCCCCGCCGCCGAGGCTGCCTTCCTGGCCCGCTTCCACGAGCTCTGGCCCACCTCACGGTAGGATGGTTTCCGAGCAGGAGCCCCCATGACCATCCGCATCCACGACCTCATGCACATGGCCTACAAGCAGGGGGCCTCGGACATCCACGTCAGCGCCGGCGAGAAGCCGGCCCTGCGCATCGACGGAGAGGTCCGGCGCTTGGACACCGAGCCCCTCACCAGTGACCAGGCCCGCCGGCTGGCCTACTCGGTCATGAGCGAAAAACAGAAGACGACCTTCGAGACCGACTGGGAGATCGACTTCTCCATCGGCATCAAGGGCCTGTGCCGCTTCCGCGTCAACGTCTTCACCCAGGCCAAGGGCGTAGGCCTGGTCATGCGCCAGATCCCCAGCCGCGTGCTCACCCTCGAGGAGCTCAAGCTCCCGCCGGTCTTCACCCACATCGCCAACTACCGGCGCGGCATCGTCCTGGTCACCGGCCCCACGGGCAGCGGCAAGTCCACCACCCTCGCCGCCATCATCGACTACATCAACAAGACGCGCCCCGAGCATGTGCTCACCATCGAGGACCCCATCGAGTTCGTGCATTCCCCGAACAAGTGCATCATCAACCAGCGCGAGGTGGGCACCCACACCGTGAGCTTCGCCGCGGCCCTGCGGTCGGCCCTGCGCGAAGACCCTGATGTCATCCTCGTCGGCGAGCTCCGCGACCTCGAGACCGTCAGCCTGGCGCTCACGGCGGCCGAGACAGGCCACCTGGTGTTCGGCACGCTCCACACCAACTCGGCCCCCGAGACCATCGACCGCATGATCGATGCCTACCCCCACGAGCAGCAGGCCCAGGTGCGCACGATGCTCTCCACGGCCCTGCAGGCGGTGATCTCCCAGATGCTGCTCAAGGGCGCCCAGGGCGGCCGCGCCGCGGCCATGGAGATCATGATCGTCAACTCGGCGATCCGGAACCTGATCCGCGAGAACAAGCTCTTCCAGATCCCATCCATGATGCAGACCGGCACCAGCGTGGGCATGCAGACCATGGAGGTCGCGGTCAAGAACCTCGCCCTCTCCGGCAAGATCACCCGTCAGACCGCCATCGACGCCCTGAACAAGCCCGATCTGTTCGACGATCCCCGGCCCCTGGGCACGGGCGGAACCGATCGCCGCAGCAAGCTGCGCGGCGGGCGCTGACCCTACAACGAGACACCCCTCGGTCCTGACCGTGAAGCCAGCGCCGAGGGGTGAGCCAGACGGGCCCGAAGCAGGCCGAGAGCCGGCTAGTAGTCCTCGAGCTCCTTGGGCTTGTGGCGCGCCAGCACCACGATGAGCCCCAGGAAGCTGAACAGCACCAGCACCACCGGACCGATGAAGAGCGGGTTGGTGGGACGGTAGCGGATGGAGTAGACGAACCAGCCGCCGATGCCGCCGATGGGCTGCTCACCGCCATTGGGGCCGGTGAAGCGGGTGCTGCTCAGGACGCTGCCGAAGGCGTCGTCCACGCTGCCGGCGGCCTGACCCGCGCGGGCCCAGCCGACCATGACGTTGCCCGTCTCGAAGGGCGCGACCGCCATCAGGGTCTCGTTGCCACGGGCGGGGGGATGGTACAGGAAGCCCAGCCGGTCGCCCACGACCACCTTGTCGGCCTGCTCCACCTCGATGGTGGTGTCGCCGAAGAACTTGTTGCGAACCATAGGCTCGATGCCGTCCCAGGAGTACTCGTCGACCTTGTCCAGCAGCAGCCCGCCATGGCAGAAGATCATGAAGTCAGGCTCGACGTCGCCACCCACAGGCTCGAAGGCCGCCCAGCAGGCTTCCTTGTCGTAGCGGCCCTGGCCGGTCTTCTTGACCAGCTCCGCCACCGGGCCCAGCTCGGAGGGAGAGAAGCCGCGCCAACCTTCGGGGAGGCTGTTCTCGAACCCGGCGGGCGTGCCCACCTTGCCCCAGAGCTCGGAGACATCTTCGGCCTGCTTGTGCCACTCCATGGTGTCCAGGAAGTGGGCCAGCGCCTCGGTCGTCTTGACAGCGTTGCGATCGTTGGACATCAGAGCCAGGTGGACCACCTTGCCGTAGCCCTGGAAAGCCACCGCCTGGTACAGGCCTTTCACCGTGCCGCCCTCGAACACGAAGGACAGGTCCATCTCGACCATGCGGGTGCCGTTGCGGTCGGTGACCTCGATCCGCTTGGCCTCGATGTTCTCGGCCTTGTGCTTGGCCAGCCGGGTGGTGTGCATCTTCACCCAACCCGCGGCAGCCTCCTGGCTGGACTCCACCTGGAAGGGCGTGTACCAGAGCCGCATCTCGATGTCGCCCTTCTCGGACTTGCACCTGAACTCCCAGTCTGACCAGCCACCGGTGGGCACCTCCCACTTGTCGGGCAGGTGGACCGTGGCCCGCAGGTCGTTCATCACGTAGCCTTCGACTTCTTCGTCTTGGGCCATGGCGCGCTGCGGAACCAAGACCAGCATGCAAGCGAAGAGAGCGACAAAGAGCACATCCAGGCGTCTCATGAGTCCTCCGATGCGGGGGAAGGGTCGTCGACCGTGGCCACCCGGGCCCGCAAGGTGCCACAGGCTTATCCCGACAGGGGGCCCGAATATGGGGCCCGTGCTAGGTCCTCACAATCCCCTTGCGAACCGCCTCCCCCCTGGGGGAGCGAGCAGCGCCAAGAGAGCACCGGAGAACCACCAGGTGACCGCGCCATGGCCCCAGCCCCGTGCCGCCTTCCCAGTGCTCGTGGCGCTGCTCCCGGTCCTCTTTCTGCTCCTCTGGGTCGATCTGCCGCTGGTGGAGGACAGCCTGTTCTGGTGGGTGCCCCGGGCCCACCTGCTGGCCGAGCAGGGCCCACGGTGGATCGCCGCTGGGGATCTGCCCCTGGCCTGCATTCCCACACTGACCCTGCCACCCCAATGGACGGGGGGGCTGCCCGACTACGGCCATCCCCCCCTGTGGTTCCACTACCTGGCCCTGTGGCTCCGGGTCCTCGGCCCCCACGCCTGGGTCGTGCGCCTGGCCTGCCTCCCGGTGGTCGCCCTGCTGGGCCTGGGTGTCGTGGCCCTGGCTCGCCGCCTGGCGGGGCCCGCGGGCGTCCCCTTGGCGGCCGCGGCGCTGCTCTCCCCTCCCCTGTTGGCGCAGCTGGCCCGACCCGACACCGATCTTCCTCTGCTGGCCGCGTCGGTCTGGGCCCTGGTCGCGCTCTGCGACGACCGGGCGCCGCGCTTCGCACTCCTGACGGTCCTGGCCGCTTGGCTCAAGGAGCCGGCGGCACTGCTGGTGGCCCCTGCCCTGTTCCTGGCCGTGAAGGACCGCAACCCGCGCCTGCTCGTGGCCAGCACCGCGGCGCCCTTGGCGCTGTTGGCCTGGGCCCTCGTCCACAAGCACAACGCAGGCTGGGCCCTCGCCGGCGCCGAGCACCTGCCCGCCGACCTCGGCGCCTACCTGCGCGACCTGGGGTCGGTGCTCCACCTGTCCCTGCTCACCACTGGGCGCTGGCTGATCTGGGCCCTGACCCTGGGCGCGCTCGCGGCTCAGCTGGTCCGTCGCGCCGCCCCGGCTCCCCCGGTGGCGCGCTCCAGACAGGCGCAGCTGGTCTGCGGGGTCTTCGTGGTCTCGCAGCTGCTCGTCTTCGCAGGGCTCAACTTCCTCGGCGGACGTGGCGCCCAGGACGCCTACACCCACGTGCGCTACCTGCTGCCGGCCATCACGGTCGCCAGCCTGATGGGGCTGGCCCTCACCATCCAGGCCCTGCGCTCGACCGTACCCGCGGTGAAGCGTCAGCCGCTGCTCGGCGCGGCGATCGTGACAGCGCTGGTGGTCCTGGCCAGCCTACCCTCCGCGCGCTGGCTGCACCCCCGTGGGCCCGAAGCCAACCTCTTCGGCGTGGACCAGGCCCGGGCCTGGCGGATCGCGGCGGAGCAGATCGAACAGCACCGCCCCGAGCAGGGTCGAGTCTGGGTCGAGAGCCACCTCTTCACCGCCCTCACGAGGCCCTACGCCGGGCTGGTGGCGCAGCCCTGGGCGGGCCTGTCGCCCTTCGGACCCACCACCCGCCCCGAGGACCTCGCGCCCGGCGATCTGATCGTTCACAGCCGGTACGGCGAGCCCATGAGCCGCCTCGGCGAGCTCGTCCTGGAGCCGGTCGCCACCGCCACCAGCGGATCAGCCTGGGTCAAGCTCGAGCTTGTGCGAGCGGGTCGGTCGGCTTCGGAGCCGCCCCCTCAGCGCTGATCCAGCCCCCGGTGCAGGCTGGACCGAATGTTAACCAGCGGCCCTCTACGGTCACTGGTATTGTGGATGGCGATCGTCCCGATGACCGGGGCGGGATGGCATCCTAGCCAGAAGGAGGAACCATGCTCCGTCGAATGATGATTGTCGCGCTCCTGTTGGGCGTTTCCACGGCTTTCGCCGATGGCATCGCCGTCACGCCGTCTGTGAGTGTGGGCGCCACCCAGGCGACCCCCATGATCAACGCCAACGTGTCGGCACGCGTCGCTGCACGTCTGTCCGGTCAGGCCCTGTACAAGGCCTTGCTGTTCAGCAAGAGCGCCAAGATGCCCCGCCCGGCCGAGCAGGGCGACATCTCGTTCTAGTGCGGGAGCCTGCGGGCTAGCCCGCAGCCCTCGGCTGGTTCGTTTGGACCGTCGAAGCATTTCGGCGGTCCTTTAGGCGTGCCTGCGCTCTCCTCCGCCGGGACCGCCAGGGGGACAGAGACCTCGAGCTTGACCAGCGCCTCACGGCTCGGGCGGCGACGAGACCAGGCGCGGCCCCTGTTCCTGGGGCACGAGCACGCTGATCCCGGCGACAGGCCAGTTGGTGTAGCTCTCGAGGTGCTCGATGTACCAGGCCAGGCTGTCGTCCCGCACCCGCCCGTCTCCCATCCGGGTAGCGTGGCGCATGGTGGGCTCGTCCGCCGGCACCGTGAAGCCCACGTGGGTGACCACGATGGGAATGTGCTCCAGGGGGATTCGCACGGTGACGATGAGAGCTCCCAGCGGAATCCGGTCCACCACGGCGCGGGCCTGCTCCAGCCCCAGCACCGGCAGCCGCATGGTTCCCTGTGGGAGATCTTCGTCCGCCAGGGGGAAGCGGTCCCTCCTCCGCCAGGCGTCGTAGGTGGCGGCTGTGATCTCACGCTCGATCCAGACAGGCTCCCCCAGCTCACTCGTGACGTCCCGCAGGAAGCCCTCCTGCAGGTTGTGCTGGATCCACTGCATCACGAAGAAGTGATTGCGGGCCTGATAGGTCGGCACCCCTCCATGAAATCGAAGCGCGGTGCGATACCACCCCACCCAGGCGGGGTCGGGGGCGAGGGCCAGCGCGAGCACCTCCTCGATGAAGGTGACACAGTCGAAGACGTCGTACCGCGCAGGAGGGTCCGGATCGAAGCCGCTGCCCTCGCCGGCGCAGCCATCCTGGTAGGGACGTTCCAGGAAGAGCTCACTGATGGCGCCGATGCGCTGGGGCAACGGGAGCGTCCGGACGTTGTAGGCCAGCCGCGCGACCTCGGGCGGCAGCGCGCCAGGGTCGGAGTCCCAGGGAGCCGGCGATGGCCCGCGAGCGCCGGCCTGATCCTCCCCCTCCTGCTCCTGGAGCTGAGGCGGCGTAGCGAGCGAACCCGACAGAGCCCCCTCGGCCCTCTCTGGAGCCTGGGCGCCGACCAGCACCACGGCCACAGCCAGAGCGCCAAGCCGCAGGGTCAGCTCACGGGCGGCCGCGCGGTTCACAGCCCCAGGCGGTGCTGGTAGCCTGCGATCCGCTCGAGCAGCAGCTCGAAGCGCCCCTCGGACACGCGCTCGACGGCGAGCGTGAACCCGCGCTCCACGAGGTCGCGCATGGCGCGGTTGAGGGAGCGCCGGCGCTCGGATTCCGGTCGCTTGTCGATGTTTCCCAGCACCCGCATGGTGTCGAGGGCTCCATCGCGGCTGGCGTCCACGCCTGCGAACAAGCTGGCGAAGGCAGAACCCGAGCTCTCGAGCAGCAGCTGCACCGACGCCTGACCACTGCCCGATCCGTGCTCGTCGTCCAGCGCCTGAGCGAGCTGCCGGAGGACCTCGTTGGTGACCTCGATCTTGGTGATGGCCTCTTCGTGGGTGAGAGGCGGGCTGCCGAAGCGCAGGCTGACCGCACCCCCAGCCGCCTCGATCTCGTCGCCATCTTCCATCTCGAGCAGCAGCTCGTCGTCGCTCTCACCGGGACCGAGCAGCGCCAGGCCGGAGAGGTCCACGGTGTCGAGCAGCTCGCGGGAGACCGAGAAGATGCCGTCTCCACTGCGCCCGCGGGAGAAGTCGTTGTCCGCGAATACGGCGATGTCGCGTTCATCCAGTGGAGGCTGGTCCAGCAAGCTGATGTCGTCGACCACCGTAGGCTCGGCCATCAGCTCGTCGTCGTCGACCACCATGGGCTCGGCCATCAGCTCGTCGTCGTCGACCACCATGGGCTCGGCCATCAGCTCGATGTCGCCGTCCGGTTCTTCGTGGTCCGCCGTGATCTCCTCGTCCGGAGCCTGGAGGAGCTCGACGTTCTCCTCGCCATCCAGCAGCAGGCTGCCCTGGTCCAGCAGCGCGAGCACCTCGAGCATGGTCTCGACAGGCTCACGGGGGCTGGCGTCCAGCATCGCATCGAGGGAGCCGTCCACGGGAAGGCTCTCGAGCAGCATGATCTGGAAGTTGCTGAGGGGAGGCTCGTCACCGACCAGCAGCAGCGGAGTGGCCGGCGGCAACAAGCGGCCCACGCGGGCCAGGGCGGCATCCAGCTGCTCGAGGAGCTCATAGGAGTCGTGGCCGACCTGGACGTTCTCGACGTGGATGTCTTCGCAGGAAGCAAACTCGCTGTCGCCCTCGGCCAACAGAAAGTCCACCAGGTTCTGCCGGAAGCGACGCCCGTACAGGTCCATCACCACATCGTCTGGGACCGTGCCGAAGAGCACATCTCCGACCTGGGCAGCGTTGGCGAGCCGGGCCAACAGTGACTGACCGAGATCGGCGCTGACGTGGCCCCCGTTGACCAGGCGACGAACCAGCTGAGGGCCGTCATCGGTGGCTTCGGCCGCCAGGATCTCTCCCTGCATCAGGTAGATGGCGATATCCGAGTCGCCAGGACGCTCGACCGTGAGTGAACCGGTCGAACCCATTTCCATGTGACGGCGCAGGGCATCCGCAGGGCGCATTCGCAGGCGTTCCATAACGAGGGCATCGAGAAGGCCGCATCGCCACTTCTCGGCGCATGATCCTATCGGCCCTCCCTTGCCGGGTCAACGAGCCCCCTACAAGCTTTATAAGTATGCCGCCGGCTTTAAGGCAGCGCGGGGCTCTCGGGCGAGCTGACCATCCGCAGCGCTGCATCGATCTGAAGATCCGCGGGCGGCGCGGGAGGCGGCATGAGCTGGGGGCCATCGGCGGCATCCACCACGACATCCGGCACCACCCCCACCCGCCCCCAGCTGGTGCCGTCGGCCAGGACCATGCGAGCCCCGGCCAGCTGAAGCACGCGATCCGGTCCGATCTCGACCCACGCCGGGAGCGCATCGATGCCCGCTGTAGGGGTCCCCACCAGCGACATGCTGGGGTTCGCCCGCTGGATGACCGCCGCGAACAGCTCGCCCACCCCCTGGGTGCCACCGTTGACCAGCACCGCCAGAGGCTTGTCCCAGACCGGAGCGTCGGGCACGAGGTAGGGCTCGTGCTTCCCACCACCATCGCTGCGGTAGCAGGCCACGCTCTCCCCCGTAAGGAACGGCGCCGCCGAGCCCACGGCTTCTTCGAGCAGGCCGTCGCGGACGTCCCGCAGATCGATGACCAGTTCGCTACCAGGAGGCACCTCGGCCAGCGCCTGCCAGAGCTGCTCTGCCGCCCCACGGCCGAAGTGATGCAGCCGGATCATGCGGTGACCTTCGCCGTCGGAGACAGAGAGAGGGGGCGCGTAGTAGGGCTGCGGCTCGAGGCTCACCGAGCGCGGCTGGCCGGCGTGGTCCACGAGCTCGAGCACCAGCTGCTCCCGATCGCGGGCCGCCAGCAGGTGGGCCACCTCGACCACGGGCCGGCTCTCCACGGCCTCTCCGTTGACCGCCACCACGACGTCGCCTGCGGCCAGCCCAGCCCTCGACGCCGGAGTGTCGTCGAAGACCTCGAGGATCCGCACTCCATAGCCGGGCACGAGCAGCACCCCGATGCCCACCCCGAAGCGCTCGCCTCGGGCATGGGCCGCTCGCTGCTCGTACTGCTCGCGGCTCAGCAGCTGCAGGTGCTCGGCACCCTCGTGGCGCTCCAGCCAGAGCAGGAGGCCCTCCACCGCCGCGGCGCGGAGCTCGTCGGGCGCCGGACTCTCCATGTGCTGAGTCGCTACGCTCTCGAGCAGATCATCCACCGACCCGAGCTCGTCCTGGGCGAGGGCGAGCCCGGTGATCAGGTGCAGCAACCAGGGGAGAAGGGTGGGCATTTGGGCCTCGTGACCATCGCGGAGACGGTAACACGACGCCTAGGCCCAGCCTTCCCGTCAGAAGGTCTGCTGCACCGGAGCGTAGGAGGCCTTCTCGACCTTCTGGGCGCGTCGGGTGGGCGCAGGAGAGGCCGCAGGGGCGACCCCACCCGACTGCTCGATGGCGACGGGCGCAGGGGCCAGGGGCGCGAGCTCGGGTCGCAGCAGGTGCCAGCAGAACGCCAGCCCGAGCAACACCAGGTACAGCATCACGGCTCCACGAGAGACGCGCAGATCGGACCTCAGCCAGCGCCGAGCGCGCTCCAACAGGCCGGGGGGTCGCTCGGCCTCGTCGGCGAGCGCACGATCCATGGCGTCCCAGAACTCCGGCTCGGCGGGAGGCCGGGGCGGGACGGGGCGGAGGGGAACCGTGGCCAGCCGCTCCACCAGCGCAGCGCAGTCAGCGCAGCCCTCCAGGTGGTCGGCAGCAGCCTCGAGCCGATCTGGCTCGAGCTCGCCATCCAGGAAGGGGGCAACGCACTCCCGCAGCTCCTTGCAGTTCATGCAGCGCCGCCCTGTTCGCTCAGTTCCGCCGCTGTAGGACCTCGAGCACCACGGGGTGATCGGGTCCCATCACGTCGCCCAGGCGGGCGCGGGCGCGGGAGAGTCTGGACATGACCGTGCCCAGCTTGACGTCGAGGACATCGGCGATCTCGGCGTAGCTGAGGTCGTGGTAGTACCGAAGCAGCAGGATCTCGCGGTGATCCTTGCCGAGCTTCTCCATGGAAGCCATCACCTCGTCGCGGCGCTCGCCCCGCTGGACGCGCTCCATCTGGCTGGCGTTGGTGCGATCAGGACGCCCCAGCGACTCGAGGATGCCGCCGCGGCGGCGCCGATCCCGGACGATGTTGTAGCAGAGGTTGCTGGTGACCCTGAACAGCCACGCCTTCATGCGGAACTCCGCATCGAAGAAGCGAGTCTCGCGCATGGCCTTGATGAAGACCTCCTGCACCGCGTCGTAGGCCTCCTGGCTGTCCTTGACGATGAAGAAGGCGTGCTGGAAGAGGCGGCCACGGAAGTCGCGCACGACCATATCCATGGCGTGACGCCGATCCTGGGCAGCTACTAGCTTGTAGCCTTCCTCGGCATCGGCGGGTGCGGGAGCCTGTTGGAGCTGGTACGCCTGCATGACGGCCTCTCTATATCGCGCGAACGCTGCATGGGTGGGGACCGGAGGCGAAGCCTCCGTCCGGATCGGGTCGACACCGGAGAGTGTTCATACGTTCCCAGGCCCGTACATCTTTCGTCTGAAGAAGTGTTCGGCCTGCCGACGTCCTCTCCCGAGCTTCCATTCAGTCCGAAGATCCTGTGCGAGGATCCCGACCCTCCATTCACCGCAAAAGACGGTGTACCCTTGACGTCACGCTCCCGAGAGAGAATCCTGAAGCTGAGCCTGGACTCCGCGGAGGCGGCGAGCAGGTCTGCGAGATGCTGAAAGAGGAGGTTGCAGTGGCGAACGCTGAGAACAACAACGAGGGCCAGGTCGCGGCGACGCCCGATCAGGTGTGCGTGCGCGAGCTGGTCGAGCTGATCGTCAAGGCGCTGGTGGACTTCCCGGAGCAGGTCACCTGCTACGAGGTCGAAGGCACCCACTCCTGCGTCCTCGAGCTCGAGGTCGCCAAAGAAGACGTGGGCAAGGTCATCGGCAAGCGCGGGATCCACGCCGACGCCATCCGGCGGATCGTCAACGCCGTGGGTGGCAAGAACAAGAAGCGCTACGTGCTCGAGATCCTCGAGGATCGTTAGCCGGCGCCGCGAGCGTGGGGCCTAGGCCTCGTCGTCTTCGGCCTTGGGGGGCATGGTCATGCGAGTGGCGGTCCACTCTGCCTCTTCGCTGCAGTCCTCGAGCGCCGCGAGGTGGGCCTCGACTTCGGCGGGCGGGAGGCGACCCGAGGCGACATTGCGTCCGATGATGCGCACGTCGAAGCTGGATTCCTTCTGCTTGTCCTGCATGGCGGGCTCCACGGTGGGGAGAGGGGTGCGGGAGGGCTGAGCCGATGGGCCCAGGCGAGCCGAATGGCCCGGACGAGTAGACTACTCGTCGGCCTCGGGGGGGAGGTCTTCGATCACGTCGGGCTGATTGGCGGCGGCCAAGGGACCAGCGACGGTGTCGAGGTTGGCGTTCTCGTCGAAGCCCGTGAGGTCGGGAAGGATCTTGCCCGCGGCGATCTCGCGCAGGGCCGTGACGACTTCCTTGTTGTCGCGGTAGTCTTCGATCAGCACCTGCTCGCCCTTGAGGATCTGCTTGGTGCGCTCGGCAGCCAGGAGCACGAGGGAGAAGCGGTTGGGCACGTTCTCGAGGCAATCTTCGACGGTAATGCGGGCCATGGTTCCATCCTCGCTTGACACGAGCACCAACCCCAGAAAAGGGGGGCGCGGGTCCGGCCCCACGTAGTGTGGAGGGCGTCGGGCGTCAAGCGTGCCGGCAAACCCTCGGAGCCCCCAGAACAAGGCCCCGCCCGAGGATGTTCAGCCGATGGCTTCACCCCCTTGACGCCCCGTTGTGGGTGCCTAGTGTTGCAGCCCCTATCGGTAGCCCGATCCCATGCCAGGTGCGGCGTCGGATCCCGGCTCCCGAACGGTGCCCACCCCCCCAGTTTCAACCTCCCCACGGAGTCGAACGATGAAGATCCGCCCCCTCAACAACCGCGTCCTCATCAAGCGTATCGAAGAGCTGTCCCGCACGCCGGGCGGCCTGTTCCTGCCCGATACGGCCAAAGAGAAGCCCATCGAGGGCGAAGTCTTGGCCGTGGGCGAAGGCCGCATCGACGACGCCGGCAAGCTGGTCCCCATGGCCGTGCAGGTCGGTGACCGCATCGTGTTCTCCAAGTACTCCGGCACCGAGATCAAGCTCGATGGCGAAGAGTACCTGCTCATGCGCGAAGACGACATCCTGGGCATCGTCGAAAAGTAGCCCGCACCTACAAACCCACTCTCGTTTCAGTAGCCATTCCGAGGAGTTGTCATGTCCGCCAAGCAGATTCTGTTCGACACCGACGCCAGGGCCAAGATCCTGGTCGGCGTGGACACCCTTGCCGATGCCGTCAAGGTCACCCTGGGCCCCAAGGGCCGCAATGTCGTGATCGAAAAGTCCTGGGGTGCCCCCGTGGTCACCAAGGACGGCGTCACCGTCGCCAAGGAAGTCGAGCTCGAAGACAAGTTCGAAAACATGGGCGCCCAGATGGTCAAGGAGGTCGCCTCCAAGACCTCCGACGTCGCTGGCGACGGCACCACCACCGCCACCGTCATCGCCCAGGCCATCTACCGCCACGGCATGAAGCTCGTGGCCGCCGGCCACAACCCCATGGAGCTCAAGCGGGGCATCGACAAGGCCGTCGACGTCGTCGTCGCCGAGATCCAGGCCCTCTCCCAGCCCATCAAGGACAACCGGGAGATCGCCCAGGTCGGCACCGTCTCCGCCAACGGCGACGTCACCATCGGTGACATCATCGCCAAGGCCATGGACACCGTCGGCAAGCAGGGCGTCATCACGGTCGAGGAAGCCAAGGGGCTCGACACCGACCTCAAGACCGTCGAGGGCATGCAGTTCGACCGCGGCTACCTGTCGCCGTACTTCGTCACCGACTCCGAGCGCATGGAGACCGTCCTCGAGGAGCCCTACATCCTCATCCACGAGAAGAAGCTCTCCTCTCTCCGCGACCTGCTCAAGGTGCTCGAGAAGATCGCCCAGACCGGCAAGCCCGTGCTGATCATCGCCGAAGACATCGAGGGCGAGGCCCTGGCCATGCTGGTGGTCAACAAGCTCCGCGGCATGCTCAACTGCGCCGCCGTCAAGGCCCCCGGCTTCGGCGACCGACGCAAGGCCATGCTCGAAGATCTCGCCATCCTCACGGGCGGCAAGATGATCGCCGAGGAGCTCGGGATCAAGCTCGAGAACCTCGAGCTGACCGACCTGGGCAGCGCCCGCAAGGTCGTCATCACCAAGGACCACACCACCATGATCGATGGCGTGGGCGCCCAGGATGACATCCACGCCCGCATCAAGCAGATCGAAGCCCAGATCGAGAACACCACCTCCGACTACGATCGCGAGAAGCTCGAAGAGCGCCTCGCCAAGCTGTCGGGCGGCGTCGCGGTGATCCGCGTCGGTGCGGCCACCGAGATCGAGATGAAGGAGAAGAAGGCTCGCGTCGAGGACGCACTGCATGCCACCCGCGCGGCGGTGGAAGAAGGCGTGCTGCCCGGTGGCGGCGTGGCCTTGGTGCGCACCCTCGGTGCCCTCGATCTCCTCGATCTCCCGGGCGAGCAGCGCTTCGGCGTCCAGATCGTCAAGCAGGCCATCCAGGAGCCCCTGCGCCAGATCGTCGCCAACGGCGGCGGCGAGCCCAGCATCGTGCTCCAGAAGGTGCGTGATGGAAGCGGCGCCTTCGGCTTCAACGCTGGCACCGAGGTCTACGAAGACCTGGTCAAGGCTGGCGTCATCGACCCCACCAAGGTCGTGCGCTCCGCCCTGCAGAACGCCGCGTCCGTGGCCGGCATGATGCTGACCACCGAGGCCATGGTGGCTGACGAGGCCGACGAGGACTAGTCCTCCCGGCCCAGAAACTCGGAGCCGCCCCTCGGGGCGGCTTCGCTGCTTCAGGGAGCCGCTACGGTGTCGTGGGCTCTTCCTGCTCGATGGCGTCCCAGGTGGACTCCGGCTCGCTGGCCGGGCGGACCCGCTCGAGGTGGCTCTCGAAGTACACACGCACGCCCAGAGCCGCGTCGAAGTCCATGCGGGTGCTCGGGTAGAGCCCCAGCACAGGTACAAGCTCGAAGAAGCCCTCGACCGGGACCTCCGTTGCCCTGACTCCAAGGCACACGGGCACCCGCAGCCCAATGACCGAAGCCTTGCTGCTGGTGCCACTTCCAAGGCGCAGGCGAGGACCGATGCCCACAGAGACCGGGAACTCCACCACGGGCGCCGCAGGGTCGCGGAAGCTGACGAGTTCGTGGAGATAGTCGGCGTGCAGGTGGACCTTGGACTCGGGGACCGACCAGGCCACCGCGCCGTCGAAGCCGCCAGGGCCGTCTCGTCGCCAGGCGAGAGAAAGCCCGGTGGGTTCACCGAGGATGATGCCGAGGCCCGCCCCCCGGGGCCCGCTGGCGAGGGTGACAGCAGGCTCGGCCGCCACAGCCGAAGACCACGCAGCCACCGCGAAGACCAGTGCGGTGATGCCGCTGGATGCCGCTGGTCGTGCGAGCCGTCTGGAGCGTAGGGGGAGGCTCATGGTTGTGGGGTCTCCTCCTCGAAGGCCAACAAGAGACGCTCATCCGAATACACGGTGACGAGGCGTCGGATCACGTCGCGCAAGGCAGGTTCTCGGTAATAGCCCAGCCAGTTTGCGTCGCCCACCACCACCCGAAAGCTGAACCCGCAGCTGAGGGCGCGCCGGAGCTGCTCCTCGAAGAGCTCTGGTTGGCCGCGCCTGGCCGCGAGCTCGGCGAGCCGGAAAGGTCCCGCCCAGTGGTCGGGGCGGAGGGCCGCCGCACGCTCGAAGGCATGCTCGGCGTCGTCCAGCTCGCCCTGGAACAGCAGCAGCTCCCCGAGATCGTACCAGGCCCCCGCGTGGTCGGGCTCGAGCTCCACCGCCCGCTCGAAGTGCCGCCGGGCTCGCCCCACCTCGCCCAGGGCGTTCCAGGCGTAGGCGATCTCGTACTCCACATCGGCGGCTCGCAGCACCTGCTCCTGGAAGTCCTCCCCCCACTCCACCGTGTCGGCGTAGGCACCTTGCACGTTGGAGGCCTCGAGCCGAGCTGCGGCCTCGCGCGCCAGCACCACCGGGTAGGCCGTGGGAGGCCGATCCGCGAGCGCCGTAGCCAGACAGAGCATCAACAGCAGCAATGCCACCTCCAAGGCGACGGAGACCTTCCAAGTTCCATACTACGTATCGCGTGGCTCCAAGGGCACAGCGAGCCGCTCAGCGGCGTCGGCGCAGCCCCACCAGGCCCAGCAGGCCCGCCAACAGGCCCGCCATGCCTCCGCGAGGAGCGGCGGCGGTGCAGCCACAGGCGGGACCGCCGACAACAGGGTCGTCGCCGTCCCAGGCGTCCGGGCTGCCCTGGTCGGCGTTGAAGCCTTCGTACCCGCCGCGGGTCCAGACCCCCTCGCCGTCGGCCGCGAAGATGGCGTAGTAGCCGACCCCAGCCGGTGCATCGGTGATCGTGTGGCCGGACACCTGACCCGGCTGCGGCCCGTCCACATGCAGCACCACGGTGCCCTGAGGATCTTCGTGGCTGGTGGGGTAGGCGTCGGCCCTGTAGACCACCTGCAGCTCGGCCAGGTCGCCATAGCCGGGGTTGGTCCAGCTCAACACCAGGCCTGGCTCGCCCTCGGAGGCGTCGAAGTCCAGCACTGTCATCAGGTTGCGGGGGGTGGGAGGCGCATAGACGGTGACGTCGTCGATGTTCCAGCCTGCGAAGTACAGGCCCTGGTCCGAGTCGATCTGCCAGTTCACCACCACCGCGCCGTCGAGGTCCGGATCGTCGGCCATCACCGAGGCCAGGGCCCACTGCTGGTCCTCGTGGTGCTCGTCGCCAGCGGACTGGCTGGTGGCGTGGTTGGTCCAGACCAGCTCACCGTCCACCAGCACATTGGCCTGGTCGTAGACGCCATCTTCTACCTGCAGCCAGCGCTGGAACTGCACCAGCAGCTCATTGTAGGGAGCCACGGAGATGGTGGTGGAGCTGAGCTGGTTGAGCTTCTCGTTCTGGTATTGGCCGTTGAAGTTGCCTCCTCCAAGATCGTTGCCCCAGACCTTGTCGCCGCTGTAGGCGAAGTCGGGGTCTCCACCGGCGCCCGAGGGGGTGCCCCACATCCAGTCGTCGGCGCCCTCGGCGGCCTGGCCCTCGAGCAGCTCGTGGGAGTAGCCCCCGTCGCCGGCCTCGAAGTCCTCGAAGTACAGCTCGATCTGTTCACCGACCGCGAAGGAGAAGGGGTTGATCTCGCCGCCGCTGGGCACCATGACGTCGCCGCCATCGTCAGTGTCCACGTCGATGTAGTACAGCACCACCGAGCCGCTGGGCTGGGCTGGGACGCCACCCTCGAGGCCGCCGTCCACGGCGCTGAGGCCCACCGACTCCCAGGTGCTGCCTGCGTTGATGGAGTACCACAGCCTGCCGCTCGAGAAGTCCACGTCGAAGCAGTCGCCGCTGGCGGAGTCCGCGCCCACAGCCACGGCATACTCGCCGTCGCTGGTCACCTGGTTTCCGAGGGGCTCATGCGCCAGCGAGATCAGCGAGGTGCTGCCTGTGGGGCCCAGCCCATGGGGGGTGAAGGCCTCGAGCAGCTGGCAGTAGTGGGGGGTGCCGTTGCTCAGGTCGCCGTCGTCGTCATCCACAGCCACGAACTCATCGAAGGCCTCGGTGATGAGGAAGCCGGCGGGGACGGCGTCGGCCAGCAGCTGGCTGGTGATGCGCCAGCCCTCTTCCTCGCCGAAGTCCCGCTGCATGATACCCAGCAGGTCCCAGATGGAGCCGCCCAGGATGAGCCCGTCCTCGTGGCTCTCGTTGACCACGTCGTCGGGGTAGACGTGCATGTCGCTGACGTCGCGGATGCCCTGGCGGTAGCCGATCCAGAAGTACGGCGCGATGGTGCTGTCGCCGGTCTGCAAGAAGGCCACCGAGTCGGCGATGGCCTCGCTCGAGGTGGAGTCGAAGGTGCCGGACTCCAGGCCCCAGTAGTGGAAGCCGTGGCCCCACTCATGGTAGTTCACGTCGGCGATGCGCGCGGTGGAGTTGCAACCGTAGCCGGAGTCCTCGGGCCCGAAGTTGAGGTTGCCGTCGAACCAGGCGTTGCAGACCGCGTCGCGCACGTTGACGTAGGACTCGAGCTGGTACCGGGAGATGGGGTGCCCCGGGGAGAACTCCTCGGCCCACTCCAGCACGTGGTGCAGGAAGACGTAGGAGTCGATCTCGCTCTGGTCGGCGTCGTCTGCGGTCCAGGTGCCCTGGTCCCCCGTGAAGAACAGCTCACCCTCCGCGCCGGAGCTGTTGTAGACCCGGAAGTGCTCGCCCTGCAGCTCGCTCGAGAAGCTGCCGCCGTCGAGGTTCACCACGCCCTGGTCGTCGGTGTAGCCGGCCGAGCCGTCGTCGGACCACACCGGCAGGTACGGCATGGGGGAGGTGACCATGTCGCCGTCGATGGTGCGCAGATCGTGGGTGGCGTAGACCGCGCGCTCGGTCCGCAGCAGCTCGTCCTGTACGGCGAGCAGCTCGCCGGTGTGGGCGTCGATCCAGCTGACCCAGCGGGCCCGGGGGCTGAAGGTATCGGAGCGCACCTCCCACGCCAGGGCGTAGTCCAAGCCGCTGCCTCGATCGTAGGGCAGCACCACCAGGCGGGCCTCGCCGGGCTGGTGCCGGTGCTGGGGCATGAGGCCCAGCTCGATGGCCACTTCGCGAGCGGTCTCCTCGCTTAGCTGTGGAGCGCCGAAGGTCGGAATGTTCGGGTGGGTCTTCACGCCGAGCATGATCAGCTTGCCGAAGCGCACGCGCGCTTCGACGGAGCTGCGGTACACAGGGTAGCCCTGGTGGACTTGATCGAAGCGCAGGTACCAGGTGTCCGTGCGGTCCACGCGCCCCACGTGCCCGGGGGCCAGATCGGCCATGTCGACCCCCAGCAGACCGGGGTGGTCCTGCAGCACCGCCATGACCCGCCCTTCCACCAAGCTCCCGGTGGCAGCCTGGCCCAGCGTGAGATCGATCCCGCGACCCCATGCCCGGAAGGGCAAGCCGGTGCGCTGGTCGAAGCGGGCCTGCCAGCCCTGGCCCTCGGCACCCTGGAAGCGCCGCCAGGCGAGCTGCTGGGCCAGCTTGGCCTGCTCGCCGGGGTGGAAGCGCAGCACCCGCTGCGGCGCCTGGCCCGACGCTGGGAGAGAGCCGAGGTCCTGTGGCCGCAGCTCGCTGGGCAAGATGGCGAGCGCGGGCTGCGCGGTCAGGACCAGCAGCGAAAGAAACGTCGATACCATAGAAACTCCAGAGGGGTTCGAGGACGGACCCGGAGGGCAGCTTGACTCCTGTTGGTGCAACGGGCAACGGAGTGGTTGACCAGCTACAGGATTCTTACAATTCCTTTCGGTGTACACGAGGTCCATGCTGTCACCCTCGCCAGCCCCAGCCCCCCGTCCAGAGCTCCGGCGTGTGAGCCTGCTCACCCTCGGCGCGGCCCTGCTGTTGGGGAGCTGCGGTGGTGATCCTCACGCGACCGCGCTCCCTCCGCTGCCCCCGCCTGTGGTCCATGTCCTGAGCGCCCCCGGAGAGCCTCGGCCCGCCGCGCAGCTGGGCATCACCCTTGTGGGTGAGGTGCGCGGCGAGATCGACCCCTGCGGCTGCCCCACCCTGCCCATGGGCGGCTTCGAGCGGCGCGCGGGCCTGGTGGACGAGCTGGCGGCCGAGGGTCCACCCCTGTTCCACCTGGACGCGGGGAATCTGCTGGTCGAGGGCTATGCCACCGGAGGCCGCGGTGACGTGCGGGACCGAGCCCAGCTGCTCATGGACCTCAGCGCCGATGTGGGCCTTGACGTCTTCTGCCCGGGGCCTGCCGACCTGCTCGTCCTCGAGCCAGCGAAGCTCCATCGCGGCTTCTCGGAGCGCGGCATGGCGGCGGTCTCGGCCACCTGGCGCGATCTCGACGGGCAGCCCTTGATCCCCCCCGCCGCGGTGATCGAGCGCGAGGGTGTGCGGCTCGGGGTCGTCGGGCTGTCCGCTCAGCCCCGTGACACGGCCTGGAGCGACCGCATCCGCTACCGCGACCCCGTGCTGGCCGCGCGGGAGGCCGTCGCGGCGCTGCCCGAGGACCTCACGCTGGTGGTGGGCCTGTCGAACCTGAGCGACGACGAGAACAACCGGGTCGCCAGCCAGGTCGAGGGCCTGGCTGCCGTGCTCTCGGTGCGCAACCAGGCCCACGACGAGCCTCGCGTGCGGGACAACGGTGTGGTCATCGAGGTGCCCAACAGAGGCCGCTACCTCACGATGGTCAGGGTCCGTACGGCCGCGGAGCCCGGACGCGGCCTCGAGCTCGAGAGCGCTGAGCGCCTGGACCTGCTCACCCACGACCGGGTCACGGCCAAGCAGCAGCGGCTCGCGGCCCGCGGGGAGCAGCTCAGCGACCGAGAGCTCGACGGGCTGAACGAACACCGCGCCCGCCTCGAGCAGCAGGGCTCGGGGCGCAACCTGGCCTACGTCCAGACCTACCCCATGGGTACCCGCTACGCGGGCGACCCTGAGACTGCGGAGCGCATCGACCGCTTCAAGACTCGGGTGGTGGCCCAGGAGGTCCAGGCCCGCCACGAAGAGCGCAGCCGTCCGGAGGGCCCCACGCGCTACGTCTCGGGTGCTCGCTGCTTTCCCTGTCACACCGAGCAGTACAGCCGCTGGGCCCTCACCGGCCACACCAAGGGCTACGAGTCCCTGCTCGAGCGCTCCGAGCAGTCCAACCCAGAGTGCCTGACCTGCCATGCCACCGGCTTCGCCGTCGAGGGCGGCTGGGCGGAGATCGTGCCCTCGAACGTCCTGGCCTTCAAGGCGGTCCAGTGCGAGGCATGCCACGGCCCCCTCGAGGGCCACCCAGATCAGGATGACGTTCGGCCCCAGATCCCCACCCAGGCCACCTGCCTGCGCTGCCACGACGAGGCCAACAGCCCAGCCTTCGACTACGTCAGCTACCTGCCGCGGGCCATCTGCACCGCGCCACCCTACCAGCCGGCGCCGGAGCCCCTCGAGCAGCCACTGCCCGCGGTACACCCCGATGCCCTCGGAGCGCCCTTGCCATGAGCCAGCCCAGCGACCTGCCCTACCTCAGCTGGGCCCGAGCCCATGCCGGTCGCCAACGCCTCTGCATGCGGGGCTCGGGCATGCCCTCCCGCCCGCTCCCCTCCCCTCTCCCCACCCTGGCCAGCCCTCCTCCCGGCCAGGACGATCTCTGGCACGAGCGCCAGGTTGCCGCCGCCGTGGCCCACCGCGCCGGCGTCGAGCCCGAAGAGGTCTTCGTCACGCTGGGGGCCAGCGGTGCCAACGCCGCGGTGCTCGCCACGCTGCTGCAGGCTGGCTCCAGCGAGCCTGGTGAGCTGCTCTGCGAGAGGCCGAGCTACGACCCGCTGTGGCGCACCGGGCAGGCCCTGGGCTGCTCGCTGCGCTTCTTCGAGCGCCACGCCTCCGAGGGCTGGCGCCTCGACCCGCTGGCCCTCGAAGCCGAGCTGTCCCACGACACCCGCGCCGTGATCCTGGCCCGCCCCCACAACCCCACCGGCGTGGATGTACCCGAGCCCGTGCTCCACGCCCTGGGCGAGATCGCCGAGGCCCACGACCTGTGGGTGATCGTGGACGAGGTGTACCTGGACTTCGTCCCTGGAGCCCTCCCCGCCTACCGCATCCACCCCCGGCTCATCAGCACCTGCTCGCTCACCAAGGTCTACGGCCTGAGCGAGCTGCGCCTGGGCTGGGTGCTGGCCCACCGCTCCCTCGTGGAGCGCATGACCGCGCGGCGCCTCCACGCCGAGGCCCTCCTGCCCACCCTGCCCCACGCGGTGGCCCTCGCGCTGTGGGACAAGCTGGACGGCTGGAGAGACCAGGCCCGCGCCCAGGCCCGCGAGGGTGCCGCCATCTTCGAGGCGGCCTTGGCCGACCTGCCAGGGGTCTCGCTGGCCCCTCACGCCGGCACGCCCTTCGGCTTCGTCAGCGTCGCCGACCCCGCGGCCCTCACCCTGGCCCTCGAGGCCCTGGGCGTGGGCGTGACCCCGGGCGCGGTCTTCCAGGCTCCCGGGGGCTTCCGGCTCGGCTGGACGCGCCCCGTCGAGCAGCTGCGTGAGGCCGCGGAGATCCTCCGAAATGCCCTGGTGATGCGCACCTGAGCTACACGGGTGGACCGCGGGTTGACCACCACCTCGGCACAGGGTACGACTGAATGACGATTCATTCATAGTTCACCCTGCCTCTGTGCCGGGCGGCCACCCCACCCCCCTCCTCCGGAGTCCCCATGAGCGCCACGGAATACACCGTCGACCTTCGCGATGTGAAGTTCATCCTCTTCGAGCAGCTGCGCATCCAGGAGACCCTCGCCGGGGCGCCTCAGTTCGCCGACTTCGACCTCGACTTCTACGACTCCATCATCGAGGAGGCCACGCGGCTGTCCATCGAAGCCATCGCGCCCACCAACAAGGACGGCGACGTCATCGGTGCCAGGTTCGAGGGCGGCAAGGTCACCTGCCCCCCCAGCTTCCAGGAAGCCTACGACCTCCAGGCCCAGGGCGGCTGGTTCGCCATCTCTGCCTCCCCTGAGCACGGCGGCATGGGACTGCCCGAAGTGGTCGGCATGTCGGTCACCGAGATCCAGTCCGGCGCCAACATGGCCCTGTCCATCTACACCGGCCTCACCAAGGGCGTCGGCAACCTGCTGGTGGAGTTCGGCAGCGACTGGCTGAACGAGACCATCACCCCCAAGCTCTTCACGGGCGAGTGGGCCGGCACGATGCTGCTCACCGAAGCCGGCGCCGGCTCAGACGTGGGCGAGAACCGCTGCAAGGCCGTCGAGACCGACGATGAGGGCATCTACCTGCTCGAGGGCGAGAAGATCTTCATCTCCGGCGGCGACCAGGACCTCACCGAGAACATCATCCATGTAGTGCTCGCTCGCCTGCCCGACGCCGACCCCGGCACCCGCGGCCTGTCCATCTTCATGGTGCCCAAGATGGACATCGACGAAGAGGGCAACATCACCGGCCCCAACGACATCATCTGCTCCGGCATCGAAGAGAAGATGGGCATCCACGGCTCGGCCACCTGCACCATGGTCCTGGGCAGCGACGGCCCCTGCAGGGGCTGGCTGATCGGTGAAGAAGGCCAGGGCATGAAGATCATGTTCCATCTGATGAACGAAGCCCGCATCTTCGCCGGCCTACAGGGCGTGTCCGTGGCCGCCCCGGCCTACCTGAACTCCCTGGCCTACGCCAAGGACCGCCTGCAGGGCCCCGACATCAACAACTTCCGCGACCCCGAGGCCCCCCGCGTGCCCATCGTCATCCACCCGGACATCCGGCGGATGCTCATGACCCAGAAGGTCATGATCGAGACCATGCGCGCCTTCCTGTACAGCACCGCCTACAAGTTCGACTACCTCAAGGCCATCGACGATCCCGCCCTGCAGCAGGCCCTCAAGGACGACGTCGAGCTGTACACGCCCATCTGCAAGTCCCACTGCTCCGACATGGCCTTCCAGATGACCAGCCTCGCCGTACAGGTGCTCGGCGGCTACGGCTACTGCGCCGAGTACCCGGTCGAGCAGTACCTCCGCGACGCCCGCATCACCGCCATCTACGAAGGCGCCAACGGCATCCAGGCCATGGACCTCATGGGCCGCAAGCTGTCCATGCGCAACGGCATGCTCTTCATGCAGTGGCTGCAGCGCATCACCGCCCAGTTCAACGAGCTCGAGAGCGGCGACTTCGGTGACGAGGTCGAGGCCCTCGCCGAGGTGCGCGACCTGGTCAGCGCCTGCGGCATGCACCTGTTCCAGTACGCCCTGGGCGGCAAGATCTCGAACGCCATGCTCGAGTCCTCCAACCTGCTCACCCTCTTCGGTGTCTTCCTGCTCGGCATGACCGCGCTGGAGCAGGCCGTGGTGGCCCAGGAGAAGATCGACGAGGGCTGCGAGGAGAGCGACGAGGCCTTCTACCAGGGCAAGGTGCTCAACCTCAAGTTCTACGTCAGCCACATCCTGCCCCAGGCCTACGGCCTGGCCAAGACCATCCAGTCCGGTGACGACAGCGCCCTGGATGAGATCCTGTTCGCCGTCGCCGAGTAGCCAGAGCCAGCGCTTCGACCCTCGGGGCCTCATCGCCCCGGGGGTCGCCTGCTTCAGGAACCTCCAGCCATGCACGGCGTCGATACAGCGGCTACTAGACCCTCAGGTGCCCCATGCGTCGCTATCTGCTCTCATTCCTGATCGTCTTCTCCGTGTTCGTCTCGTGCACCCTGGCCGGCTCCATGTTCACCATGGGCGCCTACGCCGCCGGACGCGAGGCCTACGCGGCGTGGGACACCCTGGCCCGTGCCTACCACGAGGTACAGCAGCGCTACGTCGAGGAGCTGGACGCGACCACCCTGGTCTACGCGGCCATCCGCGGCATGGTGGGGGTGCTCGACCCCCACAGCGCCTTCATGGACCCCGAGGCCTACCGCAACCTGCAGCGCCAGGAGCAGGATCGCTACTTCGGCATCGGCGTGCGGGTTTCCCCCCACAGCCAGGGCTTGAGCATCATCGAGGTGCTCCCCGACAGCCCCGCCCAGCATGCCGACGTTCGCATCGGCGATGTCGTCACCACCATCGACGCACAGGTGCTCGAGGGCGAGCCCTTCACCACGGCGGCCGAGCGCATCTCCGGCCCCCGGGGCGAGCTCGTGGCCCTGGGCATCCTGCGCCAGGACGCAGCGCTGGAGATCGTGGTGGCGCGGGATGTTGTCCATGTGCCCGCCACGTGGTCCGAGCTGCTCCGACCCGGCGTAGGCTACGTCGCCCTGGTGCACTTCCACGACGGCGCCGGCCAGGAGTTCGAGTCGGCGCTGCGGGAGCTCGAGCAACGCAACGGCGGGCCTCTCGAGCAGCTGATCCTGGATCTGCGCAACAACCCGGGCGGCCTGCTGAACGAGGCCGTCCACGTGGTCGACCAGTTCGTCGGCGAGGTCGACATCGTCTCCACCCGCGGCCGCGATCCCCAGGACAGCGAGCTGCACCGGGGCACCGCCTCCCCCCAGGATCTCACCCTCTCCCCCATCATCCTGGTCAACACAGGCTCGGCCTCCGCGAGCGAGATCGTCGCTGGCGCCCTGCGCGTCCATGGCCGGGCCACCCTGGTGGGCACCCCCACCTACGGCAAGGGATCGGTCCAGGCCATCTGGAGCTTCGAGGACGAGTCCGCCCTCAAGCTCACCATCAGCCGCTACTACCTCCCCGATGGCTCCCCCATCGACCACCGCCAGGGTCTGCAGCCCGACCACATGGTCGTGGCCGCCGAGCAAGAGCGGCTGCTCTCGCTGCTGGCTGACCTCGAGCAGCAGGTGAGGGAGCAGGGCAAGGAGCTGCGCGCGGTGGATCGTTCCGCGCTGCTCGACGCCCTGGAGCAGGTCGAGACCTCGCTGCCCGAGCCAGCCCCCCTGCGCCCCTGGGAGGTGCCCGTCCTGGAGCGCCTGACCAGTGATCCTCAGCTCACACGCGCCCTGGAGCTGGCCGAGCCCACTCCCCCCGGTGAGTGAGCCATGCGCAGACGCCTCTGGCTCGCTGTCCTGCTCTCCGTCGGCGTGGGCGTCGCCCTGTCCTGGGTCTTGGCGCCCGCCTTGGTGCGCCGCTTGGTGTTCACGGCCCCCGTCACCGATCGACAGCAGCCTTCTCAGCTCGCCGACGTAGACGCCCTGCGGCAGAGGGTGCAGGCCGCCCTGCCCTCCCTGGGGCTGCGCGATGAACAGCGCGCGGAGCACACCGCGGTGGAGCAACAGGACGGCAACGGCTCCTGGACCACCATCCAAGAGGTCTGGAGCCTGTCCAGCGAGGCGGACGCCCTGGCCATGGCCCAGCGCCTCGAGGCCTTGGTCGCGTCATCCGACGACAAGGCCGAGATCTACGTCTTGGAGCAAGGCAGCCGCGAGGTGCAGCTGCGCTTCTACGCCGGCCCTCGCCTGGCGTTGGTCATGGACCTCCAGCCCAACCTCGGCCCCTGGCCCACCCTGGCCAACGGGCAGGCGCCCATGCTGGCCCTGGTGGTCTACGGAATCGACGCCGATCCCCATGGGGTGCACCAGCTCATGGAGCTGGGCGCTCCCCTGGCCCTCGCCCTGTCCCCCTACTCGCCCTTCACGCTGCGGCTGTCCCGAGATGCTCTGCTCACCCACACCGAGGTGCTCGCCATCGCCGAAACCGATGTCAGCCTGGCCGAGTCCCTCGAGTCCGTGCCCCATGCCTCCGGGGTCTTGCTCACCGCCACCCCTGCCGGTGATCCCGACAAGCAGGTCCAGGCGCTCCGAAGGGCGGACGTCTACCTGCTCGATGCCGTCGAGGGCGGGCTGGGAGCTCACTGGCTGCGGGCCCTGCAGGATGCCGGCGTGCCCTATCTCCGCGCCACGACCCCCGTGGACGAGCTGGATCGTCGCCGCTACCGGCATGCCGCAGCCCACGACGGGGCGGCGGTGGTGGTGATCCCCGCCTCCCAAGGCAAGGACGAAGCCGCAGCGCTGCAGGCGGCCGCCGGTCGCGGCTATCGCCTGTCCTTTCCCGCCGAGGTGGTGGAGGCGCTGCGCGAGTAGAGAGCGCTAGCCTGGGCTATCCCTCGTCGGGCGAGATGCGGAAGTGGAAGGGATCGTCTTCGCCCGCGGGCGGGTCGAAGGCCTCGTTCTCCTGGGTGTCCATGGCGTACAGGTAGTAGTACATGCCGCCGGTCATCACGTCGTTCCCGGGGATCTGGCCGTCGAAGACCTCGTCGCCCTGCATGTCCACCAAGGCGGCGTGCTCCCACATGCTGGAGGTCTCCTGGCGATAGAAGACCTGCACCACGAAGACCTCGCTCTCGTCGTCGGTGACCGTGGCGGACAACAGCACCGTGTCGCCGTAGACCTGCGTGGTCTCGATGGGCTCGTGCTCGATCACGGGAGGGGTGTTGTCACCTTCCCACGAGGTGTCCCGGGGCTGGTAGACCACACCGGGATCGTCGCCGATACACGCCGTGCTGGTGAGGATCAGCGCCGGCCAAAGCAACCTGTTCATCGTTCCTCCTGCTGCCCAAGACCTGGAAGGCACACTATACGCGCGCCGGAGCCGTTCGTCATCCATGCTGCCTGGCAGGCCGGCCAGCACGTGATCAGTCCACCACCGGCTCAGCCGCGAGGTCCACAGCATCGCCGTCGGTGACGGTGGCCTGCACGATGGAGCCAAGCTGGACGCCGTCGGGCGGCACCCCCAGGTGGACCACCCCGTCGATCTCGGGGGCCTGGCCCTGGTGCCGGCCGAGCACCAGCATGTCGTGCTCGGGAGAGGCCCCGTCGACCATGACCGGGATGGTGCGGCCCACCAGGCTCATGTGGTAGGCCAGTGCGACCTGGGCCTGCGCATCGATGATGGCGTCGTAGCGTTCCTGCTGCAGCTCCGGCGGCACCTGATCCGGGAGCGTGGCGGCGCGGGTGCCATCCTCGGCAAAGTAGCGGAAGACCCCGGCCCGCTCGAGGCGCTGCTCCCGCACGAACTCCAGCAGCTGCTCGAAGTCCTGGTCGGTCTCGCCGGGGAACCCCACCATGAATGTGCTGCGGAGCACGACGCCCGGCACCCGATCGCGGATGCGGGCGATCAAGGCCTCCAGCGTGGAGCGATCCATGCCCCTGCCCATGGCCATCAGCACCGGGGCCGAGACATGCTGGAGCGGCAGGTCGAGGTAGCGGCAGACGCGGGAGCTCGAGGCCATCACGTCCAACAGCGCGTCGTCCACACCGCGGGGGTGGGCGTAGAGCACCCGAATCCAGTCCAGCTCGTCGATGCCTGCCAGGGCCTGGAGCAGGCCGGACAGGCGCGGCCGGCCGGTCAGATCCTGGCCCCAGGCCGTAGTGTCCTGGCCCACTAAGCACAGCTCCCGCACCCCCTGGCCCACCAGAGACCGAGCCTCCTGGACCACCTGCTCCTGGGCCCGGCTGCGCAGCGGACCGCGCAGGGTGGGGATGATGCAATAGCTACAGCGCCGATGACAGCCCTCGGTGATCTTGAGGTAGGTGCTGTGGGGCCGCCACTGCCCCGCCCGGGGCACCGGGGCCTGCTCGAGCCAGCCCGCCTCGCCCAAGTGAACCTGCCGCTGCTCGCCATCGAGCATGGCTGCCAGCCGCCACAGCTCGCCCGTGCCCAGGAAGCCATCCACCTCGGGCAGCTCGTCGGTCAAGCCCTCGCCATAGCGCTGGACCATGCAGCCGGTGACGATCAGCCGCTGGTGGGGCAAGCGATCGGAGGCCAGACCGAGCACGGTCTCGATGCTCTCCTCGGTGGCCGGCTGGATGAAGGAGCAGGTGTTGACCACCAGCGCATCCGCGAGCGCAGGCTCGTCGGTGACCTCCCAGCCCAAGGCCACCAGCTGGCCCAGCATGCTCTCGCTATCAACACGATTCTTGGGGCAGCCGAGGCTGACCAGGTGGACCCTGCGCGGTGGTGGCATGGGATCTTGGACCGCTCAGAAGCCTTCGGGGGTGATGACCTCTGCACCCGCGGGGATCTGGAAGGTGAAGCTCTCGTCTTCGACCTTGGAGTCCAGCTTGACCTGGGTGAAGGACAGATCCGTGACGTTGTCGAACTGGTCGGTGAGCAGCACCCTGTCGACCAGGAGCTTCCGCTTGCCGAAGCTGATGCGCAGCTGCTTGAAGTTGCCGGCGTCAGCGCTCCGGGGGGTGAGGTCGAGCACGTAGGCGCGATCGTCGCCCTCGCCAACCACCAGCTGGACCTCGAAAAGCTCGTTGAGCTTGTTGAGGTCGGACAGCAGGCCGGTGACGTCGGAGCCGCCGGAGCTGAAGTCCTTGTAGACGATCACCTGGTTGTCTGCAGGGGACCAGATCCACATGGTGGCCCCATCGGTCATGAAGAGCTTCTTGTCCGGGGCGGTGAACTCCCAGCGCATCTTACGGGGACGCTTGACCACCACGCGGCCCTTCTGCCGCTGCTCGTCGCCCAGAGCGGCGGAGCGGGAGACCTGGACGAACTCCGCCTCGAGGGTCTCGACCTCACCGTAGACACCCTCGACCGCCTTGACGATCTCATCGACGGTACCGAGGGCGCTGAAGTCCTGGGCCCACGCCGCGCCGACGAACAGCAGGCTGGTGAGCAGGAGAGCGAAGAAGCTGCGAAGACGAGGCATCGAGCACCATCCAGTGCGAAAGGACGCGACCGCGAGGGTCGGCGGCATGTCTAACGGGGTTGGAGAACACGCTCCATGGGAGCCCACATTCCAGGGCCCCGACGAGACGGACAGCGTCCCCATTCGAGGAGGGCCCGCAGGTCAGTTCATAGGCGGCACCAGCACCTCACGGGGACGGGCGCCGTCGGCGGGGCCGACCACACCCTCTCGCTCCATGATCTCGATGATCCGAGCCGCCCGGTTGTAGCCGATCTTGAGGTGCCGCTGGACCATCGAGGTGCTGGCCTTGCCCGCCTCGGTGACGATCTTGACCGCGATGTCGTAGTACTCGTCGTAGTCGTCCTCGCACATGGGATCGCCGTCCACGGCATCGTCGTCGACGCGGATCTTGGCGTCGTAGCGGGGCACGCCCTGAGAGCGCAGGTGGTCAGCGACGCGCCTGACCTCGTCGTCGGTGACGAAGGCCCCATGCACCCGCTGCAGCGCGCTGACGCCCGGGGGCAGGTAGAGCATGTCGCCCATGCCCAGCAGGGTCTCGGCGCCGTTCTGGTCCAGGATGGTGCGGCCATCCGTGCGGGAACGGGTCTGGAAGGCGATGCGCGACGGGAAGTTGGCCTTGATGAGGCCGGTGATGACATCGACGCTCGGGCGCTGCGTGGCGACGATCAGGTGGATGCCAGCGGCGCGCGCTTTCTGGGCCAGGCGCACGACGGACTCCTCCACTTCCTTGCCAACCTGCTTCATCAGGTCGGCCAGCTCGTCGATGATGATGACGATGTAGGGGAGCTTCTCGGGGCTTGGCAGGGGGCCGTCGGCCTCGGTCCAGCCCGGGGGCGCCATGCGGCGTGCCTTCTTGGGGTTCCAGTCGGCGAGCTCCTTCTCCACCTGCTGGTTGTAGCCCTTGATGTTGCGGGTTCCCCAGCGGGCCAGCAAGCGATAGCGGCGCTCCATCTCTTCCACGGCCCACTTCAGGGCCGCGTTGGCCAGCTTGGCCTCGGTCACCACCGGGTGCAGCAGGTGGGGGATGTCCTTGTAGGGATCGAACTCGAGGATCTTGGGGTCCACCATGATCAGGCGGAGCTCCTCGGGGGTGCGGATGTAGAGCAGGCTGGTGAGCATGGCGTTGATGCCCACGCTCTTGCCGCTGCCGGTGGCGCCACCCACGAGCAGGTGCGGCATCTTGGCCAGGTCGGCCACCACCGGCTTGCCCTCGACGCTCTTTCCCAGCACCAGGGGCAGGGCCTGGGTGCCGCGGCGAAACTCGTCGGAGGCGAGCACATCGCGGATCCAGACGGTCTGGCGTTCTGACGCCGGGATCTCGATGCCCACCACACCCTTGCCCGGGATGGGGGCCACGATGCGCACCCGCAGCGCCTTCATGGCCATGGCGATGTCGTCCTGCAGGCTGGCGATCTTGGAGATCTTCACGCCGGGAGCCGGCAGGTACTCGAAGATGGTGATGACGGGCCCAGGGCGAATGGCCGTGACCGTGCCCTTGACGCCGAAGGAAGCCAGCTTGGTCTCGAGGGCCCCCGCCAGGCGCCTCAGCTCGTCTTCATCGAAGGCAGCGACACAGCGCGAGTGCTTGTCCAGCAACCCCATGTCAGGCAGCTCGAAGGGAACCTCCGGCAGGCTGGGGACCACCACCTGCCCGCGGATGTCATTGCCGCCGCTCTCGAGGCAGCCCGGCTCGAGAGCCACGCCGCCAGGGTCCGACAGCGCAGCGTAGGGCAGAGGCCGGTCCAGGCTCTGGCTGCTGGGAGGCTCAAGGCCGTCCTCACCCGTGATGGGATCTTCGTCAGCGTCAGCCTGGGGAGGAACATGGACAGCCGCCGCTAGCGCGTCGTGCAGGCTGCCGGGATCCGGCGTGTCCCACACCGAGGGAGCATCGTAGGCGTCCACCTGAACCACCACCTCCGCGCGGGAGATGGGATCCTGGACGCCGGAAGTGGGGCCCGCCCCAGCCGCGCCGGCGTGACCGCCGGGAGAGGAGGCAGCCCTGTGCTCACCCCCCTGAGTCGACCCTCTCCAGGACGGATCCCAGAAGTCCGTGCCCTCGTCATGGGGCCAGGTGTCGACCCCGTGCTCGGTGGGTTCCCACTCGGCCTCGACCAGCTCACGGGAGCCCACCATGGTGGGCCGCTCGTTGGGCATGGCCGCGATGGCGTCGCCAGGCACCAGCTCATCGCCCAGGGGGCGCCGCGTGTCGGCGGGCTCGCTGGGGGTCGCGGTGACCGGGGGCAAGGATTCCTCTTCGACCATGTCGGGCTCGAAGGGCAGGTGCTCATCTACGGCGGCTTCACGCCGCGCGCGCCTGCGTTCGGCCATGACGCGCCACCCGCGACCGGGAAGAGTCAAGGACCAGAGCAAGGCCCGCCACGGCAGCGCGACAGTCCAGAGCGCGGCCGTGCCCACGACGCCAAGGGCTACCCGACCTCCACGCCCGAGGAGCCCCAGCAGGGCCGATGCCCCGCGGCCGAGCCCAGCGAAAGCCCAACGCCCAGCGCGCTCTGCCGCCAGGAGACAGCGTTCCGCACCGGCCTGCCAGTCGAAGCCAGCGGCCAGGGTACCCGCAGCCATCACCACGCCCAGCACCACGAGCCACGCCCCGGGTCCACCCACGACGCCCCGCAACCCAGACGCGACGACCATGCCCAGCACGCCGCCGGGGGGGAAGAGCTGATCGGTGCTGTTGGGGAGCGCGAGGGCCAGGCCCGTGGCGATGCCTAGCACCGCGGCCGCCGAGCCCAGCCGCCCGACCCAACCGGTAGGATCCCGCTGCGCCAGCCGACGCACGAACACCACAGGGCTCAGGGCGAAGGCCCACGCTGCCCAACCCAGCGCCTGGTAGGCGATGTCAGCGGTCCAGGCGCCGATGACGCCACCCCAGTTGGAGATGACGGCTGCACTCGAAGAGCGTGAGAAGCCAGGATCGTCCGCCGAATGGGAGACCAGCGCCAGGATGATGAAGACGCCGACGAGCATCCCCACGAAGTCGAGCACCTGGACCCAGCGACGGGGCTTGCCGTTCGCAGGGGCCTTGGCCCGCGCCGAGGTGCGCCCGGTGCGGGTGCGCGAAGCCGTCCCCTCACGCTTGGCGGTCTTGGGCTTCTTGATCTTTGCAGCGACAGCCACGTTCAACTCCAGCAGCACCAGCCACGACGCAGGGTGCGCCGCATACGTATTGACGTGTCATTAGTATACCCTAGACACGCACATGCACAAAGCCCCGACGAGACCGAGGCCGCGCACACGCCCGGTTGATGCACACACCCGCCTAGTGGCAACCGCTACCCTGCCCCCAGCCTACGAGCCCAGCGGCCCTCGGGAAAGCCCACGCCTACTGCAGCCCAGCGGTCGTTACGCTGGGTTCCTCAGCCCCACGGCAGAGCTCTCCCGACGTCTGCCAGGAGGCTAGTAGGTGAAGGTCAGGTTGAGGTTGACCTGGACGTCGTCGTACTCGATGGCGGCGATGCCGTCGGCAGACACACGCCGGTCCCACCACACGCCGGTGCCGACCGCGAGCCACTCGTTGGCCGCGTAGGTACCGTTCAGCCGGGCCCGGACCACCACGTCGTCGCGCGCGACCTCGCCACGGAAGCCTTCCAGGCTGAGGCCACCCTCGGCACCCACACCAAGCCGGGTCCCGAGCAGCACGTGGTAGCGCAGGAACATGTAGTTGTGGAGGACGTAGTTGGTGAAGTAGGAGTCTTCGATGCCACGGTCGTAGCCGAGCACGACCCGATGGGTCTCGGACAACGAGTACTCGATGCTGGCGCTGGCGAGCAGGTTGTCCAACCCGGTGGAGTCCGTGCCGAAGCCTGAAGAGACGTCGATGTCGCCGGCTGCTTCGGGCTCGTTGAGGCCGTCGTCGATGACGGTCTGTTCGTCGTAGATGGCCTTGTTGTAGCCAAGGACCAGACCGATAGCGACGCGCTCGGTGAAGCGGCCGCGAAGCCCGCCCGAGACCGTGAGCAGGGTGCCGTCAGGCAGGCCGAGGTAGCTGCCGTACTCAGTGGTGGTCTGCCCCGCGCCGGACTGGATGTTCACGAGGTTGTTGTTCCACTTGAACCAGTCCATCGACGCGTTCAGCAGCACGGCTGTACGGGGGAAGAAGCGCCACTTGAAGCTGGCCGCCGGGCCGTAGCCCAGCCGACTGTTGTAGTTGGCGTTGTTGTCGATGTTTGCGCCAGCCGGCACGTTGTAGTCGTCGAAGGAGAAGTGACCGCCAGCGTCGGCCTCGAGGGCGCCGCCGGGATGGAAGGCCACGGCCCCGGACAGGTCGTTCCGGAGGTGCGTGATCAGGGCGGTGGTCTCGGAGTACCAGGCCTCGGACTCACGGCTCGAGCTGCGGAAGTTTTCCTGGAGATCGAAGCCGATGATGGACTTGGGCATCAGGCCGAGGTCGATCTTGAAGTTGCCATCACGGAAACGGTCGAGGTTGGACAGCTGAGAACTCATGTACTTACGAAGCTGATACCCAGCACCGAGATCGAGCTTCACGTCCTGGCCGTCGAGCTTCAGCTCTGCAGACGGCACCAGCATGAGCGCCACGCCGGCTTCCTCGTTGGACTCCATGAGGTACGCGTTGGTGCGGTAGTGCGAGCCCAGGATGACCTTGGGCACGAGCTCGGCATCGCCAATGCGGACATGGTCGCCCGGCTGTGCGACAGCCGCACCGGAGATCCCCAGTGACGCCAACGCCAGAAAGCCGACAAGCGACTTCAACCGAATGCTGCTCCGAACCATCTGAACCGTCACCTTTAGAACCTCGAGATCACCGCGCATGCGTGGGCAGCCGGCAGGCACGCCTGCGGTCCACCCCTAACGTGGGTGCGGGAGAACGAAAGGGCCTTGGCCCAGAAAAACATCAACGTCACGTGGCTGTCGCTTACTGGAACTGGCTGGTGGGAGGAGGCTGAGGGCCGAACTCGAAGTCGAAGTCGTACCCGTCGGTCTCGTCTTCGGTGCTGATCGCAGACTCGACCACCTCGATGGAGGTGGTGCCAGGCTGCGCGCCGCCGCCGCCGCAGGCATCGGCCTCGGCGCGGAACTGCCGCACCTTGGACAACGCGATGGCGATCTTGCGGAAGTCGTGCTGCGCGCGGTCGTTCTCGCCGTCGGCGAGGGCCTGCTTGAGCGCGACGCCGGAGGACTCGGAGACTTCGAGGAGCGCGCGCATGGTGGTGAGCTTGCGCGAGATGCACTGAATGGCCACCATGGCCTTCTCGCGCTCGGCGGACTCGACCATCTTGGAGACTTCCTTGACGGCCAGTCGCATCTCTTCGAGTGCCATGTCCGTGAAGCGGATCATCTCCTCGGGAGAGCTCTGGCTGCTCTGCTCGATCTGGCCGGACACAGTGGTGTCCTGAGCGCCTGCAACCAGAGGCAGCAGCGCAGCACAGAGAGTCAGAGCAACAAATAGCCGACGAATCATAGTGACGACCTCCCTACCAGCATGCCGGGGGGGGTGAGGAACGACGATGGTATTGTCCTCTGGCCCAATCATCAAGCACAATGAACAGTTTGGACACCATCAGCACCGCACACCTCCACGGGAGAGTAGTGGACACGACCAAGCGGAGCGATCCGCGAGCCGTGACTTTTTCTACCCAGGGGAGAGAATGAACGGGTACATGACCTCGGTGTCAGCGTCGAGGTCTGCCGGGAAGCGCCAGGTGCGAACCTTGAGCGCGATGCAGTTGGCCAGCTCGGAGTCTCCGGTGCTGTTGCCCAGCACTTCGACGCTGGTGACACGACCGGTGTTGATGTACCACAGCAGCTCGATACGACCGGACAGCTGCGGGTTGGACTTCAGGCGCTGCTCGTAGCAGGCCTTTACCTGGCCGGTGTACTTGCCGATGGCAGCCTTGATCTTGGCGGGATCGCCGCCAGAGACGTCGACGGTGCCAGAGGAGATGCGACCACTGACCTTGGTGGCGGGACCCGAGCCGACGTCGGCGCTGCCGCCCTTGGCCTTGGCGAGATCGCCAATGGAGGCGTCATCGCGCCCGGTGCCAGAGCCGGTGCCGCGCTTCTCACCCAGGGCTTCGTAGGTGCCTTGCTCGACGCCGCCCACCTCTGCGAGCGCTGCATCGAGGTCGGTACCGACTCCGCTGCCTTCACCAAAGAGGTCGTCGGTGTAGCTGCCAGAGGCCGACTCACCACGGGTACCGATGAGCTTGAGCAGGAGCGACTTCTCCATCACCTCTGCTTCCATCTGCTGCTTGCGACGGATTTCCTCGGCGGCCTTCTCTTCGGCGGTCTTGGGGCGGGCCTCGACCTGCTCGACCTGTTCCTTCTCGGCGCCGCCGGCGGCGTCCTCTTCCTTCTCCTTGGCGACGGAGGGACCGTCACCCTCGTCGGGCAGATCCTCGACCTCGGAGGGATCCTTGGGATCCGAGGGCGGGATCGCTAGCTTGACGAAACGCTCGGGGAGCACGTCGCTGGGCAGCAGAGCCGGCGTATCGACGGACGAGACGTACACGACGAAGACGGATGCCAGCAAGGTGAACAGACCCAGGAAGCCCAGGAAGACGGGATCGTCTTCGCTGAAGAGCTTGGGACGGAAGTCGGTCTTGTAGGTCGGGTGAAGCGGCTCGGGCGGAGCCGGGACGAACTGGAAGAGCACCGTGACATTGTCGATGCTGATCTTGCCGCGGTTCTTCTCTGTGAGAGGAAAGACCCAGACGTCGCCCTTACGCTTGGCGGTACCGCTCTTGGCCAAGGCCTCGAGCGACTGCACTCCGTCCTTGGTGGCGATCTTGCCAGCCATGGTGGGCAAGAACCGCATGAAGTAGTTCTCGCCCTTCGCGACGAAGAGCGGGAACTTCCGCGGAACCTTGGGGAGTGGATAGGAGAAGGTGGCCTTCGGCGATGCGCCGACGGTGACCGTGTTCCCCACACCGATACGCTTCTCCTGAACGATCTTGCCGTCCTGGAGGATGCCGATGCGAAGCACCTTGACAAGCTTCTGCCGCTGTGCGGGCTGCTTGGCGGTGGGCTTGCGGGGGGGGGCAGCTGCCATTCGTCCGTTCCCTGCCTGCTGAGGGGGCTTCTACCTGTAATCGAACCTGGACCCGTCGAGTTTAGTAAACTTTACAGCCCGTATGGTTCCCGAGCCATTTTTTTATCCTCTCGCGTGCTCCGACGCCCGTCCTGACGCCATGTTTCGACAGGCTGGGGTACTGTTGGCCACGAAATAGGCCAGACTACCGAGGACAAAAAAAGAGGGGCAGATGACTCCGCCCCTCGTCTACCTGCGATGCAGAGGATCCGGCTAAGTGCCGCCCTGGTACACGACGAAGCGGAACTCGGAGAACTGTGCCTGACCCGCGGTGTACATGACCTCGCGGATGACCGAGAACGGAAGGTTCTTGTCGCACTGCAGCAGGATGCGACCCTTGAACTCGTGGTCCTCGGAACCGGTCATCTCCGCGAGCTGCTTGGCGTCTTCGGCCTTCTCGAGGAGACGATCGTAGAGCCGGGTGATGAGCTGGCCCTTCTTCTCGTCCTCGGGAACGGCGACGATCATGTCGCCTGGGTTCTCTTCGTCTGCCTCTTCCGTGAGCCGAAGCACCTCGACGCCGTCCACGACCACGATGCTACGGGTGACCACCAGGTTGACGGCAAGCTGAGGCTTGACCATCGTGGTGGAGACCGGGAGCACCAGATCATCGGATGCGGCGACCGAGATGTCGTCCGTGGAGTACGACTTGAGGAGGAAGACCAGGATGATGGTCATCATGTCCATCATGGACGTGATGGTGAGCCCACCTTCCTCTTGCTTCCTCTGTGCCTTCTTGAGAGCCATGTCTACTCCTACTCAGCGCCGCCGGCGATGACCACGAAGGGGAACAGCGTGCGAGGGGTACCATCGGCGTTCTTGGCGTCGACGTCTTCGCGGCTGTGGTCCATGACCTTGACGATGAGCTCGTAGGGAATCCGGGACTCAGGGACGAGGATGACGTTTTCGTCGTCAGGGTACTCGTCCTTGATCATGCCGAGAATCCGGGTGAGCTCCGCGAAGTCATAGGACTCGAGGTCAGAACACTCCGAGCCGGGGCAAGGAATGGTCGGGGGCCGGTCTTCACCCTCTGCGAGCTCGGGAGCTCCCTCGGGGAAGAGAACGGCGTCGGCGCCAGCCACGGTGATGCCCATGTTGGTGACCATCAGGGACAACATCAGAGGCGGCTTGTCGTCGGGATCCTGCTCGACCTGCTGGGGCTGGCCGATGGCGGGGAGCGTCGAGTCGATCACCGCGAGGGTCACGAATGACGATGCCATCAGGATGAACGGAATCAGAATCGTGACGAGGTTCATGATGGGAACCAGGTCGAGTTCATCTGCGTCCGCCAGCGCTGTTCGCTTACGTGCCACGTAGGCCTCCTGCTAGTGAAGGTTATGCCCTGATTGAGGCAAAGAGGGGTGGAGGGAGAGCCGTGAGGCTAGCCCGCCACCTCTTCCTTCAGGGAGCCGCGACGGCGGGCGCCCAGCAGGTTGACGGTCTTGAGCGCGTACAGGTCGATCTCGTTCATGATCTTGGTGGTCTGGCTCTGGATGATGGAGAACAGGACCAAGGTCGGAATAGCGACGATCAGACCGGACGCGGTGGTGAACATGGCGACGGAAATACCGGAGGCCAGCATGGTCTGCTTGGTCTCGGCAGAAGCGCGGGCCACGGCCTCGAAGGCCATGATGAGGCCCTGGATGGTCCCGAGCAGTCCGGTCAGCGTGGCGACGTTGGCCAGCATGGACAGGAAGGGGGTGCGCTTGGCCAGCTTGGGGAAGACCTCGAGCACTGCCTCTTCGACAGCGTTCTGGATCTCGATGTCGCCGCGGTTGGCGCGAGTGAGACCGGCCTTGAGGACGCGCGGGAGCGCGGCGTTGGGCTCGGCATTGCACAGCTTGATGGCGCGGTCGATGTTGTTGGCCATGATCAGCTTCTGGATCTGAGCCATGAACGCCGTACCATTGATGTTGGCACGGAAGACCACGTAGTAGATGCGCTCTGCGGAGATGGCCAAGGCGAAGACGGCGGACGCGAGGATACCCCACATGAAGGGGCCACCCTTGTGCATCGCATTGATGAAGAAGCTCATCCCAGTACCTCCTGCTGGACAGGGACTTTTGTTGGAGACTCGCCGACATCTTGATGTGGACACGGACTGTTGGCCCACGGACGCCGGAACGGATGGAATCTACAGAACTGGCTCCTGTTTGTCACCTGAACCCTGTCATTTCCATGTCAGAGCGGTGAACGAAGCCGAAACGGGGTTGATTAGAAGGGTTCCAGCTCGACCGAGCGGACGATCTTGGGGAGAAAAGACTCCCGCAGCTCGAGCGAGTAGGTGCCCTCGAGGTTCTGGCGCGTGATGACCATCATGACCTCAGGCTTGTGGACCTTACCCACGATGACCTCCTCTTCGAAGCGGAAGGTCTGGCGGGACTGAGCGTGCGCTGGCTGAGCCAGGAGCGCGATCAGGAGGGCGATGGAGACAGGGACCAGGGTTCTCATGGTCGAGCTACCTATCATGTTGCGGATGGCGGACCCTGAACGGGACTCTACCCACCCCATGGGTTCTCGGGAGTTGCGGGTTCTTCCGTGGCCGACCCGGCGCCTTCTGCTGGTTGACCGGCGGCATCCTCCGAGCTGGGCCCAGGAGCGGGCTGGCTGGGAGCGGCTGGCTCTGGCGTCGAGTCCTCGGGGACTGACACCGGCGCCGCTGGCGCGGTTCCGTCTGAAGGCGCTTCGGCGGGCGGAGCGGCGTCGGCGGCGGCGGAGGGCGGCTGGGCCTCGCCGACTGGCGTAGGCGGGGCAGCTGGACCGGCCTCGGGGCCGACATCAGGGGCGGCGGCCGGCTGGACCGGCGCCTCGGGGCCGGCAGCGGGGCCAGGGGCGGACTCTGACCCAGGGGCGGCCTGGGCTCCAGGCGTGGCGCCGGGGACGGCCTCGGTGCCAGGCACGGCGGCGGGGGCCGGCGCAGGAGCGGGGGTGGGGTTGGCGGCTTCCCGTGCAGCCTGCTCTTCTTCGAGCTGGCGCAGCCTGGCCTCCTCTTCCTGCTTCTTGCGCTCGAACTCCTCCATGAAGCGCTGCTCTTCCTCACGCTTCTTCTTGCGCTCCTCGGCCCGGCGCTTGCGCTCCTCGGCGCGCTTGGCGCGCTCCTTCTCTTCTTCGTACTGAACAGCCCAGGCGTCGGCGAGCTCGATGTCGGCGCCCGCCATGCCCTTGTACTGCTCGAGGATCGCCATGGCCTCGTCGTACTTCTTCTCGTGGTCGCCGTAGAGCAGGGCCAGGTTGAGGAACGGCTCGGGCCGGCCTGGGGCCAGCTCGATGACCTTGCGGTATTCCTTCTCGGCCTCCTCGAACCTGCCCATGCCACGGTAGCCGACCCCGAGGTTCATGTGGATGGCCGCGTCCATGGGCTCGACCTTCACGGCCTGCTCGAGCAACGGGACCATCGCTGAGTAGGCGCGATTGTCCAGGTGGACCTCGGACAGGAAGATCATGGCGTCGAGCAGCTCGGGATCGATCTCGAGGGCCTTCTCGTAAGAGGCGCGCGCCTCGAAGGGGTGGTCCTGCAGGAAGTGGATGCGCCCGAGGTAGGCGTGGAGGTGGGCGTTCGTCTGGGCGCCATCGACGAAGTTGAAGGCGCGATTGATGATGAACTTGCCCAGCTCGAGCCGGTCCTGCTGGATGTAGATCAGGGCCAGGTTGGCGTAGATGGCCTGGGCGTTGGCGTTGATGCCCAGGGCCTTCTTGGCGGCGGTCTCGGCTTCGTCCAGGCGACCCTGGCGCACCAGCACGCCGATGGCGGCCACCTGCAGATCCATGTCTTCAGGAGCAGCGCGCATGCCCTGGCCGTAGACCTGGGAGGCGTAGTTGATGTCACCCCCGGCCTCGGCCAAGGCCCCGAGGCGCATCCAGGCAGCGCCGAGCTCTGGAGACAGCTGAGTGGCGCGCCGGTAGGCCTGCTCGGCCATGGCCCGGTTGCCGAGCTGCTCCTGGGCGAGCCCCATGTTGTAGGCCAACGTGGCGGAGTCGGGCAGATCGGCCTCGAGCTCCTTGAGCAGAGCCAGGGCGCGCCGCGAGTCCTCGAACTTGCCCGTGGTGAGCAGGGCGGTGGCTTCCTTGGCCTTCTCGCGCCGGGCGATGGCCTTCTGCTCTTCGCTGAGCACAGCGGACTGAGCCGCATCGGGCAGGCCTGGAATGCCGGTGGTGCCGCTGGCGGAGGCGGACGAAGCGCCGGTGGCCGCGGCACCGCCATCGGGCACTACAGGCTCGGGCGGGGTCTTGTTGAAGCAGCCCGAGACGCCGAGCAGCGCGATGAGGGTGAGGGTGCGCATCACTCACCTCCCGGGACTGTGGGCGCAGCAGGCGAGGCAGCAGCAGGGGCCGGCGCGGCAGGAGGCGTGACCTCGGGCTCGGGTGCGGGCTCGGGACCGCCCACGTCGATGTCCAGCGGGCCAGCCCGCAGGTCGATGCGCGGCTTGCTGGTGAAGTGGGCCTCGATCTTCTCGGCCGGGTACTCGGTGGGGAAGCGCTGGTTGAGCAGGCCGAGGGTCTTGGACTGCCACTCGGACCAGCGCTCGTCCCTCTCCGCCTGCTCGAGGATGCGCAGGGCCAAGGCCTTGCCCTTGTCCTCGACCGGGATGCGGATCTCGTCGAGCGCGGTCTGCAGGATGACGATCATCTCCTCGCTGAAGCCCTTGGGGGGCGGAGCGTCGAAGATCATCTGGGCGAAGTCGAAGTGGGCTGCCGCCTGGATGTACAGCGCGGCGGAGGAGTAGGTGAAGTCCTGGTACTTCTTGATGAAGTCCAGGCAGGACGCGCCGAGCTGGCCGAGCTCCTCGGGCTTGGACTGAGCCAGGATGGGGGCGTCGTGCTCCTGGTCGCCGTTGAGCGTGACCTTGCGGAAGGCCTCGTACTGCTCCCACAGGGCCGGGAAGGCACCCTCGGCGGCCGCCCTGCGGCCGGCGCCCGGGATGGTCTCACCCGCCTCGACGAAGCGCACGAACATGCTCTCGAGCTCGACCCACTCACGCTCGGCGTTGCGGACCTGGCCTTGGTCTTCGAGGATCTTGATGATGCGGTACTGGGCGGTCAGGGCGTGGTTGACGTCGGTGTCCCCGTACAGGCGCAGGTAGCGACGGTAGAAGTCCAGGGCCTGGCGCTCGCCGACCTGCTCCCACTCGTTGCCCGCCAGGAAGTAGGACTTCTCGGCGTCTTCGTTCTCGGGCCAGCGGGTGGCATACTGCTGCAGGCCGTCGGCGGCCGCGGCGTGCTCTCCCATGCCGATGCGCAGGAAGGCGGCGTTGTAGATGGCCGCGGCGGCGTTGTCGGACTTGGGGAAGTTCTTGACAAGGTTGTCGTAGTAGCGGACCGCTGTGGTGAGCTCGAGGATCTGGGCGTAGTTACCGGCGATGCGGAAGTACAAGCCCTCGGAGCGCTCGTCGGCCGGGAACTTGTTGATGAACTCCTCGAACAGCACGATGGCCTGGTCGACCTGGCCGTTCTTCTCGAGGTTGTTGGCCGCGTTGAAGTGCGCGTCCAGGATGAACTTGGAGTTGGGGTACTTCTCCATGAACTCCAGGAACATCTGCGCCGCGACGGCGAACTCGTCGGCGTCGGAGCGGGCCTTGGCCAGGTTGAACCAGGAGCCTTCCTCGAGCTCGACCCAGTCCTTGTTGGCCTCGTCGCCGAACAACTGGCGGGCCAGAGCGGACTCTTCGAAGATCTTCTGGGTGTCGTTCTCTTCCTGCCAGGTGCGGATGATGAGGCTCTGAGCGAACTCGCGCTCCTGCTTGCCCACGAAGTTGTCGACCACCGTGCGCAGGCGCTCGCGCGCCTCGTCGTAGTGCCCGAACTCGAAGTAGATCTGGCCGGGGAGGTAGGTGAGCGCGGCCATGTTGTCGTTGCGCGGGCCCACATAGGCGGGGTCGGTGAAGACGTTGGCGACGATCTGATCAGCGGTCTCGATGAACTTCTTGTGGTCGTCGGTGAGCATGTAGACCGAGATCTCGGCCCCCGACTCCTTCACGTCGACGCGCTCGACGATGGCGGTGTCGGGCCGGGCATCGACCTTGCCGTACTTGTCCACCAGTTGCTGCATGCGGGTCTGCATGAGGCGGAACAGGGCGCCGTCGCCGAAGTCGTGGGCGTCGGTCTTGAGCAGCTGCAGGAACTCCTTCTCGGCGTCGTCCAGGCGCTTGGCCTGGAACAGAGCGTCGGCAAGGTACCACTCCATCTGGTAGTAGTCGTCGGCGAAGGGGAAGCGCAGCAGGTACTCGCGGTACTTGTCGGCCGCACGGGAGAACATGGCGGTGTCGCCGGTCTCCTGGGCCTCGAGGTGGAGGTCCTTGGCCACGTTGGCGGTGGACTTCTCGGTGTAGCCGCGGGCCACGGCCAGCGCGTCGGGGTTGGCGCGGTTGGCGGCCCACCAGTCGGTGCTGTCGTTGTAGC
>ERZ890953.105-NODE-105-length-48713-cov-29.182293_pt1 | contig 48713 bp, 46 predicted proteins | sample MGYA00521264_ERZ890953 | MGnify/ENA primary metagenome ERZ890953 (study PRJEB32303, sample SAMEA104408629) | aquatic metagenome | biome: Brackish water; feature: Chemocline; material: water | place: Baltic Sea | collected 2014-10-26T21:54:00 | depth 200 m ...
CCGTAGTGCACGGCGATGACCGCCCGCGTCCGCTCGGTCACGGCCGCCCGCACCAGGGCCGGGTCGATGTTCATGGTGTCGGGCTCGATGTCCACCAGCACGGGCTTGGCGCCTACGTGCTCGATCACCGCCACGGTGGCGGTGAACGTCATGGGCGTGGTGATCACCTCGTCGCCGGGGCCGATGCCGTGGACGACCAGGGCGGTGTGCAGGGCGGCGGTGCAGCTGCTCAGGGCGAGCGCCCCGGGAGCGCCCAGGTAGGCCTTGAACTCCTGTTCGAACCGCTTGGTCTTGGGCCCCGTGGTGATCCAGCCCGAGCGCAGGCTGTCGACGACTTCGGCGATCTCTTCTTCGCCGATGCTCGGAGGGGAGAAGGGCAGGAAGGTCTTCCTCATCGGGGCGATTCGTCCTTGATGTTGGCCCTGGGTCGTGCGGAATGCCGTCCCCGGGGGCGGCTGTTCCAATCGCGAACACCATACACACGCGGTGGTCAATGTCCAACCGGAAGTGATCAAGGAACTTGCCTTCATTCAAAAAATCTGGACCACAAGGGTCCCAACTGCTAGCATTTCCTAAGTCTGGCGGGGTTCAGACACTGCCATAGGGGCCTACGCAGGAGGCAATTCGGCCCCAACCTCAACATCTATTGCTCTGCACTGGCATTTCACTTGCTCTCGCCCGAGGCAAACGTGGACGGATCCATCCGTGCCCTGGGAGAACCGATGTTCAAGCGTACTTCAGATATTCTCATTGCGGCTGCGGGCCTTGCTCTGTTGTCGCCCGTGTATTTGCTCATCGCCGTCGCCCTCAAGCTCGACAGCGACGGACCCGTCTTCTTCCGCCAGAATCGACTCGGTCTTGGTGGAGCGCATTTCCGCATTTTCAAGTTCCGCTCCATGGTCGCCGACGCAGACAAGCGCGGCGGTACCCTCACCATCGGCGGCGACGCCCGCGTGACCCGTGTAGGCGGATTTCTGAGGCGACACAAGCTCGACGAACTGCCCCAACTCATCAACGTGCTGCGCGGTGAAATGTCGCTGGTCGGCCCACGGCCCGAAGTGCCGGAGTATGCCGACTTGTTCCCGACCGAGTTCCGCCGCATCCTCGCGGTCCGCCCGGGCATCACCCACCGCGCCACGCTGCTCTTCCGCAACGAAGAGGAACTGTTGGCCGCCACGGACGATCCGAATGCTGCCTACATTCACAAGGTCATGCCCGCCAAGATGCGCCTCTACATCGACGCTCTCGGCGAGCAGAGCGTGATGCAGGATGTGCGCACCATCGTCGAAACGATCTTCAGGGTGGGCGAGACCATCACCGCCGCCGAGCTGACCCTCGACACGCCGGAGATCGGCAACATCGTCTCGGCTGCGCGGGGAGGGCCTCGGGCTGTGCCCGCGGTTGAGAATGCCTCAGCGGTCGAAGCCGTGAGGTACCGCAGGGCCCGCGAGACCGTAGCCTAGATTCAGACCGACTCTGCTCCAGAGCCCTCACGCCCGGAGGCAACGATGAGCGAGTTCAAAACGCTGCTCGAAGAGGTGCGATCGGTATGTCGCAGCCACGCTCGGGCCGAAGACAAGATGGCTCAGATCTGCCACATGCTCCAGGAAGTGGACGGCTACGACTGGGTCGGTTTCTATCTTGTGGATCCCGACAGACACGACAGTCTCGTGCTCGGCCCCCATGTCGGATCCGATAATCCCCACAAGGAACTCGTATTCGGCAAAGGGGTGTGTGGGCAGGTGGCTGAACGCCAGACCACCATCGTCGTCGACAAAGTGGCCGATGAGTTGAACTATCTGTCCCTCGATCCCGCCGTGAAGTCAGAGATTGTGCTTCCCCTGTTCCGTCAGGGCCGCCTTGCCGGTATGTTGGATGTGGAATCCGTCACGGAGGCCCGCTTCGGTGACCGCGATCGACTGTTCCTCGAGGAAGTCTGCCTGCAGATGACCGACCAGATCTGACCTCAGCCGCCGTTCGACCGGAGGCCTCGTGAATCAGCAGAGCAGTCCCAACCGTGCAGGGTTCCTGCACCTCGCCGTGGTGTACCTCGTTTGGGGCAGCACCTACCTGGCCATTCGTCTCGCCGTACGTGAAGGCGCGGGTTTTCCGCCTTTCACTTTGGCGTTCATGCGCGTGGCCGTAGCCAGCGCCATCCTGTTGGGGTGGGCGGCCATGAGGCGCGACAGGATCCGTCCGACACGAGTGGAGATGACCGTCCTGGCCGGTACCGGCGTGCTGATGTGGGTGGGCGGCAACGGACTGGTGACCTGGGCCGAGATGAGGGCCGAGTCCGGCCTCGCGGCGCTGATGGTGGCGGTCATGCCCATCTGGGGCGCCATGCTCGAAGCTGTTGTGGACAGGCGGATGCCGTCGCTCAAGCTCAGCGCCTCGCTGCTGCTCGGCTTCGTCGGCGTGGGGGTGCTGTCGTGGCCCGTGCTCCGCGAAGGAACCACCAGTGATCATTGGTCGCTCGTGGCTCTGCTGGCCGCCCCTCTTTGGTGGGCGATCGGTTCGATGTGGCTCACTCGGCGAAGGCCCGATCTTTCGATCCGCGTGATCAGCGGGTGGCAGCACTTCTGGGGCGGCATCGGATTCCTGGTCATGATCCTGATCCTGCAAGAACCCCTGCCCACTCCTACGGCCCAGGCCTGGGTCGCATGGGCCTACCTCGCCATCTTCGGCTCCGTGATTGCGTTCACTTCCTACATCCACGTACTCAAGCTGCTGCCCATGCAGGTCGGCATGACCTATGCCTATGCCAACCCCGTGATCGCGGTTGTGTTGGGTTGGCTGGTGCTGAGCGAGCGCTTGGATTGGTGGGTCGGGGCCGGGTCGGCGCTGGTTCTGGCGGGGATCGCGGGGGTTTTCAACAACAAGGCGAAGAACAACAGAGGTTGATGGAGCCAACGGCTTTCACGGTTGGCATGCCGGACAATAATGCGTCGATCGCCCCCCCACGACGATCCTCTGAATCACCACCCCGCACCGACCGCACGCCTCCCCGTCCCTCTGGAATACCCGCAATTTTCGCCGAAAATTTCCCGGCTTCCCGTGGAAATCCTTGAAGTCCAAGAACGTCGTTCCCCCATGCTTCACGGCCAACCTCAGCACACCTTTGGCCGCATTCCAAACGGCGCGGCGCTTCTCGGGCGATGTCCCTTCCGGAGTCTTCAACGGATGCACGCCCGCCCGGAACAGAGCTTCATCCGCATAGATGTTTCCGATCCCCGAAGCCACACCTTGATCCAACAGCACCGACTTCCACGGCGCCTTCCGGTGCGCCACCCGCTTATTCCATTCGGCGAACCGCACCTCGAGCATGTCGGGCCCCACATGAGCCATGGCCGTGGGATTCACCGCATCGTCGACCACCGTCCAGCGCCCGAACTTCCGCACGTCGCGGTAGTGGAGCGGGCGACCTTCGAAGTCCCAGATCAGGTGGGTATGCTTGTCGGGGGCGTCGTCGGGCTCGAACAGGAGCTGGCCGCTCATACGCAGGTGAAGCATGACATGGCCGACGGCGCCGTCGTCGCCGGTGAAGGTGAGCACGAGGTATTTCCCGCGGCGGTGGACACCCGACAGCACGCGCCCCACGCTGGCCCGGCGCACCGCTCGCGGTGTAGGCTCGAGAATGCCGGCCCAGCGCACGACCAGGCCCGTAGCACGCCGCCCTGTCAGCGAAGAACGCAGCGCCCGGGCGACACTCTCGACTTCGGGCAGTTCGGGCACCTAGAACCCCCGCTGCTTCTTGATGCGGCCGTAGGATTCGTTCACCTTCTGCAGCTTCTGATTGGCGAACTCCATGAAGTCCTCGGGCAGTCCCTTGCTCTGCAGCACGTCCGGGTGGTATTCGCGGGCGATGTGGCGGTAAGCCTTCTTGATCTCGTTTTCGGTGGCGTCGGGGGCGACTCCGAGCACCTCGTAGTCGATGTTGGCCGCGGCGGCACTCGAAGGACGCCCGCTGGCGCCGCGGCCGCCGGCTCCACCGCCGAAGAACGCCTTGCACTGCTCGTAGTCGTGATCGGTCAGGCCCATTTCACTGGCGATGGCGCGGATCATCCGCTCCTCATCGGCATGAAGCTCGCCGTCGGCGTGGGCGATCTGCAGCAACACGGTGACGATGTCGCGCAGTCGGTCCGGTTGATTGCTGAGCAGACCGCGGATCTGGGCCGCGAAGGCGCTTGCGGGTACGGCGCTGTCACGGGCCTCGTTGAAGATGCGGCCGGCGAAGCGGCGTTCTTCGGGCGGCATGCGCAGATTGTCGCGGAGGAACGTATCGAAGGCCCGGACCTCGTGGTCGGTCACCTGGCCGTCGGCCTTGGCGACCTTGGCGGCGAGGCTGATGACCGCCACGAGGAAAGCGGATTGCGCATCGTGCCCGGTTCGATACGCAGCGCCTGCTCGATGGGCATTGCCGCCGATCTGTCCCGAAGTGCGGACGGTGCCGCCCGTTTGGGATCCTAGTGCCCCGCCGATCATGGCGCCGAGGGGTCCGCCGAGCATAAAACCCACCGTACCGCCGAAAAGTGCTCCTAAAAGGCCCATTGGGGTCGTCTCTCTTCCGGGTGTGGTGTCTCTGTATTCAAGTTCTCGCCCTGTGTGACGAAGTAATCCAAGACGGAACCCCCATCATGTCGATGGTCCGGCCGGACGTCAAGTGGGCCGGTTATGGAGGAACGATGGATCGAACGAACCGTTCAGCGGAATCATACGCGGATCTTGAGCAAAGGATCCGCAATGAAATCATGCCCCTGTTCGAGGCGATCATCAGGGGCGACCATTCGTTCTATGTGAACAGGAACGCGAAAGAGTGCTGGAACGCCATCGACAGCGATCCCTGCCGGTGCCGAGCCGTCGCTGAAACCACCCGTCACCAGGATTACCTGGGCCCCGTCTCCCTAATCGAACAGTTCAACGGGGAATCGGTGCGTCCGCATGGGACGTGCGTGCATTGCGACGTCTACAAAGACGTATGTCCGACGATCGTCGAGGAAATCGGCGAAGCGTTCAACAGGGTCATGCATATCCTGAGTAACAAGGAAGCGGCAATTGAGGATGCTGCAAGCCTGACCCGGGAACTGGCCCATTCCCTTGAAGACAGAAACCAGCAGAACCAAGAGATCATCGAGCGCATGTCAATCGATTCGGTGACGGGCGTTTCGAACCGCCAATTCATGAACGAGAAGCTGCTCGAGGCGGTGGACCGTTGCCACAACCGGCGCCGCATTCTCTCGCTGATCATGCTCGACGTCGATGACTTCAAGTCCTACAACGACAGTCTCGGTCATGTCGAAGGCGACCACGTGCTTGCCCTGCTCGGAAGACATCTGTTGGACAACCTACGGGAATACGACCAAGCCTTCCGCTACGGGGGCGAAGAATTCCTGATCATGCTGCCCGACACCGACGCCCAAGACGCTCTGATGGTCGCCGAGCGCATCCGGACCGGTTTCGCAGATTTCGGATTCAAGTACCCCGTAGCCGAACGCGATCAGACCAAGGCCCGCGCCTTGACCCTCAGCGGCGGCCTGGTGACTTACCGCAACGGCATGGGGGTCGTGGAGCTGCTCGAACGTGCCGATCAAGCCCTCTACAAAGCGAAGCACAACGGCAAGAACAAGATCGAGGTAGACGAGATCATGACCTGTGTCTAGGAGCGGGCTCGGGAATGGGCCGGAGCTGCTTTTCGCCCTTTGATATCGATGCTATTATGACCAAATCCATTTGACGGTCCATCTCGTAGGCGCGCCCCGTGACAGCGTCGGACTATTCGGAGGAAACATGACCGAGAGCAACACCGTTCGCGAGCGGGGCGACATCCCCGAACAGCTCACCTGGGACCTCAGCCGCATCTATGCGGACTGGGGTGCCTGGGAGGCCGACTTCGCCCGTGTCGAAGAGGGAAACGTCAGCCTACGGAATCTTCAGGGCACCCTGGGTGAATCGACCGCAGCTTTTAGGACGGCCCTCGAGATGATGCTCGAAGTCCGCGAAGTGCTGGACCGCGTCAATGTCTATGCCTCCATGAAGAGCGACGAGGATGCCCGCATCGGTGATCATCTCGCACGCGACGGCCGTGCCGGTTCCCTGGCCGTAGAATTTTCTGAGGCCGTGAGCTGGTTCGAGCCGGAACTCCTGGCTCTGCCCGAGGAACGCCTCGACGACTACAGCATCGAAGATCCCGGGTTGGCCCTCTACGATCACTTTATCGAAGAAATACGCCGTGCCGCGCCCCACACCCTGCCCGAGGAGCAGGAAGCTCTGCTTGCTGCGGTCGGTAACGTGACCCGCGGCGCCTCGCAGGTCTTCAGCGCTCTCGACAACGCCGACCTCACCTTCCCCGTCGTGCGTGATGAAAACGGTTCTGAAGTGGAGCTGACCAAGGCCCGCTATTCGCGTCTGGTGCGTGTTGCCGCTCGCGATGTACGCCGTGGGGCCTTCGAGGGGTTCATGGACGCCTACGGCGGCGTGGCCAACACTTTGGCGGCCAACATGGACGCCAATATCAAAAACCACGTGTTCTACGCCAGGGCCAGGAACCACGCCGGCTGTCTGGAGGCGGCGCTGCAGCCCGTCAACGTGCCGCCCGACGTGTTCCACAGCCTGGTCGGCACCGTTCACGACCACTTCACCCACCTCCATCGTTACACGGCCCTGAAGAAACAGGTGCTGGGTCTCGACGAGCTGCACGAATACGATCTCTATATGCCGCTGTTCCCCGAAGGCGAGTTCTCCTTCGACTACGACGAAGCCTGCGCGCGCATGATCGCGTCGCTTGCCCCCTTGGGTGACGAGTACTTGAGCGTGGTACGCAGCGGTATCGAACACCGTTGGTTGGATGTTCACGAGAATGCCGGCAAGCGCGGCGGCGCCTATTCGAGCGGCTCCTACGGCACCGACCCCTACATCCTGCTCAACTGGAGTGGCCAGCTGCGCGATACCTTCACCCTGACCCACGAGATGGGTCATTCCATGCACTCGTGGTTCACCGGCCGGCATCAACCGTTTGTTTATGCCGACTACCCCATCTTCACGGCTGAAGTGGCATCGACCTTCAACGAGATGCTGTTGATGCGCCATCTGCTCGACGAAACCGAAGACCCGGCCCGGCGGCTCTACCTGCTCGACGTATTCCTCGATCAGATCAACGCCACAGTCTTTCGTCAGACCATGTTCGCGGAGATGGAGTACGCCATGCACCGGGCGGGCGAGAGGGGCGAGACCCTGACGGCGGAATCCCTCGGGGCCATGTATATGGAGATCCTGTGGGCCTATTGGGGGCCGGACGTGGTGTTCGACGATGTCCGCAGTGCCCGCACCTGGTGCCGCATACCGCACTTCTACTACAATTATTATGTCTACCAGTATGCCACGGCCTTCGCCGGGTCGGCGGCCCTGGCCAGACGGGTGCTCGAAGGCGGCGATGTGGAGCGCGAGGAATATCTGGGCTTCCTCAGGTCGGGGGACAGCCGTTATCCTGTGGAGACTCTCGCCGGTGCAGGTGTCGATCTGACGACGTCGCAGCCGGTGGAGGACGTGGTCGCCCTGTTCGTCTCCTTGATGGACGAAATGGAAGCCCTGCTGCAGGAGGTCCCGCAATGATTCGTCGCCTCGGCCTGATCGTCTGGCTCGCGCTGTTCGCGGGGTGCGGTGCCGACGACGCCGCCCATGAACAGACGGACGCCGTGGATTCCTTGGCTGTCGGGCCGGAGAACGAAGCTCTCGCCTTCAACGAGGCGCATCTTTCCGCCTCGAAAGAAGGTCGTTTCGAAGCTGTCTGGCCCTCCGGGTGTGCACAGTTGCGAACGAGGACCATTCCATCGAGTCGGAACCCGGGAGACTTCGCCGTCGTCGACATGACTTGTCAGCGCGACGGCGACATGAACCGCGGCGCCCGCGTTACCGTCTACAACGAAATGACGGACGGGGGGATGCCCAGTCCGGATGCCGTGACCACGACGATCGGCGAGATCATTTCATCTCTCGGGGTGGAGATCCGCAAGCAGCGGCCGATCGAACGCCAGGGCCGCGAAGGAGTAGCGGCTCTCTGCGGTGAGCGTGAAGGCACTCGTCAGGTATGGATCGAGGGCTTCATCGACCAGGGCCGCGTGCTGATGGTCATGGCCTGGGGGCTGGACGACGGACTGTACACCGATCCTGAAATCAAAGCATTCTTCGACAGCGTCCGGCTGACCGACTGAGATTGCTGTTCTCGACAAGAACGCGGCGCCGGATTCGTACGGATCCGGCGCCTTCGTTTGACATAGAACGTGCAGCATGGCAAATTCGTGATGTCCCTAACATTGTTCGTTGATTCCCCCGATCAAGGACTCCGTCATGGCCGCCACGGACCTCAGCTCCAGCCAGGAAGACTATCTGGAAGCCATCTACCATGTAGTGGAGGCTAAGCTGGTGGCCCGCTCGAAAGATCTGGTTCAGCGTCTCGGGGTCAACAGTTCGTCGGTCACGCAGGCACTCAAGATCTTGTCGGACAAGAAGTTGATCAATTATGAACCCTATGGTGTGGTGACCTTGACCCAGGAGGGATCGCGGCGAGCCCTCGAGGTGATCCGCCGCCACCAGGCTCTGCGTGATTTCTTCGTGCGCATACTCCATGTCGACGAACAGACCAGTGAAGACGCAGCCTGCCGCATGGAACACAATATGCCGCGGGTCATCCTCGATCGGCTGGTGAGCTTCATCGAATACACCGATCGTTGCCCGCGGGGCTCCGCCGACTGGGTCGATGGTTTCGGATATTTCTGCCAGGACAAGCCCAAGGAACATTGTGATTCCTGTGACCTGATCCATACCGAAGAAGAATCGAAGAACTGACCAGAAAGGACACCATGAGTCGTTGGTCAAGAACGGCATGGGGATTCGCAGCAGCAGCGGCGACATGGGTTGTCGTCATCGTCGCCCCGTCGCCCGTAGTCGCCGACCAGGATCTTGGCACCGCCGCGGCGGACGCCATCGAGACCAGGCGCGACACTCAGGTTCAGCAGGATGCCTGGGCAGTGGAGCGTGAGGCGTTGCGAGCGCGCTGGCGGGCCCTGAACCACGAGGTGGACTGGTTGGATGAACGAGCCGAACTCGAGTCGGCTCGCACTGCGGCGCTTCAAGAACGCGTCGACGAATTGAGCCGTCGGCTGGCGGAGTCCGACCGCCTGGAGGCTAGCCTTCAGGATTCGCTGCTTACCATTCTCGACCGGCTCGAAGACGCGGTTGCATTAGACACACCGTTCCTGGGTGAGGAGAGGGCACTGCGATTGGCTGGTCTGCGCCGCGAGCTTGTTCGGCCCGACGTGCCCGCCGCCGAGAAGCTGCGCCGTTTGCTGGAGTCCCTGCAGGTGGAAGCCGCCTATGGCGGCAGCGTGGAAATGACCGGCGAACGTATCGATGTGGACGGTGTCGTTCTGACCGTCGACATGTTGCGCATCGGCCGCCTGTCGCTGTTCTGGCGTACCCCCGACGGCAAACGCGTCGGCACCTGGGATCCCGCCGCCGATACCTGGATCGAGTTGCCTGAAGGCGAGCGGCGCACCGTGGGCCTGGCCATGGACATGGCCGCCCGTTTGCGACCGGTTGAAGTGCTGAGCCTGCCGGTAGGGAGGATCGCTCCATGAGGAACATCCTTCTCACCGTCTGCACCGCACTCCTGTTTGTGGGATCCGCCTCGGGCCAGGACCTGCGCGAAGCCTGGCGCCGTGCCGAAGCCGAGCGTTCCGTTGCCGCCGACGAGGCCGCCGAGGCCCGCCAGGGCATCTTCGACGATCGTGAGGCGCTGACCCGTGCCATTGCCGTCCTTCAAGCCCGGCGCGATTCCCTCAGCGATACCATCGACTCCAATCATGACCGCCAGAACACCCTGACCCGCCAACGCGACGATCTTGAAGACGACTGGGCCGAACGGGAACTGAGCGTCCGCGAGATTTCCGGCAACGTGCGCGTGGCGGCCCGAGATCTCGAGTCGCTGCTGCGTCAATCGCTTGTGAGCGCCGGCCGACCGGACAGGCTCGAGCGCCTGGCGCCGGTCATGCGTGAAGGGTATTTCCCGGACCTCGACGACATTGCCGTGATGGCGGATCTCCTGCTCGAAGAAATCGCCCTGTCCGGTCGCATTGAACGTCGGGCCTTGGAGTACGGCGGCCGTGACGGCCGCGATGTGATCGGTGATGTGGTGATGCTCGGCCGCTTCGCCGCAGTGTACCGCGACGACGATGGCGTCGGCTTCCTGGAGTGGTCCCCCGACGACCGTCGTCTGACCGCCCAGGCCGGCAGGCCTCCCCGCGGCCTGCGCCGTGCTCTGGCATCGTGGCTCGACGGTAAGGGGTCCCGCGCCCCCATCGACCTGAGCGGTGGCGCCGCCCTGCGGCAGATCGCCCACGGTTCCTCTCTGCGCGATCAGCTGGAGGCGGGGGGTCCGGTCGTCTGGCCGATCCTCGGGCTGGCTCTTGTGGCCCTGGTGATCACCGTGGAACGGCTGTTGAAACTCCGGCGCGTGCACGGCGACACCGACCGCCTCATGGGCGAGGTCGACACTCTGGCGTCCAGAGGCGATTGGTCTGCCTGCGAGGCCCTGGCCGAAAGCCATGCCGGCAAGGGTTGGCCCGTGGTGCGTGTGCTGCGGGCCGGTCTGGCCGTGCGCGGCGAGCGGCGCGAGACCATCGAAAGCGTGCTGCAGGAATCGATTTTGAGAGAATTGCCGCGGCTGGAGCGCGGGATCTCGGCCCTGGCCATCATCGGCGCCGTAGCTCCGCTGCTGGGGCTGCTCGGTACGGTCACCGGCATGATCGACACTTTCCGCGTGATCACCCTGTTCGGTACCAGCGATCCGCGTCTGATGTCCGGCGGCATCAGCGAAGCATTGGTGACCACCGAGCTGGGTCTGGCCGTAGCGATTCCCATCATGCTCGTCCACACCTGGCTTTCGCGCCGTGTGGACAAGGTGGTGGGGGACATGGAGGAAAAGGCCATCGGCTTGACCAACGTCATCGAGAAGGAGCGCAGCTAGTGGAGGCCTGGCGCGGCATCGTCGAACACCTGGCGCGCGGCGGCTGGATCATGGTGCCGCTGGGGATCTGCTCCCTGGCGCTGTGGACCCTGGTGGCCGACCGTTGGTTGGCCCTGCGCACGCTCGGCCGCGAGGACACCGATTTGACCGCTGCGGTGAACGTTGTGCGCGGCGCGGCACCCGTTCCCGAGGGCGAGGGCTTGCGAGCCCGACTCGTGCGGGCCTTCCTCGACGGTCGCACCGGCCGACCCGCTGTTGATCTGGAGCTGTTGAGGCACGAGGTCGCCCGTCTGCGCCCGGAATTGCGCAGGGGGATTGCATTCATCTCGGTACTCGCGGCGGTGGCGCCGCTGCTGGGCCTGCTCGGTACGGTGACGGGCATGGTGCGCGCCTTCGACGTGATCGCGGTCTTCGGCACCGGCAACGCCCGCGAACTGGCCGGAGGACTTTCTCAGGCTCTGGTCACCACCCAGTCGGGACTTCTGGTCGCCATTCCAGGATTGATGTTCGGAGCCCTGCTGTCGCGCCGCGCGCGACGTCTCGACCATCAGCTCACCGAAACGTTGACGGTCCTGGAACGCACCATCGAGGAACGGGAGGCGGCGGCATGATCAATGTCCGCAAATCCCTGCGGGGGGGCAGCGATCGGGTCGACATCAACATGGGTCCGCTGATCGACATGGTCTTCCTGCTGCTGATCTTCTTCGTCGTGACTACGAGCTTCGTCAAGGAGACGGGCATCGATGTCACGCGCTCGATCGCGGCCACGGCCGTGACCAAGGAACGCGCCACCATCATGATCGGCGTGACCGACGAAGGCGATGTGTTCTACGAAGGCAGGCGTATCGACGTACGCAGTGTGCGGGCCCATGTCGAGCGTGCTCTCGCGGAATCTCCGGACGGCGGCGTGGTGATCGTGGCCGACCGGCGCAGCGAAACGGGCGTCGTGGTGCAGGTCATGGATCAGTGCCGCCAGGCCGGAGCGTCGGACGTGAGCCTTGCCGCTCGCCGCGACGAAGAGGACGGCCCGTGACAGCGCGCACGCGACTGCCTTTGGCGTTGGCGGCCGGACTGGGTGCCAATCTGTTGCTGCTTCTCGTGTCGGGCCTGCTGCAGGGCGAGCGAGCGCTGTCGGTGCCGCCGCTTTCGTCGATGCCTGTAGGGCTTGTGAACATGGTGCAAGAGACAGCACAGGAGAAGGCGCGCACGCCCGACCCGGAACCGCCGAAGCCCAAACCCGAACAGGACTTCACTCCCGACATCCAGCGGCCGTCGTTGTCGGCGCCGAACCTCGATCTGGGCCTCGCTATTCCCGACCTGTCGCTGCCGTCGCCGCGCTTCGACACCGACGGTCTCGTGTTCGAAGCCGGGGATCTGGATTCACCACCGCGCATCGTGACGCGCCTCGCACCGGCGTACCCATACCGCGCTCAGCAACGCAGCCAAGCCGGCGATGTGCGCGTGCGGTTCCTCGTGAACGCCGACGGCGCCATCAGCGACGTAACGATCCTCGAGGCCACCAATCCTGGCTGGTTCGAAGATGCCGTGATCAAGACGGTCCCCACCTGGCGCGTCGAGCCGGGCGTGATCGACGGTGAGCCGGTCGCGGCCTGGATGGTCACCACGGTCGTCTTCCAGTTGGGGTCCTGAGCATGCCGCGACGCACGGTACCCATGTTGATTCTGTTGACGGCGGTCCTGACCGTCGCCACCGCTTACGCCCAGAGTGTGGACGACCCCTCCCGCGCCCCCGGCCGCGCCCGTCGCGCCCTGGCCGCCACGCAGAAGTACCGCGACGCCGGCGATCATGAACGCGCCGTGGCGGTGTTGACCGAGACCCTCATCGATCACCCGGAAAACGACCACCATCTGCTGCGTCTCCACCTTGCCCTGAGTCTGCGGCATCTCGGTCGCGACGCCGAAGCCCTGGAGCACCTGAACCTGGCCGCCGAGCTCGAACCGCGTTCGCGGGACGTTCAGCTGACGCGGGCGGGCGCCGCCCTGGCCACCGGAGCGTACGGCATCGCCGCAGTAGCTCTCGAAGCAGCCTGGCGTCTGCAGCCGGAGGAGGGTCCGGCCCTGCTGCACGACGCCGTTGTCGCCCGCCTGCTCGCCGACGATGCCTCCGGCGCGGCGACGTTGGCCGACGAGTTTCTCGATATCGCGGGGCAGCCGAATGTTGAACAGCTGCGCACCGTTCTCACCGCGGCGGTCTATGCCGCAATGCCGGCTCTCGCGCGACGTGCGGCCGAGCGCTGCATCACGATCCACGCCGACGACCCCGAGGCCTGGATCCTGGTTTCTCAGGCGCGGCAATCCGTTGATGATCTGACGGGAGCCGCAGCGGCTCTCGAAGCCGCCGATTGGCTGCGTCCGCTGTCGCCAGCCGACCGCTCGCGACTCGGAGACCTTCTGTTCGCCGCCGGTGTCCCCGCCATGGCCGCCGCCCAATATGCCGAAGTCTTCGGTACGGCCCCCGACGGCGATCAGGCCGAGCGTTTGGCCTCGGCCTGGATGGCCGCCCACCGTTACGACGATGCGGCCCTGGTGCTGCAGGCGATCACTTCAACGTCGCCCAACGCCCGGCTCTGGGCACTGCTTGGCGACGTCCGTCTCGAACAGGAGCGTTACGCCCAGGCCGCGGCCGCCTACCGCTCCAGCCTCGCCCTTTCCTCCGATGACGATATTCAGGCCCGCCTCCGCCACTGCGAAATCATGGCCGAGTGAGTACACGACCTTTCGACAGGGTTGGAGGGGTGTCGCGGCCCGCTAGAAACTCCTGATGGATCGTCATTTGGGCTCCGATCAGGTGGAATCACCCTAATTGCATGAGTATTTTCAATTGAGACGCTGATAATCAATCGGTTAGATCAGAATGGCCACCATTCTAACGGATCATCATCCATCAAAGACGCTTCGAGGCACCGGGGGTCCTCATGATGATTAATCAAGACCCAGAAGGGCCGGATTTGCAACAGACTGACTGGAGTTCATATACTGACCATGTGAGAGAGCAGCCGTAGCTTCGAGGCCTCTGAGAAGGACATCGATCGGTCATCAAGCTTCGCCAGGTGGTTCGTGGGGTGTCACCAAGGCGGAACCGCTCCCTCTCCAGCCCAACGTCCCCTGATCTGCGAGGCACAGGCCTTGCGGCCATCTGCTCCCCGCCCGCGGATGGATGGCTGAAGGAGGCGACATGAACAGGAATCCGTTCTCCAACCTGCGCGACGGCAATCATCGTCCGACCACAACGGCCGATCGACCCGGTAACACGGTCTCACTGAGTCCGACCCGGGTCATCGTCACGCCCGTGGCCATGCCCGTCGTTCACCCGCTCTCCAAGCGCGATGTCCAGCGCGTGCTCTCTGTTCTGCCTTCGGGCTCGATCAGCGGGCTGAGGTCGGTGAGTCTGCTTGGCGAAATGTGGACGTCGGGCGGTTATCCCGTCTTTGCGACGTACCGCAAGCAGGGTTTCATTCGTCTGCACGCCGTGACCTGTTTGTCATGGCGGGTGCAGAGCCTGCGATCGAGCCAGGTGGCCGATCTTCTGCGTTACGGAGCCCACGTGGATGCCGGCCCGTCGGAGTGCGTTGTGACCTGGACCAACGAGGCGTTGCGGCTCTTCTACACCGTGGGGGTGCTGCTGCCCGGCGTGGCGCGGCACCGGCGGGAACACGAAGGTGCTGGAGAACACGGCTCGGTCGTGCGCTCTCTCGAGGACGATCACGGCGCCTGGCAGATCTCGGATCTGGCCCTGGAGCACTGGCGGCGGTTTCTCGAGAACGGGGACCTGGCCGAGAAGAGAGCCTTCAGCTGACCCCGTGAGTACGGGGGGATGAAAAAGGGAGGGCGGACCTTAGGGTCCGCCCTCTCTGTGTGAACAGTCGTCGAACTAGAATCCGAAGATCAGGCCCCCGGCGTAGCTCGTCATGTTCCCCATGCTCATCTCGGCGTTGATCTTCACGCCCAAGTTGAGGGTCGCGCCCAGGGTGGTGCGCTTGTCCTGGATGCCGTCGAGAGTGAAGGCGATGTCTTCATCGTCTCCGGCATTGTTCGGCGTTCCGTTGTCATACACGTAGGCGATGTCCATGGATGACTCTTCCTTTGCCACGCCGCCGTAGACGGTCAGCATAGAGAAGGCTTTGCTCACACCCAGGTAGTAGCTCTTGGCGCTGGCGCTGAACGTGGCCTCCTCGGCGGTCGAACTGATGTCGAGGCTCTGCGAGAAGATGCCCACCATCACGTCGACTGGCAGCGTCGGCGCCAGGTTGTTGACGCTGTAGGCGAGACCGAAACCTACGTACTTCAGCTTGCCGACCTCACCGATGTCGAATTCCATCGGCACGCCGCGCATGGTGGCACGCAGGCCGGCGATGCCTCCCAGGGAGATCTCCGGGGCGACCAAGGGCACATAATCGCTCGCTACCAGGGCGGGGATGCCCTCGGCCGTGTAGACGGGCAGTCCGTGCCAGTAGGCGGTCATCGATCCCTTGATCTCGTTGCCGTCTTCGCCCACCTCGCCGAACACCGTCGGTCCTTCAGCCACCAGCAGTCCCTCATCGCCGTAACCGGGATCGCCGGGGTCGAGGTAATCGGAGAGATCGACGCGTCGGGTGACGCGGAATGTCTTGTCCTCGTCGTCGAGCTTAGAAGCCATGACCTTCAGGCCGAAAGAGATCTTCAGGCCGGTCAAGGGAATTGCTGCAGTGTGGTATAGCCCGGCGTTCTGATTGATGCCGAAGCCCGAAACCAGAGGAGCCAGGTAGCCCTCGGCGTAGATCTGGCCGACCTCGGAAATGAGTTCTCCCAGATCCTCGTCGGAGCCCTCGTCCTGAGCCATGGCGGGCAGCGTCCAGGCCGCGAACAGGAGGGCGGCGGCGATCAGCGGCCAGCCCTTCATCCAAGTCTTTGTGGTCATGCTTGTCCTCCGGTTCAGTCTAGGACACGAGCGTGCCGTCGCTCAGGTCGATGGTCCAGGTCTGGGTGCCGACCTGCACGTCGGCGGTGCCGCCGTTGAATGTGATCGTAGCGGCCATAGTGCCGGAGCTGACCAGGACCTGACCGCTGGCCGGGTAACCCGCACCCACTACGGTCACGTTCACGATGGTGAAGGAGATCTCGAGGGTGCCGGCGGTCAGGGTGCCGGTGCCGTTGGCCAGGCCGCTGATCGATGTGATGTTGAACTCGCAGTCCACCGAGAAGTCGAAGCCTGCAGGCGTCCAGGTCAGGATATGGTCGGGTGCTTCTGTCCAGACGTGGTCGGGGTTGGAGTCGAGCCAGAAATCGCCGGAGAATCCGGAGATGGTCTCGAGACCCGGGAAGGCCTTGGCGGCCATCGTCGGCAACACATTGACGATGGAGTAGGCCAGGAATCCCGACTGATGCGCCACGTCTTCTGCGGTCAGCTGGGCGTCGTCGTGGGGGGTTGCGGGGTCGTCGCTGCTGCAGCCGACCAAGCCGATCAGGGCGGTCAGCATCAGGGCGGTCAACAGGGTCCAGCCGGTAGCTTGCAGTCGCTTCATGGCGGAGCTCCCTCCTTGCTTACGTGAATCGAAGTAAAACAACGGACCGTTTCGATCCGTCGAGGCTAGCACAGCGGAGGAGCAAATGCCATACCATCTAACTGAATGTTCAAGTGCAGGTTAGACTTCGACGGTTTCGGGTCGGTGTAGACGCTGGGGGAAGGGGTGGTCGGCTTCAAGATCGTCGAAATCGACCTGGTCGAGGTTGATGACCTCTTCAATGACGCGCCGATCAGACGCTCTCCTGGCAGGGTGAGTGGGAAACGATGGGATTTCCAGTGCGGCAGAGATCTTGGGCCCGGTTGGGAGCGGACTCTGTTTATGCAGACGCTTGTGCTGTGTCCCGCGCATGATTCCCATGAGGTCGTCCACGAGACTTTCGAACATTACGGACAGACTTTCAAGCTCCTTGCTCGCAGCCGCCGACTGTTCAGCGCTTGCGGCGTTGGACTGGGTCACGTGATCGATGTTCGCGACAGCCCGGTTGATCTGCTCGATTCCCTGGGACTGCTGGCGTGAGGACTGATCGATGCGCTCGATGACCTCGTTCACACTCTCGACGCTGCCCACGATCACATCGAGCTGTTCACCCAGCTCGACAGCCATTTTCACGCCGTCGGCGGCGCTTGTCTGGGATTGGTTGATGAGCTCGGCGGTGTCGCGAGATGCGTCGGCGCTGCGCTGCGCCAACGAGCGGACTTCTTCTGCCACCACGGCGAATCCCTTGCCCGCATCGCCGGCGCGCGCGGCCTCGACGGCGGCGTTCAAGGCCAGCAGATTGGTCTGGAAGGCGATCTCGTCGATGGATTTGAGGATCATGGCCGTCTGGTCGGAAGTGTCCTTGATGCGGGCGATGGCTTCGGCCATGCGTCCCATGGAACGATGTCCTGAGCGGGCGGCGTTCTGGGCATCGTCGGCTTGACGCCGCACGGCCCCGGTATGTTCGGTCGTATCGTGGATCAGAGCCGCGATATTGTGGAGTGACGACGAGGTTTCCTCTAGGGAGGCGGCCTGAGTGCAGGTGCCGGAGGCCAGACTGTCGCTGGCGTTGGAGACCTGAATCGCTGCGGCGGAAACGCTGCCGCTCGAGCGACCGAGGCTCACACCCAGGTCGTGGATGGGGCGGATCACGATCCTCTTCAACATGGTATTGATCAGCAAACACAGACCGGTGATGCCCAGCAACGACAGCAGGGCGATGCGGGAGACGATGAGGCGCGATGAATCGGTGATGGTATTGATGAACGTCGCGGTCGTCTGGGCATTCCTTGACTCGAAGGCGGCGATTTCCTCTTCCAGGTGCGTACTGTTGATTCCCATCACGACTTGACCAACGATCCGACCATCGGTCACGGCATCCCTTTCGACCTTCTGGCCACCAGCCTCGGGCGAACCGGTCGCAGCGAGGATCTCACCGTTCTTGTCCATGATCGTCGCAAAAGAGAAGGAACGATTGCTGGTGGCGCTGTCTACCAGGAGCTGAAGATGATCCTGTTCGTTGTCGACGATGTGGTGGGCAGCGATGTTGGCAAGAGTGACCGTGGTGGATTCGACGTATTCCTGCTGCGAGGATCTCATCAACTCTTCGCTGGCCTTCTGTTGCCGCGTGAGTTCATAGGATCCGAGTTCGGACAGCGAAGTCGCCGCATTCCTGGCGGAGAGAGCCGTCACGGTGGCGATGCCGATCTGCATGACGACCACAGCAAGAGAGATGGCGACGATGAACTTGAAGGCGACGCCGATGTGCTTGATCAAGAGAGCACTCCTGGAATATGCGTTGGTCGCTGCTCTCACAAAGGGTCGGATCCATATCACCCCGAGAGTCGACGATTGCTTCAAGAATGATCGGTCGCTATCGCAGAGCCTTGAGCCTGAAATTGAAGACTGTTTGATGTCCTATTCTATTGACGGGTGATCCCGTGGAGTTTTAGAGTCACCGCTCCAACTCTCAGAACAGGCTTCCGTATCCCCTCTTACTCTCGCCAGGAGGACCCACGTGAAGACAATTCTCTCGATCCGCAACATTTCCATGATTTTGACGATCGGTGTGCTTCTCACGCTCACCTTCGGAATCTGGGGTTGTTCGGACAACCAGGATCCGGTCGCCCCCCAGGCTTCACAGGATGCTGTGTCGTTCAGCGTACAGAATGCGAACGTCCGCAAGGTGATGGCGATTTAGGAGCGCCATACGCCTGTGCTGATGTCCGACCCCGACGTGATCGGGACCGCCACGTCGTTCGATGACAACGGCAAGCCCGTCGTCTTGTTGTTGGTCACTTCGGAACGTGCGCGCAGCGCCATGCCTCGCAGCCTCGAAGGTACCGACGTGCAGGTCGTGTTGACCGAACCCATCGTCGCGATGAAGGGTCGCCCGGGCGGCGGCGGCGGCGTGAGCCACACCGCGATCCAGACTCCCCCGATCCAGCTCGGCACCTCCGGCGGCTGGCGCTACGACCTGGCCAACGGCTACTGCTGCGCCGGCACCCTCGGCTCGCTCATCCAGGTGGGCGGCCAGAAGAGGATCCTGAGCAACTACCACGTGTTCGAGGCCGACATCGTCAACGGCGGCAACGGTCGTCGGGCGCAGACGGGCGATCCGGTGATCCAGCCGGGTCTGATCGACATCAATTGCAACGAGAACAGCGCCCAGAACGTGGCGACGCTGGTCGTCTCGGGTGCCCTGCCCAACGCCAACGTCGACGCCTCGACGGCCACGATCATCAGCGGCATGGTCGACCCCAACGGAGCCATCCTCGAAATCGGTACGATTTCGTCGCAGACCGTGGGCGCCTCCGTGAACCAGGCCGTCAAGAAGAGCGGCCGGACCACCGGCCTGACCCGCAGCACGGTCAGCGGTCTGAACGCCACGATCAGCGTGAGCTACGAGAACGAGTGCGCGGGCTCCACCGTGTTCACAGCCACGTTCACCGGTCAGATCCTGGTTGCGAACAAGCGCAGCAAGTTCCTCGCCGGCGGCGATTCCGGTTCGCTGATGGTCGAGGACGTGAGCAACAACCCGCGCGCCGTGGGTCTGCTGTTCGCCGGCAGCAACACGATCGCCGTGGCCAACCCCATCGACGAAGTGCTGTCGTACTTCAACGCCTCGATGGTAGGCAACTAGGACACGGTCTTTACTGGAGGCATCATGAGAGGTGGCGGGCCGGCTCCTTCGGGGGCCGGCCCGTTACCTTGGCGCGGGCGTCGCCCAAGGTGTAGGATACCCGAAGGAGGAGCCATGATACGCAGAGGGATCATCTTCGCCGCGGCGGTCGTGTTGAGTACGGCATGTACGAGCGACCGGGTGAGCGACAGAGAAAGCGACCGAGGAAGTGAAACCATGCCCACACGCGATGTGATGACCGTGATGGACGCCCATGTGGCGGAGTTGATGTCCCTCGCCGGTGTTGCCGGCGTGGCGGTGGGCGAGTTGGACGGGACGCCCTGCATCCAGGTTCTGGTGATCGAGCTGACCGAGGAATTGCGGGCTGCGATTCCGGAGACGCTCGAGGGCTACCCCGTTGACGTCCAGGTCACCGGAGAGATTCGGCCGCTCTGACCTATCTGTCCACGCCGCTGTGTCCGAAGTATTCGTGCAGGTGATTCCGCGCGGCAAGGTTGATGCGCTCGGCCCAGAGCCCGACGGGATTGAGATCGTCGGTCAGGATCGGGGCGTCGCCGCGTTCGGGATCGAAGCGGTTGTCCCAGGCGTGGACGAGGTTGTAATTGCTGCTGTAGCGGTCGGTCACGCCGGCCGGTTCCTCGATGGGTTCCAGGGGTCGATCTGAAGCCAGCAGGATCACGTTCCCGAGTTGCGACGGAGGTTCGGCGGTCGGCAGCACGACCACGTGCTCGAACTGCGTGTGGAGCGTGGCGGCGAGGGAACGGACGATGATGTCGCGCCAGCCGACCGCCTCCATATTCATGGCCAGCACGCCGCCCGGCGCGAGTCTGCTGCGCACCAGTTCGAAAGCCTCGACGCTCGTCATATGGAAGGGCACCGAACTGCTGCCGAAGGCGTCGAGGATCACGAGATCGTATGTCTTCGGGTTATCGACCAGGAACCGGCGACCGTCGGCGTGATGGACGACGGCCTCGCTTTCGAGCAGGCCGAAGTGGTTGCGGGCGGCGCGGGTCACCGACGGATCGATCTCCACGGCGTCGATCTTCCAGCCGTCGCGGGCGAAGTTTTTGACCACCGAGCCCCCACCGAGCCCCACCAGAAGCAGCGAACCGGGTTCTTCGTGGAATGTTTTGGCGATTTCGAGAACGTCCACGTAGGGAAGCCCCGACACCCATGTTCCCGGTTCGGCAATGGTGTGCACACCGCCGTCGATGATCAGGAACCGTAGCCCGTTCTTTTCCGCGACGCGGATCTCCCCGTAGGCGCTGTATTCCACAGAGATCACACCGGCCGGCAGGTTCGAACCCGCAGCCGGGACGGATCTGACGGCTCCCCATGCCGCGGCCGTGGCCAAGATCGCCGCCATGGCGGTGCTTCTGCGCCTGGACGTCACGGCGACGCCGATCACAGCGGTGACGATCAGGAGCATGCCGATCAACACCGTCAGCCTCGTCACGCCCATGTTCGGCACCAGGACGAATCCCGTCAGCAGGGCCGCCGCAACGCTGGCGATCGTCGATAGGGCGGCGAGGTTGCCCGCCGTGCGCCCTACGTGGTCGATGTGCTTCGTCTTCATGCGCACAGCGAACGGACTGACCATGCCCAGCAGCGCCAGCGGCGGAAAAAACAGAACAAGAGATGTTACGAGCACTGCAGCGCGCAACCCGGCGGGCTCCATCAAATTCAGGATCGGGAGCCGGAGCCAGGGAATCGTCACGATCCACAGGCCGGCCAGGCCGATGATCAGCGAAAAGACTCCTGATCCGCGTCCCGAGTCGACGAGGCGTCCTCCCACGGCGTACCCCGTGCTCAGTGCGGCGAGAGTGACGCCGATCAGAGCGGACCACAGATAAAGGCTTACTCCGTAATAGGGGCCAATCAGACGGGTGCCGAGGATTTCGAGAGCGAGGACCGAAGCGCCGGAGACAACCACGGCGATGGAAATGAATACCTGGAGCACGAGCACAGCCCTTTCGTCCCGGGGAGCTGTCGAGGTGAATGCTGTCGTCACCATATCATGGGGGCGGTGACGAGGCGAGGCTCGGCTGCCCAGCGGGAATCGAACTTGCGATCCGACCACGGCTTGGACGATGATGGGCCGGCCGTCGAGTCGGATTCCTCGTCTCACTGCGGATCGGTGTCATCGTTCCCGGAGGATAGCCAATGGTCGCCCGTCGTCTGATCGCCCTGCTGATCGTTCTGACTGCAGTTTCCGTTCTTGCCGACGAGGGCATGTGGACCTTCGACAATCCGCCCACTCACCTTCTGCAGGAACGATACGGCTTCGCGCCGGCGCCCGAATGGCTCGACCATGTGCGTCTCGCTTCGGTCCGACTCAACGACGGCGGTTCGGGATCCTTCGTCAGCCCCGAAGGCCTCGTCCTGACGAACTTCCATGTGGCTCACGGACAGCTCCAGAAGCTCTCGACCGCGAAGCAGGATCTGGTCGTCAACGGTTTCCGGGCCTGGAGCCGCGTCGACGAGAAGAAGTGTCCCGATCTCGAGATCAACGTGCTGGCATCGTATGAAGACGTGACCGCGCGGGTCTTCGCCGCCACCGAAGGCCTGACCGGTCAAGAGGCCCTCGACGCCCGCCAGGCCGCCGTCGCGGCCATCGAGAAGGAAGACCAGGATGCCACAGGGCTGCAGTCCGAGGTCGTTACTCTCTATGCCGGAGGCGAGTATTGGCTGTACCGCTATCATCGCTATACCGACGTGCGCCTGGTCTTCGCGCCGGAGGAGGACGCCGCCTACTTCGGCGGCGACGACGACAACTTCACGTTCCCGCGTCATGACCTCGACATGGCCCTGTTCCGCGTCTACGAGAACGACAGGCCCATCGAGAGTCCCGCCCATCTGGTGCTCAACCCCGCGGGCGCCGCCGACGGCGACCTCGTGTTCATCTCCGGCCACCCAGGCTCCACCGATCGCCTGGAGACCATGGCCCAGCTCGCCACTCAGCGCGACCACACCTACCCGCGTCGCGAAAAGCGCCTCGCCATGATTCTCGACGCCGTCAACTCCTACGCCGCCCGCGGCCCCGAGCAGGCTCGCCAGGTGGGCGGCATGCTCATGGGCATGAACAACGGCAGCAAGGCCGGCGGCGGTGAGTGGAAGGGTCTGCTCGACGAGAACGTGTGGGCCAAGAAGCAGTCCGACGAGGAGGATTTCCGGGCCCGCGTGGCTGCCGATGCCGATCTTCAGGAACGCTACGGTCGCGCCTGGGAAATGATCGAGCAGGCCGAGGCCGCCCGCGTGGAACGCATCGAGGCCCTCTCGTTCCGCACGCTGCCGGGGTTCCGGATCGGGCGCATTGCCCAGACCATCGTGCGTCTGGTCGCCGAGTCGCAGAAGCCCGACGCCGAGCGCCTCGAAGGCTTCCACGAGGCCGATCTGCGGCGGGTGCAGTTCCGCCTGTTCTCGCCGGCGCCCATCTATCCCGAGCTCGAGGAGTTCATGATCACCCGCTCCCTCGAAGTGATGAGCGAAGAGCTGGGCCCCGACGACGAGTTCCTGGCCCTCGCCCTGGCCGGCAAGTCGCCGGCCGACCGCGCCGCCGAGCTTGTGGGCGGCACGGCCCTGATCGATCCCGAGGCGCGACGTGCGCTGGTCGACGGCGGACCCGAGGCCGTGGCTGCGAGCACCGATCCGCTGATCATGATGGCTCGCGATCTCGACCCCATCCTTCGCGAGCAGGAGAAATGGACCGAGGAGAACGTCACCAGCGTATTGACCGAGGCCGGCGAGCTGCTCGGCGCCGCCCGCTTCGCCGTGTACGGCAAGACGACCTACCCCGACGCCACCTTCACCCTGCGCCTGTCCTACGGCGAGGTGAAGGGCTACCCCATGAACGGCACCCGCGCCCCGTCGCGCACGACCTTCCACGGTCTGTTCGATCGGGCGCTTTCGTTCGGCAACGAGCCGCCGTTCCGACCCACGCAGCGCTTCTACGATCGTATGGACCGCATCGACCTGGCCCGGCCCCTGAACTTCGTCTGCACGGGCGATATCATCGGCGGCAACTCTGGTTCGCCGGTCATCGACACCGAAGGGCGCCTGGTGGGCCTGGTCTTCGACGGCAACATCGAGAGCCTCGTGGGCCGCTTCGTCTACGACGAAACGGCCAACCGCACCGTCTCGATCCACGCCGCCGCCATCGAGACGGTCCTGCGTGATCTCTACGATGCGGGTGCACTGGCCGATGAGATGATGGGGGTCGCACGCTGACCATGGACCGCCGAGCTGGGTCGGCGTTTCGTGGAGTTCCGTGCCGCCGGTGTGAACTCGGTCGTCTATGGCGGTCCCGACACCGAAGTCTGCGCTCTGGCCGCCGCCGCAGGTTTGGACGTCCACGCCTGGTGGTGGGTTCTCTGTCGTCGCGACGACGTGTTGATGAACGACCACCCCGACTGGTACGCCGTCAGTCGCGAGGGCAACTCCACCCACGACACGCCGCCCTACGTGGAGTACTACCGCTTCCTTTGCCCCACCCGCCCCGAGGTGCGCCGCTATCTGCGCGAGCGCATGGAGGAGACCCTGGCCCTCGACGGCCTGGCCGGCGTCTGCCTCGACTACGTGCGCTACCCCGATGTGATTCTGCCCCGCGCCCTGTGGGAGAAGTACGGCCTGGTGCAGAACGAGGAGCTGCCGCCCTTCGACTTCTGCTACTGCGGCGTGTGTCGCGAGGCGTTCCGCGCCCAGGAGGGCGTCGACCCTCTTGACCTGCCAGACCCGACCGCCGACGCCGCCTGGCGCCGCTTCCGCTGGGATTCGGTCACCCGCCTTGTGAACGAGCTGGCCGATGTGGCCCACGCCCAGGGCAAAATGATCAGCGCCTCGGTCTTCCCGTCGCCGACCATCGCCCGGCGTCTGGTGCGCCAGGACTGGCCGGTCTGGAATCTCGACGCGGTGCTGCCGATGGTCTACCACAGCTTCTATGACGAACCGGTAGCGTGGATCGAGGCGACGGTGGCCGAAGGCGTCGGCGCGTGGATCCACGCACCGGCGGCATCATTCATCATAGCTGGAGCTGACGGTGTCAGCGTAGCAACACCATCCGCCGACTCTCCCGCCCCTCCGGCGTCGTCAGCTGATACAGATAGGTGCCCGACGCCACCGGTGAACCGAAGCTGTCGAGTCCGTTCCAGGTGAAGACCGTCCGTCCCTCGGCGAGGGTGCCGTCATGCAGGCTGCGCACGAGCGAACCGCCCAGATCGAAAATCTCCAGGCGTACCGATGAGGTGGTCGGCAGCACGACGGCGATGTTCGTTTGGGGATTGAACGGATTGGGCCAGTTGGCTGCGAGTACCGGCGCGTCCGGCGTCTCTTCGACGGGTGTGGCGAAACCAGGCTCCGCGAAGAAATGATCGGCGGGCAGGATGATCTCGGCGATGGTCGTGGTGTTGTCCGCGGTCTTCATGGTGATGCTCAGATCGTGGACGTGGGATGCTCCGACGACGACCGTGAAGAAGACCTGGGCCGTGCCCGAGCCGACGGGATAGAGCGGACTGGGGTTGACCCCGATGGTGGTGCCGCCGTCCCGCAGAGGCCAGCAGTAGATACGCACGCCGCCGGCCTCGGTCGTTGAATACTCGAGGTCCACCGTGACCCGCTCATTGTTGTCGAGCACTGCGGGACTGGTGATGTCCCAGACAGGGTTCCACAGTGCGTGGTCGGCGTAGGTGTACTCGGCGGGGACGGTCTGCTCGAAGATCCTCGTGCCCCCGGCGTCGTTCAGCAGAATCGCCACCTGGTTCATGAACGTGCCCGGTGCGGTAATGCCCATCGTGCGAGCGACCGCGCCCGAAGGCGGCGGCAGCAATACGCTGCCCATATACCAACCGTCGAACAGCCAGCCGTCGTTCAGGAACGGCACGGCCCAGGTCCGGATGTCCGCGGCTTCGGTGGTCAGGTACGTGTACGAGGCCGTCACAGCCTGACCGTAGGGCAGCAGGGCCGGTGGCGCTGGATCGAGGGTCAGATCGGCGAAGCCGTGGTCGCGCCAGTGGAACTCCACAGGCACGAAGAACTCGAGCAGCTGCGTATCGTTGGCGTAGTTGTACATCCAGATGCGGATCTCGTCGACGTCGGCGTCGATGGTCGGGAACCGGATATAGTGGCTGTCGCTGCCGCCCCCCGGCGGTATGAAGCCTGTCAGCGCTCCGTATCCCGGCGACAGCGAGCCGTTCGTGAAGGGTCGGGCGAACACCCAGGCGCCCTGTGGATCGTCGGTCATCCCGTCGAACGAAGTGAACAGCTGGTGTCCGCGCTCCAGCCACGAAGGCGATGTGTGGTTGAACTGCACGTTGTACACGGCGTTGGCGCCGAAGGTGTACCAGGCGGGAATCACGACTTCGAGCAGGGTGGTCGTCCAGTCGGCGGAGACCATCTGAATGCGGTAATGGGTCACCTCGGCGTCGATGTTGTAGCTCCACCACGTGGTGAGTGAGCCGCTGCCGACGCCATAGAGCGAACTGCCGCTCCACACGAAACCGCCCATGACCGTCGTGCCGTTCATGGGAGCGACGCGGAAGCGCACGCCGGCCGCGACGTCGTTGTCGTAGTCGAAGGTGATCGCGGCGTGTTCGCCGTGGGGCAGATACGAGCCTGGGTCGTGGGCGAGTTGGAAATTGCCCATCCAGGAAGCGCCGGCGATGGCCGGGATGAGGAGCAGAGCGCAACTGGTCAACATGATGCGTGTCGTGGTTGTCATGGAACCCCCTTCCACGACGGGTGGTCGTCGGCGGTCGAGATAACGACCGTCCGGGGCATTCTAGCATTGTTGAGGTCCGGATTTCAAATATTGATGGATCAGGGGATGATCAACCCGTAGATGCTCATATCGAAATACTGTGAACGGGCGTATTCGACGTCCCGCAGGACACCTTCCTTCAAAAACCCCAGATTCTCGAGAATCTTCTCAGAAGCCGCATTGCCGGGATGGACCCGGGCATGGATCCGGTGAAGGCGCATGGTGCCGATGCCGTAGCTGACCATGGCGGCCACCGCTTCGCCTGCGTAGCCGTGTCCCCAATGATCACGCACCAGCCCGTAACCGACCTCGGCGGCGGACGTGTCGGCGTCGATGCCGAAAAGGCCGCCGTAGCCTACCGGAGTTCCGTTATCACGAAGCACGAAGGTCCACCACAACGCCTTGTGCTCCAGATAGTCGGAGCGGAACGTGGCGGCGCGTGCTGCGGCCTGATCGACTTCGTCGAAGGGGTCGCGGGCGATGTGACTGAGTGCTTCGATATCAGAATTGAAGGCGTAGATCAGGTCGGCGTCGTCGAGCAGCACTTGGCGCAGGTCGAGCCGTTCGGTATGCAGCACGGGAAATTTCGAGAAGATTTTCTGGTCGATCATCTTCGGGCTCCTTCGACGGAGCACAAGTACGTCGTGGGCGGACGACGGTTGCGTCAGCGGATCACGGTGAGGCGTTGTTCCCGTGTGAGGCCGGCGGTGGACAGACGGACCACATAGACGCCGCTCGCGACGGGGCGGCCGTCGTGGTCGCGGCCGTCCCAGGCAGTGGTGTGGGCGCCTGGGCCAACGTCGCCGGCGACGATGGTTCTGTGCAGGCGGCCATCGAGGCCGTAGACCGCCAGGTTCACGTCGCTGTCTGCGCTGCCCAGCCAGCCTGCCGCGCGGAAGGAAATGGATACGGCGCCGTCGCGGCTCGGGGAGGGCCAGACGGCGAACCCGTCGTCGATGTCGGGTGAGGCGATGCGGAACACGCCGTCGCCCTGGTCGCGGAGCGGGGTCAAGGGATCGTCACCCGTGGCGCGGACCCTCAGCAGGGCCATGTCGGTGGGAATGTCGGGGACGATCATCGGCAGTTCGTTGACGTCGTCACCGCCGACGCCGACGGCGATCAACTGCCACGTCCAGCCCCCGTCGAGGGAAAGATCCACATCCACGGGACGGCGGCCGTGCCAGCTCACGACGACAGTTTCGCCGGCGATCCAGGTTTCGCCGCCGTCGGGGGTGTCGACGTGGTAGGGCGCGGCGGCGATGACGTAGGCGCGGCCGGCGTCGAAATGGACGGCGTCGGCCATGCGGGCGCCGATCAACAGGTCGCAGTGACCGTCGCCGTCGATGTCGCCGGGGCCGGCCACGGCGTAGCCGAAGCGGTCGTTGTCGCTTTCGCCGATCAAGATCAGGTCGAAGGTGCCGTCGAGCTGGGATCCGCCTCGCAGCAGATAGGCGCTGCCGGACTGGAGACCGTTGGCATCCGCGTCGCGGGCGCCGATCAACAGGTCGTCGAAGCCGTCGCCGTCGGTGTCTCCCACGCCGGCGATGGCGGCGCCGAAGTGGTCGAAGGCGATTTCTCCGCCCACGACAAGGTCGGGGGTGTCGTCGATGTCGGGTCCGCCCAGGTACACGCTGACCGAGCCGGCCAGGTCGGCGCCGGCGTCGCCTTGCTTGGCGCCCACGGCGAAGTCGGTGTGGCCGTCGCCGTTCATGTCGCCGGCCGAGCAGACTGCGGAACCGAACTCGTCGTAGATGTCGACGCCGCTGAGCACCATGTCGGCGACGGTGTCCATATCTTCACCGCCGAAGAACACATAGACGGCGCCGGAGTCGTTGCCGCCCAAGTCGGCTTGATAGGCGCCGATGGCGATGTCGTCGCAGCCGTCGCCGTTGACGTCGCCGAGATCGGCGAGGGAGAAACCGAAGCGGTCGAGGGCCGACTGGCCTTCGAAGATCATGTCGGCTTCGCCGTCGAGAACCGGGCCGCCGAAGTACAGGTAGACCCGGCCCGCTTCGAGCATGGGTTCGTCGTGGAGGAAGGCGCCGGCCATCCAGTCGCAGTAGCCGTCGTGGTTCACGTCGCCGGCGCTCGATACGGTCGATGCGAACTGGTCGTCCGGAGCTTCGCCCGACACTTTCAGATCCCACTGGTCGTCTGCGTCGGGGCCGCCGAGGAAGAGATAGGCGGCGCCGGAGTCGGAACCGCGAGTGTCCTGGTAGGGAGCGCCGATCAGCAGGTCGGGATAGCCGTCGCCGTTCACATCGCCCGCGCCGTCGACCCAGAAAGCGAAACGGTCCTGGTAGGCCTCGCCGGTCAGCACGAGATCGGGGGCGTTGTCGGCGTCGGGTCCGCCGAAGTAGAGATAGGCCTGGCCGGCGTCGGCGGCCGCGTCGTCGTTCACACCGGCGCCGACGAACAGATCGGGCCAGCCGTCGCCGTTCACATCGCCGGGGGCGGCGACGGTCGTGCCGAGACGATCGAAGCTGGCGACGGCCTCGAACGTGAGGATATGCCACTCGCACCGTGCCGAGGTGGATAGCAGCGCCAGCGCAAAGACGAGCGCGACGGATTGCCGGAGCTTACGGAGCAATTCGGACCTCCCGACTCGAGCTGTGTCGAGCCTGGCGAGAGGAGGACGGACGACGGTCGTAGGGGTCCCGAGAATTTATGGAAATTCTGGTTCGGGCTCAATGGTCTACGAACGATCACGGTTTATCCATCTTATTCAGTTCGCGCGGGTTCCTTTCGAGAGGCGATCACCCAGATTAGAGGGATTCATGGAAATGCGCTAGCGGTGGGGCAGACTGGACTGGCGGGTCCTCAGCCGAGCCGCTAGCATGATCGCCATGAAATACCACTTCCCACTCAAGGCGCTCGCACCGACGACCGCCGCTGTGCTGCTCGCGGGCTGCATGTCTGATTCACGGCCTCCTGCTCCAAGCAATGTTACCGCTTCGGTCACCCACGCCGAAACAACGGCGGTGCCCGGCAAGTCTCTGATGCTCGCCTGGACCTTCGATCTTCTCGAGGGTTGGCACCTCTACAGCGACGCCCGCAACGATTCGGGACTGCCTCCCGAAGTCGAGCTGGAGCTGCCACCGGGCTGGACCGCCGATCCGGTGAGCTGGCCGGGGGCAGAACGTCTGGTCGCCCCTGGTGACATCCTCGACCACGTGTACCACGACAAGCTGGTCCTGCTGCAGCGCGTGGTTGTCGGACCCGACGAGAAGTTCGGCAGCGAGGTCAGCATCACGGCTCATCTGACTTGGCTAGCCTGCCGCGAGGCCTGTGTTCCCGGCGATACGACTTTGACCGTGGTACTCCAGGTAGAGCCCCACGCCGACCCGTCCCTGGATTCATCGGCGATTTTACGCTCCTTCCGGGCTTTGCCTCGAGAACCTCAGGAGGGCGAGGTGATCCTGGTGCATGAATCCGGACTTGTGGATGTCCGTGTGCCTGGCGCCGCGCACGTGGAATTCCATCCCGCCGCCGAGAGCGCCGCGTTGTCCGACCCACTCCACGACGCAGCAGCCGACGGCGATGCCTTGCGTCTGAAGATCCGTCCGGAAGCCGAAGGAAAATCCGTGCGCGGGACCCTGCGGGTCACTTCAGATGAGGGTATCGTGTCCTACCTGACACTGCTTATCCCTGCCGAAGGAGACCGACTGTGACCAAGGCCGCCAAGCTTTGCCTTTTCGGAGCCCTCACGCTCCTGCTGTCCGTTCCCGTGCTCGCCCTCGAACCCGGCGACGCCGCTCCCGACTTCACCCTCACCGCCCTCGACGGTGTTGAGCACTCCCTGTCCGGCTATCTCGCCGACGGCAAAACCGTCGTACTCGAATGGTTCAACCCTGTTTGCCCGTTCATCAAGCGACACCACCAGCAGCACGCGACCATGAACGAGACCTTCGCTCGCTACGCCGAAAATGATGTGGTCTGGCTCGCCGTCAACTCCAGCGCACCGGGCAAGGAAGGCCACGGGCTGGAGCTCAATCGCGGCCTCTACAAGGAGTGGGGGATGACCTTCCCCATCCTGATCGACGAGGCCGGCACCGTGGGACGCGCCTACGGAGCCAAGACAACACCCCACATGTTCGTGATCACAGCCGCGGGCGAAGTGGCCTACGCCGGCGCCATCGACAACGAGCGCGGTTTTGGCGACCTCGGTACGACGAACTACGTGGCCGACGCCCTCGATGCGGTGCTGGCGGGCAAGGCCCCGACGACGGCGTCGACGGATCCCTACGGCTGCAGCGTGAAGTACGGAAAATGACGTACGGGAAGCGAAGTCTAGACCGGGACGCCGTCGTCCCGGTCTTCTTTGATCTGCCGAGCCAAAACGACCGCTGCGACTGCCCCGAACGCGAAACACGTCACCGTCACAGGTAGGAATTCGCCGGTCACGGCAAGGAGCACACCGCCCAGGGCGGCGCCGCTCAAGCGGCCTGCGGCGTGGGCGCCGGCGTTGGCCGACAGCAGCACCGCACGGGAGCCGGGGGCCAGGGAAGTGATCAAGGGGAACGAGGCCACGAACGCTACTTCCACGCCGAGGAACGCCGCGAAGACGAATCCCAGCGCCACGACGGGCGAACCGCCGCCGAACAAGGGCACCATCACGTACATCGTCGCTGAAAGTAGGGTGCCCCACAGCACCATGCGTCGCTTGCCGAACCGATCGGCCAACCCGATCACCAGGAACTCGCCCAGGACCTCCGCACCGCCGATGACCAGCGCCGCCAGGCCCAACCCCGCGAGCCCCAAGCCGTGGGTGCGTTCCAGCCATACGCCCAGATCGATCAGGAAAACCTCGTTGGCCACGACGATCAGGAACGAATAGAGCACCGCGGTCCGTGCCGGAACCGACAGGGCCAACCAAGCAGCCCAAGGCGAGACGACCCGAACGACGCGCTCCGCAGCCACCGAGGTTGCGGGCACGAAGCGGATCACCAGCAGGGCTCCGCCCGCGAGCCCGCCGCCCACCGCGAGCATGACCAGGCGCACATCACCGTGTCCAAGCAACCAGCCCACTACGGGCGCCGACACCAGGAGCGACAAGGCCCAGCTCAACTCGGTCACGCCCATGGCCGCCGCCCGCCGTGCGTAGGGTACGCGGTCGCCGACCCAGGCCAGCAGCGCGGGGTCGTGGACCATCTTGCCCAAACCCCAAACCGCGAGGACCACGGTGAAGGCCGCAAAGCCACCGAGAGCGGATCCGATCAATCCGGCCGCACTCATCACCATCAAGCAGCCGATCATCGTGCGTCGACGGCCCCAGCGTTCGATCGACGGACCGAACAGCGGTGAAGCCATGCCCGTCGCTCCCTGCAGCGCCACTGCGCCTTGGACCGCCCCGACCGAAACGCCCAGCGCGCGGGCGAGGGCGGGCACGAACAGATAGGTGAAGCGTCGCGAGACGTTCACCGCCGTGCGGGCAATGGTGAGGGCGGCCAGGGTGACGGGGGTCACGCCGAAGCGATGTTCGGATTGGGTGGACATGGGGGCACGATAGCTCATGACGGGTTCGGCGAACAGGGTCGGCAGGGGGTTGTTCCCAGGACGAGGATCGGCCACACTCCCGGCGGAGGTTTTCCTTGAAGCGACACTACGCCGTTGTGATTCTCGTCGCGATCGTGCCGACCGCCGCCGCCCCGTGACGGCGCGCTGGCTCCACGTGCACGATCGTTACCCCGAGATCTGGTCCCGTTGAGCTCTGGGGGCACGAGACGACTTGACCCGGTGGGAACCCGTCCCTACCCTGGCGCGTACATCATCTCCGGTGCCAACCTCTGAGCGTGGGCGGCCCGGCCGCCGCAACCTGGAGGCAAACCATGGGAATTCGTGCACGTCATCTGTCGGTTCTGGCTGTGCTGGGGCTGTGCCTCTCGTTGACGGTCGGCGACGCGGCCGCCCGCGACCGTCTCGGATACACCGAAGTGATCCTCGAGGGCGGCGCCGTCTCGCCCGAAGGCGACCTGGGCGCCTCGTACGACACGCCGGCGGGGTTCGGTTCGGATATCGGGTTCGAAGTCGGCGCCCGGGTGCGGCAGCGTATGCGGAACGGCTGGGCCATCGCGCCCTCGTTCCATTACGCCGAGTTCGGCAACCATTCGGGTGTGACTCCCAGCGACATGCTGTTCGAGGCAAAAACCTCCACCTATCGCTATGGTGTCGACCTTCAGTACTTCTTTCCCGCCAGCCGAGGTGCTCCCCGCCTGTTCCTGACGGGCGGCGCTTCTCTGATCCGCAACCGCTACCGCGAGGACTATCTGGATGACGGGAGTTATTTTGCAGACGGCGTCAACACAGTGGCCCTGAGCGGCGGCGTGGGCCTGGAAGTGGGCGATTTCGAAGTTTCGGCCCAGTACCACCGCAACCGTTTTGATACAGTTCGCTTCTTCGATGGCTCCACCGACTACGACTGGGACTACATCAGTCTCCGCGTCGGCTTCGCCCTGCCCAGTTCTTACTAAAAGGCAAAACAACAAACGAGAACGGCACCCTCCCGGAGGGTGCCGTTCCCGTATGGATCGCGTCAGGAGGAGGAGGGCGCGATCAGAATACCGCCACAGGCTTGCCGGGCTGACCGGGAGAACCGAGGCTCGGCGTGTACGGATCCGAGGCCACCGACCAGGGACCCTGACGACCCTGGGAGTCCACACCCGCCACGCGGATGCTGTGCTCGTCTTCGTAGGAGGCCGTGAGCAGATAGGTGTTGCCGGTAACGCTGGCGTTGATGGTCACGAAAGGGGCACCGTTGACGGAGTGCTGGACCACGTAGTGATCCACGGCGGAGCCGCTCGTCGGGGCGGTCCAGGTGTAGGTCACCTCTTCCTGGGCGTAAACGCCTGTTGCAAAGGCGGCAAGGGCCAGGAAGGTCAGGAGAATGAACTTCGTGTGTCGGTGGGCGTGGTTCATGTTCGATCCGCCTTTGTTGTCCTGCGGGCAGGGCCCGTGTCGAGTTGTCGTCATCTCTTGTCGGCGACGTTTCCCGCTCCGTCCTCCCTCTTGCAAGGGGGATGCCAGGACGGTGAGCAGGCACCGTGCACGGCTGGAGACGATCGTCGACGGTGTAAGGGGATCGGTGAGTCCGCATTGTTTCTCTAAATTCCTTATGGAATCCTAGAGGCCAAATCCGAATCACCCGGACGAAAGATAGCATTTTGCCTGTCGTTTTGCACGTGTGTTGCGAATCGGTCGTCGAGTACCATATTTCATTCTCACGATGCGGGAAATCCGGTGCAGCACTCCCCCGAGAGGTTGTCCATCCGAGGAGGATGTCATGAACGCCGAAGTTTTGAAACTGTGGCCCGAATTGGAGTGGATCGCGAACGAGGATCTGCGCGAGAAGACCGCCAGGACCTGGGAACTGGCCCTCGAACGCAGCGACCTCGACGCCGACGACTTGAACCGTATTCCCTTCACCCTGCTGGTTCCGGATCTGAAGGTCAGCTTCATGGCCCACAAACGCTGTGTCGTGCACGTGGCGAAGGAATCGGCTTTGAAAATGAACGAGTTCTTCGGCAACGATCTTCACTGCGATATGGACACCGTTATCGCGGGCGCCATCCTCGCCGACGTAGGCAAGCTGCTCGAATACAAGAAGAACCCCGACGGTACGAGCGGGAAGAGCGATTGCGGCAAGTATCTGCGGCACCCCTTCAGCGGCGTGGGCCTGGCCATGGAGGCGGGTGTGCCCGAGCGCGTATCCCACATCATCGCCGCCCATGCGGGCGAAGGTGATATGGTCACTCGTACGCCCGAGGCTTACGTTGTGCACCATGCGGACTTCATGACGTTCCTGCCCTTCAAGCACCAGTTCAAATAGGGAAGAGGGGGTTCCGAGATTCGCCGTTGCATCATCACTCTGATGACTGTCTCTTTGTTCGCAGCTATGCCTGGCTGTGAATCGGAGCCCAGGCGTCCCAACGTCGTGATCGTCGTGCTCGATACCTTGAGACGCGATGCGACGAGCCTAGCCGCCGACTCTCCAGGGCTGACACCCCATCTGGATGCCCTGGCCGACGAGAGCGTTGTGTTCACCCACGCCTTTTCTGCGGCACCGTGGACGGTGCCGTCTCATGCGTCGATGATGACAGGCCTGTTGCCCAGCGGTCACAACTGTGTTTCGCTGCGGCCGCGTCTCGACCCGCGCATTCCGACCCTGGCCCAGCTCGCCGGCGAGGCGGGCTATGCCACTGGGGCGTTCTACAGCAATCCCTGGCTCAGCGACAAGGCGACCCAGGTGTTGCGCGGCTTCGAAGTGCAGGAGCAGGCCGAGATCACGGGTCTGTTTCAACTCGAATCGCAATTCGGCGACCAGGGCGGCCGCGAAATCTCCGGCGATGTGTCACGCTGGCTCGGCGGCCGTGCCGACGACGGCCGTCCGTTCCTGATGTTCGTCAACATCCTCGAATCCCACCTCTCCTACGACCCGCCGAAGGTGTACAGAGATGAGCATCTCAAGGATCTGCATCCCGGCGAGACCGTTTCGATCAAGTGGGCGCACGAGTACAATGCGGGCCTGCATCCGCACGACGGAGTGAACTGGTCGATTGTCGAGCGGCTCTACGCCGGAGACGTCTGGTCGGCCGATCGCTTTTTGGGGGAGATTCTGCAGAGTCTCGAACGAGAGGGATTGGCGGAGAACACGGTGGTGATCGTGACTTCGGACCACGGCGAAAATCTCGGCGACCACGGTCTGATGGAGCACCAGTTTTCCCTGCACGAAACCCTGCTCGCGGTGCCTCTGGTCGTGCGGGTGCCCATAGCTTTGCGCGGGAAGTTCGATTTGAGAGCCAGATCCGGCGAGCGCCGGCACGATCCGGTCCAGACCACCGACCTCTTCGCTACGGTTCTCGATATCGTGGGGGATGACATCTATGCGTCGCCCCCGTCCAGCCGCTCGCTGTTCGAGCCGCCCGCCGAGGCTGATCGGCCCCTGTTCGCCGAATACGCCGGCCCTGCGCCGGGCTTGCTCGAAATGCTGCGCGAACGGCATCCTGCGGCAGACGTGCAGCGATATGCTCGGGCCATAGGGTCGGTCCGCGTGGGTGATCTGCGCCTGACGGCTGACGACAGGGGCTCCGTAGAGCTGCATGACATCGCCAGAGATCCTGGTCAGGCAAGGGATATCTCCGCCGCCCATCCTGAAGCGGTAGAGGCCCTTATGCAGCTGTTGCTCCGGGCGAGCCGCTCTGCGTCGGAGAACCTGACACCGGTGGAGATCGATCCGGAAACCCGGCGACAGCTCGAATCGCTCGGTTACATCCACTGATCCCGGAAAAATCCCTGTTGACAGTCCCGTGATCTGGTTTATCTACAAGGCGACTGACTGAGTCGTCTGGATGACGATCGCAGAGACGGGCCATGGGCCCGGGACCAGAGAATCCCAAAGGGAGGGTACAGACCATGGCCGACGCGACCGACAAGGTGGAATCGAACGTCGACGGACAGTTCTACGTCGACAGCAACTGCATCGACTGCGACCTGTGTCGCCAGACCGCCCCCGACAACTTCGAGCGCAACGAGGACGAGGGTTACAGCTACGTCCACAAGCAGCCGGAATCCGAAGAGGAAATCGAACTGTGCCAGGAGGCCCTCGAGGAGTGTCCCGTCGAGGCCATCGGCGACGACGGCTAGGCGCAATCGTTCCGACATTGCTGCGGAGGTCTGGTCCTTGGACCAGGCCTCCGTCTTTCTTGATGGGCGAGTACCTGTGGCGCCCAGGAACCTTTTCGACGATCCTGGCGTTGGAGCCGCTCGCAACAAACGAACCGACACGTCCCCCCCTGACGAATCGGAGCATCCGATGAGCCGAATGAACAAGATACCCAGGTCCGGATGGCTGTCCGGCCTTCTGCTGGCGGCGATCGCCTTTACGCTCGGCCTGACGGCGGCGGGTGACGGCCCCGAAATCGCCGCCTTCCAACCCGGTGCCGCCGTAGCCGCCCCGGGCGACCCGCTGCGCAGTTACGCCGACGTGGCCGAGCTGGCCATGCCGGGCGTCGTGAACATCTCCACCGACAAGCCTGTGGAGCTGCCCCAGAACCATCCCCAGCTCGACGACCCCATGTTCCGCCGCTTCTTCAACATTCCGGACCAGAATCAGGAACGGGTGGAACGCTCCCTGGGTTCGGGTGTGATCGTGAGCGACGACGGCTACATCCTGACGAGCAACCACGTCATCGAGCGGGCTTCGAAGATCCGGGTGCTGCTCAACGGCACCAAGGAGTACGAGGCCGTGATCGTGGGCCAGGACGAGCAGACCGATGTGGCTCTGATCAAGATCACCACCGACACCAAGCTGCCTTATGTGACCATCGGTGATTCGGATCTCATGCGGATCGGCGACCAGGTCATGGCCATCGGCAACCCGTTCGGGGTGGGCCAGACAGCGACCATGGGCATCGTCAGCGCCATGGGCCGCAACATCGGCATGATGGCCTACGAGGACTTCATCCAGACCGACGCCTCGATCAATCCCGGCAACTCGGGCGGCGCCCTGGTGAACATGTCCGGCCAGCTGATCGGCATCAATACAGCCATCATGAGCCGCAGCGGCGGCTCACAGGGCGTGGGCTTCTCCATTCCCAGCAACATGGCCTCGCGGGTCATGGAGATGCTCGTGGAGCACGGCAAGGTGCGGCGGGCATGGTTGGGCGTGGTGCCCGCCGAGGTCGACCAGACCATGGCCGAGGCCCTGGGCATGAGCGAAACCCGCGGTGTGCTGATGTCTGAAGTGCGCCCCGACACGCCGGCCGCCGCGGCCGGACTCCGCGAAGGCGACATCATCCTCGAGGTCGACGGGGCCGCGGTGAACTCCACCAGTGAACTGCGCAACACCATCAGCCTCGCGGGCGTGGGCAGCGACGTGAAGCTGCGCGTGCTGCGCGAGGGCCGCGACCGCGACATGACCGTGACCCTGGGCGAACTTCCCGACGCCCCGGTCGCCGCCGGCGTCCAGCGCGAAGAGCGGGAGAACGCCGAGGGTATCGAAGGCGTGACGGTGCGCGAGCTGACCGAACGTGCGCGTACGCAGCTGAACATCGAGGCCGATGTCGAAGGTGTGATCGTCACCGAGGTGGCTCAGACCAGCAACGCCTGGCACCGTGGTCTGCGAGAAGGCGACGTGATCACCGAAGTGGCGCGTGAGGCCGTGCGGAGTCTCGACGACTTCGAAAAGCTGGTCGGCCGTCACCTCGACCGACCGGTTCTGTTGAAGATCATGCGCGGAGCCAACGTGCAGCTGGTGGCGATTCCTCGCTAGACGCCGCCCAATCGAGACGAAGAGAGCAGGGCGCGGTCCACAGGGATCGCGCCCTGCACGTTGCGGTCCGTGCGTGAGGAGCCTTGACCCCGCTCCGGACCTCCACCACACTTGGCCGCGACCCCTTGCTCCGCGTCCCTGAAAGGAAGCTCCGCGATGCCCATCATCAGGCGACTGTTCGGGATGGTGAAGCCGTACTGGCACTTCGTGGTGCTGTCGGTGATCGTCAACATCCTGTTCTCGTTCTTCAGCCTGTTCAGCGTGACGATGATCTCCCCGATCATGCAGACGCTCTTCCGGGAGTACGGGGTGGAGGTCGCCGTCGAGGAGCCGGCTCCCGCGACCGTCGCCGAGGCCGCCGATCCCGCCGATCCCGCCGTGCCGGTCGTGTTGGAGCCCATGTCCCGTCTCGACGAGTTCAAGACCGACGTCCAGGAACGCCTGGACGGCTACCTGCTGCAGGGCACCCACCGCCAGGCCATCGTGCGCATCTGCATCACCTTCTTCCTGGTGATCCTGCTCAAGAACATCACCCACTACGTCGCCGAGATCCTGATCGTCCACGTGGGCCTGAACGTCGTGCGCGAGATGCGCGAGCGCCTGTTCGCGGCCATGCTGCGGCTGCCGCTGTCGTTCTTCCACAAGCAGCAGATCGGCGAGCTGATCAGCCGCACCACCAACGACGTGCAGATCGCCATGAACTGCGTGACGGTCAGCTTCACCACCCTGGTGCGCGACCCGCTGCTGATCATCGCCTACATCGGCGCCGCGGTGATCCTGAGCTGGAAGATGACCCTGCTCGCGTTCCTGCTGCTGCCGATCAGCCTGGCGATCATCATCCGCATCGGCAAGACGGTGCGCCGCTACAGCCACCGCCAGCAGGAGCAGATGGCGCGGCTCACCTCGCGGCTGCAGGAGAGCATCTACGGCATCCGCGTGATCAAGGCCTTCACGACCGAAGACGTCGAGGACCAGCGGTTCAAGGCCGAGTCGCGCAAGCTCATGCACCAGATCTTCAAGATCAACGTGGTGATGAAGAGCTCGTCGCCGCTGACCGAGCAGTTCAGCATGGCGGTGGGCCTGACGGTGCTGTGGTACGGGGCCACACGTGTCATCGAGGGCGGGGCGCTGCCTGCGGATCAGTTCATCATCTTCCTGTTCTTCATCTTCTCGACGGTGCGGCCCATCAAGAACCTGGGGCAGGTGAACAACTCGTTCCAGGAGGCGTCGGCGGCGGCGGAGCGCGTGTTCTCGATCCTGGACCTGGATCCGGAGCCGGTCGGACGTTTGGCGGCGGGCGACGCCGCACCCATCACCGGACGCGTGACCATGGAGAACGTGACGTTCAGCTACGACCCCGGCGAACCGGTGCTGCAGGACATCAGTTTGACGGTGGAGCCCGGCGAGGTCGTGGCCCTGGTGGGCGCCAGCGGCGCCGGCAAGTCCACGCTGGTGGACCTGATTCCGCGGTTCATCGCGCCGGACTCGGGCCGCGTGCTCATCGACGGCCGCGACGCCGCCGAGTACGGCCTGAACCACCTGCGCAGCGCCATGGGCATGGTGACCCAGGAAGTGCTGCTGTTCCACGACACCATCGCGGCCAACATCGGCTACGGCGTGGACGGTGCTGAACGTACGGCGATCGAGGAGGCCGCCGAGGCCGCCAACGCCCACGACTTCATCATGCAGATGCCCCAGGGCTACGACACCATCATCGGCGACCGCGGCGTGCGGCTGTCCGGCGGTCAGCGTCAGCGCCTGAGCATCGCCCGGGCCATCCTGCGCGACCCGCCGATCCTGCTGCTCGACGAAGCCACCAGCGCCCTGGACACCGAATCCGAAAAGCTTGTGCAGGTGGCCATCGACCGCCTCGTCAAACAGCGCACGACCTTCGTCATCGCCCATCGTCTCTCCACGGTGCAGAACGTCCATCGCATCTACGTGATGGACGCCGGCCGCATCGTCGAGCAGGGCACACACGAACAGCTGTTGGCTGATTCCGGCCGCTACCGCGAGCTGTATCGTCTGCAGTTCGAGAGCCTGGACCCGGGGAACGCCTGATGGGTCCGCGGTTCCTGATCGTCCGTCAGGACCGTCTCGGCGACGTCGTCACCTCGACTCCCCTGCCTCGTGAGATCAAACGCGTATGGCCCGACGCCCGAGTCACAGTGCTGGCGCGCGCCCGCTACGAGGCGGTTCTGCGCCACAACCCCCACGTGGACGAGATCCTGCCGTCGGAAGAGGTGTTCGGTGAGGGATTGCGGGCCTTCTGGATCGGCGTGCGCCGCCTGCGGGCCGGACGTTACACCCATGCCCTGATGCTCCTGCCCTGGTCGCGGTCAGGCTGGATGACCTTCTTCGCGGGCATCCCGGTACGCGTGGGGGTGGGGTACGCTCTGCACCATGTACTGACGGGCGTGAAGGTGGTGCGGCGGCGCATGAACATGGTTCATCAGCATGAGTGCGACCACGCCCTGGCCTTCCTGAAGCGTCTCGGTGTCGAGCCGGTCGACGATACGCCCGAGGTCCACCTCGCCGCCGCCGAACGCGACCGAGCCGCAGTCCTGCGCCACGCATGGCTCGACGGCCGTGACCGGCTTGTGGGTCTGCACGTCGGCAGCGGCGGCTCGGCGCCCAACTGGACTCCTGACGACTATGTCGATCTGGCCCGGCGTTTGACCGCGGACCCGCGGCTCCGTGTGATCGTTACCGACCCCGAGCCGCCCCCTGAAATCCTCGCTGTGCCGGGTGTGGTCAGGATCGCGGACGGTGCGTCGCTGCGGGACGACATCGTGGCGTTCACGGCCCTGGACGTCATGGTGAGTTCGAGCACGGGACCCATGCACCTGTGCACAGCCTTGGGCGTGCCCACGGTCACGCTGTTCTGTCCGCTGCCGTCGTGCGCCCCATCGCTGTGGGGGCCGCGGGGCAACGGCGGGCGCGTCGTGCTGCCCGCGCCGGGCTACTGCGCCCAGCATTGTCCCGGCGACCCGCACGACTGCACCTATGCCGACGACGGCCTGCCCGCGTCTCAGGTGGCGGCCGTCACGGCCGATGTACTGTCTCTGGCCTGATTTGCCGCGAACCCCTATACTCCGCCGCGGATCGGAATCAGCTCCACCCCGGAGGCCCTGCGTGTCCGAGATCAAGGCCCACATCCTGATTGTCGACGACGACGGCGACTTTCGCCACGTGCTCGGCGAACGTCTCCGCCGTCAGGGCTTCGTCGTGACCTGTGTGGCCGACGGCGCCGAGGCCGTCCGTGCGGTGCGCCGCGATCGGAAGCTCGATGCGGTGGTCTTGGACCTGCGCCTGGGCGACGCGGACGGCGAGCACGTGCTGCGCGAGATCAAATCGTATCGCCCCGAGGTGCAGATCGTCATCCTGACCGGATTCGGCAGCGTGGAGTCGGCCATGAGCACCGGCAGTGCCGGGGCCTTCAAGTACATGGAGAAGCCGGCGGACATCGACGTGCTGAGCAAGGCCCTCGTCGATGCAAAGCGCGAGAAGCGTCACGCCCTGGCCCGCCAAGACGTTCCCATCGCGCCGAAGGGCAGCCGCTGGCGTCGTCTCAAGGGCGTGCCCAACAACCGCCCCATCATGCTTCTGGTCGGCCTTCTCATCCTGATCGGCTCGCTGACGATTCCCCCGTCCGACCGTCTGGTCGGCATGCTCGACGAAGCCAAGGACGAGGCTTCGGCGCCGGCGCCGGAGCCGGGCAAGTTGTCGCTGTCGGGCTATATGGACTATGCCAAGATGGATCCGGGCGAGACCATCACCGAGTATTACAGCGACAAGTACCACCCCACCGACGGCCGCGGCGAACAGCGTGCAAGCCGCGAGCGTCCCTTGAGCGCCCGCGGCGCCGCCCGCAAATCCCATGTCATGATCGGCCTGATCCTCATGGCGGCCCTGTTCTGGGCGACGGGCGCCATGCCCATCGGCATCACGGCGCTGGTGGTGGCGGTGATCATGTACGCCACCGGCATCATGACGCCGGACCAGATCGTCATGTCCTTCGCCAAGGATTCGGTGCTGTTCATCTTCGGCGTGCTGGTGATGTCGCGGGTGATCTCGGGCACCGGGCTGGACCGCCGCATCGGTCTGCTCCTGCTCGGCCCCATGCACGACCTGCCCCGGCTGATGTTCCTCTTTCTGCCGATCTTCGCCCTGACGTGTTCGTTCATCTCCGGTTCGGTGCTCATCGCGTTCATGATGCCCCTGTTCGTCCTTGTCCATGCCAGGATTTCGGAGGAACACGGCGGCAAGACCATGCGCCCCCTGCTGGTCATGTTCGCGTTGATGCTCTGCTTCTCCGCCAACATGGGCGGCCCCGGTTCGCCGGCGGCCGGTGGTCGCAACGCCATCATGGTGGGTATTCTGGCCGATTACGGCCACGCACCCACCTTCGCCCAGTGGATGGTCTACGGCATGCCCTTCGTGCCGGTCGCCACCCTGGCCGTGGCTCTCTACTTCTTCTTCATGTTCCGCAAGAAGATCGGCGTCGCGAAGCTGGACGCGGCGTCCATCGTGCGACGTGAAAGTGAACGCATCGGACCGATGACCCGCGATGAATACGTGGCTGCGGCGGTGCTGCTGGGCGTGATCGTGCTTTGGGTCACCTCGAGCGGACGTCTCGGCATGGGCGGCCCGGTGGTCATCGGCCTGGTGGTCTTGAACCTGTTGGGCGTGATGAAGTGGTCGGAAGTGGCGAAGATCCACTGGGAAGTGGTGTTCCTCTACGCAGGCGCCAGCGCCATCGGTAAGGGTCTGGCCCTGACCGGCGGCGCCATGTATCTGGCCGATGCATTCGTGCAGGCCATGCCCGACGCCTGGCTCGCCGGCGCCGGTCTGCCCATCGCCGCCAGCCTGCTGACCGGGTTGATCACCAACTTCATGAGCGACGGTGCGACGGTGGCCGCCCTCGGCCCGATCACCGTGCCCATGGCTCAGGCCGGAGGTCTGCATCCGTGGGTCGTGGGATTTTCTACGGCGTTTTCGTCGTCGTTCGCCCACCTGCTGATCATCGGCACCCCGAGCAACGCCCTGGTCTACGCCATGAGCAAGGATCCCCTGACAGGACGCCAGCTCGTGACCCAGAAAGACTTCCTCAAACACGGTTCGGCGGTGCTGGCCATCAGTTTCGTCGTGCTTTGGCTATGGACATTCCTGGGATACTGGACATGGTTGGGCTTTCCTGAGGCGTGATGGAAGCTCCGGTTTTCGACGCCGACCCAAAAAAATTCTGGAATGTCGCCAGGGATGCTTCACGATAGGGGCCTGGAACCTGAGTTCCGGGTATTCGGTCCACCGCAAAGGAGTCCCTCATGCCGAAATCATGGAAGATCACGCTGGTCCTGGCGGGCGTCGCCCTTGCGCTGGTCGGCTGTTCAGAAGAGGACAACACAGTCACGCCGCCGGTCGTCGGTGGGCCGTCCTATGTGGGTGCCGCCCGCTGCGCCGATTGCCACAGCACCGTCGAGCATCCCGAATACACCAAGTGGGTCGAGCACGGACACGCCTCGGCCCTGATGGCAAGCGACGGCGCGGCCCCGACGAACCGCTTCCCCGACTTTGCAGCGTACGCCAACGACCCCGTCGCGCCTCCGACAGGCTATACCTGGTCCGACGTCAGCTACGCCCTCGGCGGCTTCGGCTGGAAGATGCTCTGGGTCGACGACGAGGGCTATGTCATCACGGGCGTCCATGACAACCAGTACAACTTCGGGAACGACACCCGCTCCGACTACGAGTTCGCCACGACCACCGGCACCAAGACGTTCGACTGCGGCCGTTGCCATACGACCGGCTGGGTCGACTCCGACGACGGCGTCGCCGAGAACAACCAGGGCGGGCTCGCGGGCGTGGTCGGTACGTTCGCCTTCGCCGGGGTGCAGTGCGAGGTCTGCCACGGCATGGGCAGCGTCCACGCCGCGTCGCAGGATCCCGCCGACATCGTGATCGACGCCACGCCGGGGCTCTGCGGCCGATGCCACACCCGCGGCCACGACGACACGCCCATCGCCGCCGCCGACGGCTTCGTGGAGCACAACGCCCAGTTCGACGAGTGGAGCCACTCGCCCCACAACAGCGATATCGGACCCGGTTGCGTGACCTGCCACGATCCCCACAGCTCGGTCAAGCTGGACAACCAGGCCGAAGGCACGGGCCTGCAGACCTCGTGCACCGACTGCCACACCATGGCGGTCAAGCACAACAGCTTCCCCAATTGCGTGACCTGCCACATGCCCAGGGCCACCCGCAGTGCCGTCGTCAACGCGGTCGACTACCAGGGCGACATCAAGACGCACATCTGGAAGATCAATACCGCCGCGGTAGGCAAGGACGACGGCATGTTCAACGCCGCCGGCACCCAGGTCCTGGAAGACGGCGACGGGCTCTCGGCGGTGACCCTGGACTTCGCCTGCTACAGCTGCCACAAGGACAGCGAAGGCGTCGGCGGCGGCTTCTCCACCAAAACCCTGCAGCAGCTGAGCGACTACGTGCTCGGGGTGGGCGAATATGCCGGCACCGGCGGCATCCACAGCCCGACCAAGAAACTCATCGCCGAGAGGTGACCCCCGGCCGTTTGTGCGATCACAAAGGAGCCGGACCCTCAGGGGTCCGGCTCTGTTTCGAGGACGGCGGGGATCAGATGAGTCCGGATGCGAGGCCGGTGCCGACGATCAGCAGCATCCCGCCGGTCAGCCGCCGCACTCCGGTCATGGTGATCTTGTGGAGCAGCCGCTTGCCGACCAGCACGCCGGCGAAGGCGGCCAGACAGCCGGTGAACACCAGGGGCCCTGGATGCCAGGCGGCCCCCGCCGCGGACAGCGCGCCGAAGTAGACGCTCAGTCGCACCACGTCGACGGCCAGCCCGATCACGGCATTGGTTCCCACGAACTGCTCGGGCGAAATGCGGGTCGTGGCCAGAAACGCCGATCGCAGCGCCCCTTGATGCCCCGACAGTCCCCCGAAGAATCCCGACAGGACGCCCCCCGCCGGCAGCCATCGTTCAGGCACCGCCCGACCCTTCAGGGCCGCGGCGATCTCCAGCAGTGCGAAGACGATCATCAGTCCGCCGATCACTCCGCCCACCGGCGTGATCACGGCCTCGCGCCCAGCGAACGTCCAGGTCGTCAGAGGCTCGCTCAAGGCCAACCTGCCCAGCAACCGCGCCCCGAGCACGGCGGCCACCACCGCGGGCACGCCGAACCGCAGCACCACCCGCATATCGGCGTGACGCCCCAGCAGCGATGCCTTCAGCACGTTGTTGGCCCCGTGCACCAGGGCGGTGGCGGCCACGGCCGACTCCACCGGCATGAACAGGGCGAAGGCCGGCAGCAGCAGCGTGCCGAGCCCGAAGCCGGAGAACATGGTCAGCCCGGACACGGCCGCGGCGACGATGGCGATCAGCAGATGGTCCATTCAAACTCCCTCGTTGTGCTAACATTGCGGGTGCGACTCTAGCCCACAGCCGAACCTCTCGTCGAGGGTTCACCTGAAAGGTACCTCCATGCCCGACCTCATCCGTCCCCACGGCGCCGACGAACTCCACTCCCTGCTCCTCAAGGGCGACGCCCTCGACGCCGAACGACGCCGCGCCGCTACGCTTCCCCGACTCCCGCTCACCAGCCGCGAAACCGGCGACCTGATCATGATGGGCATCGGCGGCTTCACCCCGCTGACCGGGTTCATGGACGAAGCCGACTGGCGCGGCGTCTGCGAGCGGATGACCATGAAGGAAGGCCTGTTCTGGCCTATCCCCATCACCCTGAGCGCCGACCGCGACGCCGCCGCGGCGATTGCCCGGGGCTCCGACGTCGCGCTGATCGCCCCCGACGGCGAACTCATGGCCACGATGACCGTCGAAAGCACATACGAGATCGACCGCGCCTTCGAGTGCGGGCACGTCTACCGTACGACCGATGCGGACCACCCCGGCGTCAAGATGGTCCTCGAGCAGAAGGCCGTGAACCTGTCCGGCCCCGTCCGCGTGCTGAGCGAGGGCATGTTCCCCACGGAGTTCGCCGGCATCTACCAGCGTCCCGCCGAGTCCCGCCGCGTCTTCGCCGAACGTGGTTGGCGCACCATCGCCGCCCTCCAGCTGCGCAACCCCATGCACCGCAGCCACGAGTACCTGGCCAAGATCGCCCTCGAGACCCTTGACGGGCTTTACATCCATCAACTCGTCGGCGCCCTGAAGCCCGGCGACATCCCCGCCGACGTGCGCGTGCGCTGCATCGACGCCCTGGTGGAGAACTACTTCCTCCCCGAAAGCGTGCTCCAGGGCGGCTACCCCCTCGACATGCGCTACGCCGGCCCCCGCGAAGGACTGCTCCACGGCCTGTTCCGCCAGAACTTCGGCTGCACCCACATGATCATCGGCCGCGACCACGCCGGCGTGGGGGACTATTACGGCCCCTTCGACGCCCAGGACATCTGGCGCGAGATCCCCGACGACGCCCTCACGATCGAGATGCTGCCCATCGACTGGACCTTCTGGTGCTACAAGTGCGGCGGCATGATCAGCATGCGGACGTGTCCGCACGGCAAGGAGGACCGGCTGTTCCTCAGCGGCACGGCCCTGCGCAAGGCCCTGAGCGAAGCCGGCGACGTACCGCCGGAGTTCTCGCGCCCGGAAGTGCTGGCGATCCTGCGGGAGTACTACGCGGGCGTGGACGAGGCCGACAGGGTCGAGGTGAAGCTGCACTCAAAGGCCACCGGTAGCCCGACAGCGCCCAGCTCCGATAAAACATGACTTGAATAGTCTAGTATGATAAGATCCCAGGGTTCGCGTCACGGATCCATCTGTCCGGAACAACCCGAACCCTGGGAGTCTCCATGCGCCCGCTCGTCATCCTGCTGCTTTTGGCGGCTCTGCTGCCGCCTACATCCGCCTCGGCCCTCGACTGCACCCCGTTCCAGTCCTGGACCTGCGCCAACAACGGCTACTACGACATGCTGAACGGCCAGCCCGGCGAACTGCTCTGCGGCGTCGACTACACCGGCTGGACCTTCCATGTGATCGACGTGACGGTCACGACCCCCGGCTGGGTGCGCTTCTCCGGCATCAGCGCCGCCGCCTCGTGGGACATCGTCGAGACTGCGATCATCCTGATGGACGACTGCGGCGCCGGCACCTGCCTCGAGAGCGCCCAGTCTATGGGCATGACCGATCTCGACCTCTGCCTCAACGTCGGCGTACACACCTTCGTGGTGGCGTCGAACACCACCGCCCCGACCGCATTCATGAACACCGGCATCCAGTGTCTCTCGTGCGAAGACGCCAACGCTTACGGCTTCGAGTGCGTTTACTGCGGTTCGGTGGGCAGCGATCGGGCGGCCTGGGGCGAGCTGAAGTCGAGGTTCCGCTAAGCGAAGAGTAGGGGGGCACGGTCCCTGCAAGCACGGCGCCCGGACCCCTCCCGAAGGAGTCCCGCCATGACAGGTTCCAAAGCCCCCCGTCTGCTCGATCGTCTGCACGAGGCCATCCGCCTGCGCCGCTACAGCAAGCGCACCGGCAAGACCTACGCCGGCTGGGTTAGTCGCTATGTGCGCTACCATGGCCTGCGCCATCCGATGGAGATGGGCGAGGAGGAGGTGACGGCCTTCCTCACGGACCTCGCTGTCCGTCACCGCGTGAGCGCCTCGACCCAGAACCAGGCCCTGAGCGCCCTGCTGTTTCTGTATCGCCACGTGCTGGAGATCGATCTGCCGTGGCTCGACGAGGTCGTGCGGGCGAAACGCCCCCAGCGGATCCCGATCGTCCTGTCCCGCTCCGAAGTTCGTGATCTGCTCGATCAGCTCGAAGGCCCCGTCCTGCTGGCCGCCTCCCTTATGTACGGCGCCGGCCTGAGGCTGACGGAGTGCCTGAGTCTGCGCGTCCAGGACCTGGACTTGGAACGGTCCGAGCTGACGGTCCGCGACGGCAAGGGCGCCAAGGATCGGATCACGATGCTCCCCGCCGCTCTGCATACCTCGGTCAAGGATCAGCTCCGTCACGCCAGAGTGGTGCACCACAAGGATCTGGCGATCGGCGCCGGCGCCGTGGCACTCCCCGACGCCCTCGTCCGCAAATATCCCAATGCCCCGAAGGAATGGGTCTGGCAGTGGATCTTCCCGGCCATGAAAACCTATGAGGATTGCGAGACCGGCCAACGTCGACGACACCACCTGCACCAGTCCGTCGTCCAGCGCGAGGTGAAGAGCGCCGTAGGCCGGGCCGGCCTGAACCGCCGCGCCTCAAGCCACACCCTGAGGCATTCCTTCGCCACCCACCTGCTGGAAGCCGGATACGACATCAGGACGATCCAAGAGCTCCTGGGGCACAAGGACGTGACGACGACCATGATCTACACGCACGTCCTCAACCGAGGCGCCCAAGGAGTGCGAAGCCCTCTTGATGCAGGAATTTGACAGTGGGCCCCACCAATGGTACCCTCACCCAAGATCCAAGGTCGCAGTCCATCTGATATCACAGATTCCAATTCCATCGTCAACCCATGTGGACAGCACCAGGATCCCCGTTTCTCAAAATAGACAACTGTGAATAACGGCGGTCCCACAGCCCATCTGATACCTATGACCGTCCACTTTAAGTTGGAACGGCCTCAGTAGAGCAAAGGGATCGGGGTCATGCACTTTTGGCCCGAAGTGCCCTGGTTTGAGTCGACGCCTCAACCATCGCTCGGCAATTTAGGGTTGAAGGTCGGCCCACCGGGAGGCCTCGATGCGCTTAGGAAGCTCGCCACAGTCAAGCGGGAGCTGATATACTGACGTAGTACCTGGCCTCGAGCAGCCAACAGTTATCGAGGAGACGCGGTGCACGAAACGAGCGGCGAGCTGGCCGCGACCGCGAATGTACCAGCACCGCGTTCCAACTATTGCTTGCAGCTGACAATGCGTTTTGTCACGCCTTGTGCGAAGCGCACAAGCCGCGCCAACCGGCTTCGCCGGACACGCTATTGCAGCTGAAGCGTACGTTAGAATGGCCTCAGTAGAGCAAAGGGGCCGGGGTCATGCACTTTTGGTCCG
>ERZ890953.106-NODE-106-length-48277-cov-24.389221_pt1 | contig 48277 bp, 36 predicted proteins | sample MGYA00521264_ERZ890953 | MGnify/ENA primary metagenome ERZ890953 (study PRJEB32303, sample SAMEA104408629) | aquatic metagenome | biome: Brackish water; feature: Chemocline; material: water | place: Baltic Sea | collected 2014-10-26T21:54:00 | depth 200 m ...
CCGTACCCGGCGAGCCAGCCAGCCTCGGCGTCGGCCAGCCATGTGTTGAACTCCCGCGCCCAGTCTGCAGGCTGCAGTTCCCCCTTCTTGAGCAGGGAACCGAGTTTCGCCTTGGCGCCCTTCTTCGGCTCGGCGCGCGGCGGCGCCGTCACGGCGAGGAAAAGAACGTCGGGTCGTTCGGCGAAGATCGGCAGCAGCGAACGGTACGCCGCCTGCGCGTTGGCGACGGTCCGCTCAGGCGAGTCGGGATCGCCCGGCGACGTGCCCGGTCCGACGAAATCGTTGTTCGGATAGCAGGACTTGAAGACCACGATCCTGTTGCGGCGGGCGTCGTTGTAGGTCTCGTCCTGGCGGTCGGTCGCGAGGATGCGGTCCATCATGGTCGAGAATTTCGTCCGCCAGTGCTCGATGTCCGTATCCGCGCCCACCACCGATTCGTAGGACGCCTCGTGGACCTCGTAGCCGGCCGCCGCCAGACGCGACCGCAGGCCACCGCCGTTGGGGTGGCTTTCGTAGATGCAGCGTTCGCCGGATCCGCTGGCGCCGCCCGTCTTTTTCCCAGGGTCGGCCAAGAGCTGTCCGCCACAGGAATGGTGGATGAACAGGAGTCGCAAAGCCTCTCCGTCTCGGCCGGCAACGCCACTGGTTTGATCATCCATGGTGCCTCGTCCTTCCTCATCGGCACATGCGAACATCGCCACAATCATGACCAGCACCGTGCAAAACATAGCCAGAGAACGCGTTCCGCTCATGATACCCCCCGCTGGACAGTCCTAACGTTCCATCTGCAACAGTATATGCCAAGGCGAGTTTCCACACTAGCAAGACTCGAACCCCTCTATCTTGACATTTCTCTAGCAGGGCATGGAAGATGCAGTCGAGGTACTCCGACGCGGCCCGATCTCCGGGCCATCCCGGATCCAAGGAGGAATCATGTTGCTGCGACGTCTGTTCGTTTTCGTCTGGATGCTCTCCGTGGCGCTGCTGATCACTTCGTGCGACGAAGAGGTCACGGGGCCGGACGGAGATGTCGTCCCGCCGCTCGTGTCGAGCGTTTCTCCGCTGCCCGACGCCGTCGACGTGCCCGTCGACGCCCCCATGACCGTCCAGTTCAACGAACCCATGGCCGCCCTCAGCCCGGCCGTGCTGCAGGGACTGGTCACGCTGTCCCACGGCACAGTCACCTCGGTCGCCTGGACCAGCAACGTCCTGCTGACCATCAGCCATACGCCGTGGCCGGAATCCACACTGATCACCGCCACCTTCGCGGCGGCCTTCGAGGACACCGCGGGCAACACCCTGTCCGGATCCTACTCCTACGACTTCACGACCGCTGGCACGTCGGTCACCGTACCGACGGTGGTCATGACCCAGCCCGGCGACGGCTACGACCGGGTCTGGAGCGGTCAGGACGTCCGCGTGACCTTCAGCGAAGCCATGGACCCGGCCACCGCCACCGGCAACGTGACCCTCTCCCACGGCACGATCACCGACATCAGTTGGCCCCAACCCCACATCATGGTGATCCAGCACGACGAGTGGCCGGCCAGCACCGAGATCACCGTGACCATAGGTGACGGCCTGACCGCCGTCGCCGGCGAGAGCCTCGCCGCGGACTTCGTCTTCTCGTTCACCACCGACACCAACACCGTGAGCCTGATGAGTCACGTGCCCGCCGACGGGGCCGTCGACGTGCCCCTGAACGTGATGGTGGCCCTGGAGTTCTCCCGCGAAATGGACGAACCGAGCCTCGTCGCCGCCACTTCGGTCACCGTGCCGGACAAAGGCGCCGTGCCCTTCATCATGTCCGGGGAGTGGGAAACCTGGATGATCGAGTTCCTCTCGGACCTGCCCGCGAGCACGGTGGTCACCGTGACCATCGGCACCGGCGCCCAGGATCAGCACGGACAGGCCCTCGATCAGGAATACCAGTTCAGCTTCACGACGGGGACCACCGTCGACACCACGCCGCCGCAGCTGCTCTCCACCGTGCCAACCAACGGCGCCATCATTGCGGCCAGCACCAGCACCATCGTGTTCACCTTCGACGAGGCCATCGACGACTACTCCCTCAACCCGACGCTGATGAGCGGCCAGTTCGCCTTCCTCATGTGGAGTTCCGATATGGAGCCGCAGTGGAACGCCGAACGTACCGTGATCACCGTCGACCTCGCCACGCCCCTGGCGGCGGGAACCACGTTGATGGTAGCGTTCGATTCGTTCGCCGACATCAGCGGCAACGTGAACACCGACGGCTTCGTCTACGGGCTGACCGTCGAGGGAACGCCGGACTTCTACCCGGTCATCGACGGGCAATGGTACGTCCACAGGGGGTCCGAGGAATCCAACGACCCGGCCAAGGTCGCCCATGAATACTTCGACATGGAGCAGATCGAGGTCACGAACACCCTGGGCGACTTCCTGATCAAACGCTGGGACGAGTGGTCGGGCTCGTTCCGCGACTGGGATATGATGACCCGCAACGCGTCGGGCATCCTGTTCCGCGGTTTCCACGAGACCGATTGGGACTCGCAGGAGAGCTTCGACATCGTTTTCTCACCCTTCATCGAATGGATGCGCTTCCCCGTCGCAGCCGAGACATGGAGCGGTACGGCGATGTTCTCCCAGAGCGAACCGGGCGGCGCCGACCGGGTCGAATACGATGTCGAGTACCTGAACGGTACCTTCGACGTCCTGGTCGAAAACCCCGGCTCCGAACCTCCCCCATCGGCGTTCAAGGCCGGCGATCAGCCCGACCTGCTCTGGATCGATTGCCGCAAGGCCGTCCTCCAGTACTCCCTGACCGATGGTTCGATCACCTTCAGCACCGGAGCCGACACCCTCTGGTACGCCCCAGGTGTCGGGCTGGTGCGGGAAGTGAGCCACGAGGAGGAAACCGGCGGCTATTGGCGGACCTCGGAGTCGAGCCTCATCTGGAGCGCCGATCACGTGCCGTTCAACTAGACCCGCGGCATGATCCGATACGGAGACGTATCAGCGAGGGCGCCCGCAAGGGCGCCCTCGTTCGATCCGGATGGTCGAGATCAGCCGGCCCGCTCGGTCATGGACGAGGCGCCCGGCGACAGGCCCAGGCTCTGGCCGAGCTCTGCAAGGCGACGTCGGTGATAACGGCGGTGCTTGAGGGGGATCTTGAAGCTCTCGCGGACATCGTCTTCGAGGTGGTCCCAATGCTCGGTGAGGAAGGCGCAGAGTTCACGGGTGGCACGTCGATAGGAAGCGAGAACCGTCTCCCAGTCCTCGGCGCACAGGCGCTCGAGAAGATGACGGTTCTTCTTCTCGAAATCGGCGAAGCTCAGGGAGTCGGGACGACCCTCTTCGCACCGCGCTTTGTAGAAATCAACGGCGAAGTCGTCCCAGAACGCCAAGTGTCCGATGGTCTGCTTCAACGAAAGCTTGTGTTTGCGCGCGCACACCTCACGCAGCGCCACAGGGAATCCCGAAACCAAATCCATCAACCTGCGATCCTCTTCCGCATAAGCGGCGATCAGCGTGACCATACCATCCATGGCAACCTCTTTCCGGGCGAGCTACATGAACGTACGGGATTCCGACGCAGCCCGGCAAGAGGAGTTCCTCTCTCAATATCTAGGAATTGTCGCCATTGAAGTTACGTCTGTTCGCCGTGAGATAGAGCAGGGCCCCGGAAAGCAGGCACAGGCCCATGCCGAAGTAGGGACCTGCCAGATAGAGCCTGGGCAGATCGCTGTGCCGCAACAGGATGCCCCCGAAGGACATGATCGCCACCATCACCCAGCTACGCCAGGCGAACACGGAGAACAAACAGGCCCGTTCCGGGCGCAACGCGAGTCGAGCGAGGTTCTTGCGGACGATCTTCACGAACATGCCGGGGATCATGCCGCCTGCCATGATCAAACCGACGGCCAGCGAAATCAGGGCGCCGCGGCCGAAGTCGCCCCGGAACCAGATGACGGCCCGGGTCAGCAACATGACGCCCACCGCCCCCCAGATGACGGCGGCCACGGGAGCGAGAGTGCGCCGGGGCACGGCGGGATTGAGCCGGTGCAGGATTCCGGTCATCGTCACTCTCCGTCCGACCAGCGGGCCTGCCAGGCCTCGGGCTGATCCTTGAGCCAGCGATCGAACCATTCGAGCATCATGGTACGGTGGGCGACCCGGTTCCGCCACGAGCCGCTGATGCCGTGGTCTTCCCCAGCGAAACGCACCAGTTCCACCTCTCGTCCCAGTACCTTCAGAGCCGTGAACATCTGCTCGGATTCGCCGGGAGGAACATTGGCGTCGTCGGCGCCGTGCAGCAGCAACAGCGGCGTGTTGACGGCGTCGGCATGGTAGAGGGGCGAGCGATCCGCATAGAGATCGGGCCGGTTCCAGGGATAGCTGTCGGCCATGGCCATGTCGCCGTAAGTGTAGCCCCAGATGCCCTCGCCCCAGTAGCTCGCAAGGTCGCTGATGCCGTACATGCTCACCGCGGCGGCGAACAGATCGGTCTGGGTCAGCAAGCTCATGGTCATGAAACCGCCGTACGAGCCGCCGTAGCAGCCTATGCGGGTGCGGTCGAGTTCGGGATGACCCGCCAGAAGTGCTTCGACGCCTTCGATGACGTCTGCGGGCGCCTTGACGCCCCAGTCGTTGACGTGGTGATCGGCGAAGTCCTGACCGTAGGTGTGGGCGCCGCGGGGATTGATCACATACACGGCGTAGCCGTTGGCGGCGAGCCACTGGTGGGTGGTGTTGAAGCCGCCCATGGTGCTGATGGCGCCGCCGTAGTAATAGACGATCAACGGCGTGGATCCCCCCGTTGCGATGACGGGGTGATAAAGCCAGCCGTCGATAACATCGCCGTCCGAATTGGTGAAGACGAAGGAATCCACCTCGGGTGCGAGCAGAGCCGGAGACTCGGCTTCGACCACCGTGCGCGTCGTCCCCGAATCCAGATCGAGGATCATGGCCCTGTCGGGTTCGTTCAGCGACGAGTGGACCCAGGCGACGCGCCTTCCTGCTACGGCGGTCGTCAGGTGGCCCACAGTGCCGTCATGCCCTTTCGTTTCAGCTGTACCATCGACAGTGTCGAGCAGCATGACTCCCCCGCTGTGACCGACATCGACGGGCAGCACAAGGGTGCGGTCGTCGAGCCAGGTCAGGGCGTCGCCACTGCGATCCTGTGGCGTGGCGTCGTTGTCCGAGGTCAGGTTGCGTACTTCGCCGGTCGCGACGTTGGCGACCCAGACGTCGGTGCGGGCCCAGTTCCGTTCCGGCTGGCCGTCACCCACATCGTTGCTGCTGCATGTCCAGGCCAGGTATGCGCCGTCGGGAGACCAGGCGAGGTTCATGGGCCAAATCTCAAAGCCCGTCGTCACGGTCGTCAGCAAGGCTGCATCGCCGCCGTCGCCGTTCATCGACCAGATCTCGTGGAAGAAGAAGGGGCGGCCCACACACGGAACTTTGCGCACCACGGCAAGCCGGTCGCCGTTGTCGCCGCGCCGAACGGCGAACGATGTCACATGAAAATCTCCGGCGGCGGTCAAGGGCATGGTGCGTGCCAGATCCGTCAAGCCATGGCGTACCGAGAGAAGGGCGGTGTCGCTCCAGTCGGTCAAACGTTCGCGGAGTTCGGTCAAGTGATGGGGATCGGCCGCATCGTCTCCGCCCGGATCCGCCAGATAATAGGTCGGCGAGCCAAGATCGCACTGGCCGAGACCTTCCACGTCGTCGAACAGACGGCGTTCGTGACCGGTCTGCAGATCTCTCAGGACGATGTCGCCGCGTTCGCGATAGGTGAATCGGCTGTCCGACAGCCACGAAAGAACCGAAACGTAGCTGTCGGTGATGGTCGCCCGACGTCCCGATTCGAGGTTGTGCAGTTCCAAACGACGGTGCGACACACCCTCGGCATCGCGCTCGCCGTGCAGGACGAGCAGGTAGGAGCCGTTGGGAGAGATCGCTAGATCGGCGATGGAAGGAACGAGGCGCGTGTCTTCGAATCGGGTCAACAGCCGCTGTGCGTTGGTCGTCGCCCGGATATCGTCCCGCTCGGTTTCGACGGTGAGTTTGAAACGCGCCCGTTCACCGACCACCGTGGCGATCTCCACGAGAATCTGGGTTTTTCCACTTTCCAGACTGACTGTGTGGCGGCCTTCATTTTCACCGGCAGCGAGTTCCAGAACCACGACGCCGTTCAGGCGCAGCCTTGAAGCGGCCGCGCATTCCAGAACGAATTCGACCTCGGCTTTCCGGTCGACGACCAGGTGGGTCAGCGCCGTGCGGATTCCCGCGGCGTCCTGTTCGCCGTAATCCATCCAGCCCCTGCGCATCTCCAGCTGAGCGTTCTGCTCGAATTGGTACCACGGATCAGCCACCGTTTCGGGCCAGACCTGTTCTCCGTCGCCGAACAAGGGAGTGGTGCACGTCAGATCAGCCAGAGGCACTTCGACCCATTCCTCGACCTGCAAAGCCGAAGCGGCGCCCGCAAAGAGCGCCGCCGCGACGAGAACCGCGGTGAGATGTCGCGTGAACATGGTCACTCCTCGATCAGGATGTGATGGTGTCGCTTCTTGCCGGCCTGCAGGGCGATCCTGCCGTCACGGACGTCGGCGGGGCCGAGGGCGTGCATCTCGTCTTCGATCGACGCGCCGTTGACCTTGATGCCGCCCTGTCGGATGAGCCTACGGGCTTCGCCCTTGCTTTTGGCGAGGCCGGCGTCGGCCAGAGCGTCGATGAGCGGCAGACCATCGCCGGCGAGAACGACCGCGGGTCGCGAGCTCGAAGGAATCGATCCCTCGCCGCCGCCGCCGCCGCCGAAGAGCACCGCCGCCGCATTTTCGGCTTCGGTCGCCGCCTGCTCGCCATGCAGGGCCCGAGTGACTTCGAAGGCGAGGCTGCGTTTGGCGTCGCGGATGTCTGCCCCCTGTAGGGCCGCCAGTTTGGCGACTTCATCCATCGGCAGCAGGGTATAGAGCTTCAGGAAGCGTTCCACGTCGCGGTCATCGACATTGATCCAGTACTGGAAGAAGTCGTAGGGGCTTGTGCGCTTTGCATCGAGCCAGACGGCGCCGGCTGCGGTCTTGCCCATCTTCTCCCCCGACGCGGTGGCGATCAGGGGGAAGGTGAGGCCGTAGACTTCCTGGCGGTTCATGCGCCGGGTGAGGTCGATGCCGCTGACGATGTTGCCCCATTGGTCGTCGCCGCCCATCTGCAGGCGGCAGCCGTGGTCGCGGTTGAGCATCATGAAGTCGTAGGCCTGCAGGATCATGTAGTTGAACTCGATGAACGACATGCCGGTCTCGAGGCGCTGTTTCACCGACTCCCGCGAAAGCATGACGTTGATGCTGAAGTGACGGCCGATTTCGCGCAGGAAGTCGAGATAGCCCCAGTCCTTGAGCCAGTCGGCGTTGTTGACCATCAAGCCGTCGAGCCGACCATCTGCGGTGCCGTCGCCGAAGTCGACGAAGTGGGCGATCTGGGCTTTGATGCCTACGAGGTTGGCGTCGATCTGCTCGAGCGTCATCATCTTGCGCAGCTCGGTTTTGCCTGAAGGGTCGCCCACCATGGCCGTGCCGCCGCCCGCGATGGCGATGGGCCTGTGGCCGTGCCGCTGGAGGTGCAGCAGACCCATGATCGGAACCATCGAACCGATGTGCAGGGAATCGGCGGTGGGATCGAAGCCGATGTACCCTGTGACCGGCTCGGTTGCGAGCAGTTCGGTGAGGGTCGCCTCGTCGGTGCACTGCTTGAAGAAGCCTCGCTCCTTCATCACAGGCAGAAAATCGGCGCGGGGCAGCGTGGCGTCGTGGGTCGGTTCGGTCATCGCGGCAGATCCTTGAAACGTCGTTTGAGTTCCTTGAGGGGCGCCTCGCCGAGGGCCCTCACGAGTTCGGCGGCCAGTTCCCAGGCGACGGCCGCCTCGGCGACCACGCCCGCGGCCGGCACCACGCAGGTGTCGGAGCGTACGTATGAAGCGGCGTGAGCCTTGCCAGTACGCAGATCCACGCTGGGAACGCCCTTGCGTTGGGAGGAGATGGGTTTGACGTAGGCGCGTGCCCGCAGGGGCATGCCGTTGGTCACCCCCCCTTCAAGGCCGCCGGCGCGGTTGGTCTCACGTCGTACCTTGCCCCGACCGGCGGGCAGCAGGGCGTCGTGGGCCGTCTGGCCGTCTTCGGCAGACACGGCCACACCGTCGCCGATCTCCACGGCCTTGACGCTCGGAATCCCCATGATCGCCTCGGCCAGGCGGGCATCGAGACGGCGGTCGGTCTGGGCGTAGGTGCCGAGGCCCACCGGCAGACCGAAGGCCACGACTTCTGTCACGCCGCCGAGGGTGACGCCCTCCTTGTAGGCGGCGTCGATCTCCTCGATCATTCCCGCCTCGGCCTTGCGGTCGAGACAGCGCAGAGGCGACCCGGTGCGTACGCGGCGCAACCGAGCCAGTGTGGCGTCGCCGGAGTCGGCCTCCAGGCCGCCGAGGGCCACCGTGTGGCTCCAGACCTGAATGCCGAAGACCGCGAGCAGAGTCTTGCAACAGGCCCCGACGGCCACGATGCCGGCGGTGGATCGGGCGCTGGCGCGTTCGGCCACCGGTGCATAGCCGTCGTAGCCGTAGCGGAGCCGCCCGGCCAGGTCGGCGTGCCCGGGGCGCGGTACGTTCCAGTCGGGATGGGGCTTGCCCTTGCGGATCGCGAAGTCGCGGTTCTCGATCATGAGCGCCAGAGGCGAGCCGAGAGTGTGTCCCTGCCAGAGTCCGGCAAGAATGCGCACCTGGTCTGTCTCGATGGATTGAGCGCGCAGGCCGCGGCCGTGACCCTCGAGACGACGAGCCATCTCGGGGGCGATCAGCGATTCGTCGAGCTTCAGACCGGCCGGAAAACCTTCGATGATCGAAATCAGAGCCGGGCCGTGACTCTCTCCTGCGTGCAGACAGCGCATGATCCACTCCTTTCCACGGAAGACGGCAACGTAACCGAAGCGGTCGGGACGGTCAACCCGGGGCGCCGCCGCCCTGCAGACGCTCGATGTCGTCGAAGAACCCCGGATAGGAGACCCCGACACAGTCGTCGTCGTCGAGCTCGACACCGTGGGACGATGCGAGCCCCGCCACCGCGAAAGCCATGGCGATGCGATGATCGCCGTGGGTATGAACGACGACGGAGTCGCCGACCGGATAGCCTTCGGGACGACCGACGATGTCCATGCCGTCCGGATGTTCTGCGACCTCCACGCCCAAAGCCCGCAGGCCCGCGGCGGTCACGGCGATGCGGTCGGATTCTTTGGTCCGCAGGTCGGCGGCATCGCGAATCCTGGTAATGCCTGCGGCCCGCGAGGCGAGAACAGCGAGCATAGGGATCTCATCGATCAAGGTTGGAATTTCGGCGCCGCCGAGAGAGAAGGAACGAAGCGGACCGAATCCGAGAGAGAGTCCGCCGACGGGCTCGCCTGCTGCATCGCCGGTGGACTCCACGGTGAACGCCACTCCCATCCTCCGGAACACCTCGCTGATCCCCGTCCGCGTCGCGTTGAGCATCATGCCCGCCACCGTGATCTGGGAGCCGGGTACGAGCAGTGCCGAGGCCAGAGGAAACGCCGCGCTCGAAGGATCACCCGGAACGTCCAGATCAAAGGCACGGAGGGTGGAGCCGGAGCACACGTCGATCTCATCACCGTCCCCCGTCACCTTTGCGCCCATCGCTCTGAGCATCCGTTCGGTGTGGTCGCGGGAGCGGCCGCCGCCGAGAACGGTCGTAGAACCGACGGCTGTCAGCCCGGAAAGCAACAACGCCGACTTGACCTGGGCCGAAGCCACGGTCATGCCGTGACTGATCCCCGTGAGAGAACGTCCGTGAATCTCCAGGGGCAGACGTCCGTCTTCTCCGAGATAGCGGATTACAGCCCCCATGGCACGCAATGGCTCGACAACCCTCGCCATAGGGCGCGAACGCAGGCTCGCATCGCCGTCGAGCCGGGCGCGGACACGTCGTCCGGCCAACAGGCCGAGGAGTAAACGGGTCGTCGTGCCACTGTTGCCGCAGTCGATATCCACCATGAGAGCTTCGTCGGAGGCGTCCCCCGCCTGCGGAAACGAGCCCGGGGCGATCACCAGGTCGCCTCTGCCCCGCTGGATGTCGGCGCCCAGAACGCGTACGGCTTCAAGGGATCGAAGAGTGTCCTCGGCCTCGAGCCAGCCGTCCACACGGGAGGGCCCGTCGCCCAAAGGTGCGAAGAGGAGGGCGCGGTGGGTCACCGACTTGTCGCCGGGAACACGGACGGTTCCCCGCAGAGGACCACGGGCTGGTGCACAGTGACGCATGAAGCCGCCTTTTCTCCGGAGCCCCTTGCCCCGGCTTTCCGCTACGCTAGCGTCCGCAGCGTCGTGGGTCAACCGAACCCGACTTGCTCCGGCCGCCGAGGAAGCCTATGGTCCCTCGATGAACATCCGCTTCTCAGCTCCGACGCGCCTTCGCGAAGCCCTCACCGTCCATCACGGACGGGAGATCACGGCCCTCGCGTCGCCCATCGTGCTCACCATGTTTTCCCAGACGCTGATGTGGACCGTCGACACGATGTTCCTGGGCCACCATTCGAGCCTGGCTCTGGGAGCCGCGGGCCTGGGCGGCATCCTGCTGTGGACCTCCTACAGCGCCGTGAACAACCTCAGCCGCATCACCGGCACCTTCATATCGCAAGCCCACGGCAAGAACGACGATTCGCGGGTCGGCGACTACGCCTGGCAAGGCATGTACATGGCCACGCTCACGGGCCTCGTGCTCATGCTGTTGGGCATGAACGCCCGCCCTCTGATGGACTGGACCGGCATCCCCCCCCACGTACTCGACGGCGCCGCCGTATATATGCGCTGGCGAGCCTTGAGCGCCGTGTTCACCCAGTGGGGATTCGCCCTGATGGGCTATTTCCAGGGCCGGCGCAAGGTAGGCGTGCCGATGTGGGCAGGCATCATCTCCAACCTCGCCAACGCCCTGCTCGACTGGTGGTTCATCTTCGGCTGGGCCGGCATCGAGGTGGCGGGACATCGCTTCTTCGAGATCCCGGCCATGGGCCTGCGTGGGGCAGCCCTGGCCACGAGCTGCGGCGTAGCCCTGAACACGACCATCATGTTCCTGGCCATGTTCGGTTCGGCGGAGGCGCGTCGCCGCTACCGGATCCACGTGCCCAGAATTCCGAATCTTCGCAAGCTCAAGGACATTGCCCGCGTGGGGGCGCCCTCGTCCGTCGAAAATTTCGTGGACATGAGCACGCTTGCTCTCTTCTCCACCTTCATCGGTCGCTCCGGCGAAATTGCTCTGGCCGCCAACCAGATCCAGATCCAGCTGCTGTCGTTCTCCTTCATGCCCATGTGGGGCCTGACAACCGCCGGTTCCGTGCTGACGGGAAACTGGTTGGGAGCGTCCCGGCCGGCCGACGCCTCGAAATACGGACGGCAGGTCTACAAGCTGGGACTCTACTACTGCCTGAGTCTGGGTGTGCTGCTGGTGCTGTTCCGCCATCAGGTGTTCCGCGTCTTCACGCCCGATCCCGAGGTGCTGGCCTTCGGCGGCGTGCTCGCCGTGCTGGCGGCGATCTTCCAGGTGGGCGACGGCATGCGGATGGTGGGCAGCGGCCTGCTGACGGGCGCCGGCGACACGAAACCGGTCATGCTGATCACCATTGGTGTGATGTGGGGTGTGATGTTGCCAGGATCCTGGTGGGCTATCGTCCGACAGGGCGGCGACGTGACGACCGCCTGGGCCGTGGCGAGCCTCAGTTACATGATCCAGGGAGTCGCTTTCTGGCTGCGCTTTCGCTCGGACTCTTGGCAGCGCGTGAAGATCTTCTCGAGCGCCGTCTGATCCACCCACGGCAAGGCCACTGACGCAACGAGGGCCCCGGATCGCTCCGGGGCCCTCTGGCGTCATCGGCGGACCGATGATGTCGTGCGTCGTCTACCGGAACTGGGCCTTCAGTTCGCCGAAGCCCAAGTCCTCGTTGCCAACGATGCAGTTGTCCACCATGTAGGTGCCCGTGTAGGTTCCGCAGGAGGCGGAGCCCCAGGAGTCCACGACCAGGTAGACCATCATGGGACCGGCACCGGTGTTGGTGTAGGTCACCATTTCTTCTTCGCCGCTCAGCGTGGCATCGCCGTAGGCGAGGCACGTGAAGGCGCCACCCTCGGCCGAGCAGTCGCCCAGGAGCCACAGGGCGCCGTCGGCGGTGTTCGTCACGTAGGCGGAGAAGGTGCCACCGGCACACAGCTCGAAGCTGTAGTAGTCTTCCAGACCGGCTTCTGTGTAGACATCACAGTCGAGGTCCGTCACAAGGTTCACACCGTCACAGGTGTCGCCGGCCAGGGGACCGGAAAGCTCGGTCAGGGGCATCACGTCGGCGCAGAATTCCACCGGGGGCGGCGGGGGCGGCGGCGAGTAGTCGCCGATGTTCACGGCGTCGAGGTGATGATCCGCGCCGTCGTCGCCGGCATAGCGGAAGGTCACGGTGATCGTGTTGCCGACATGGGCGGCCAAGTCGATGATGATCTCTTCCCAGACGAAGTCCGCCAGACCCTGGGCGGCGAAGTCGTAGACGGTCGTGCCGTCGATCTCGACGGTGAAGTTGCCATAGGCGGCCCAGTACACACTACCCATGGTCCAGAACGACAGGGCGTCGCCGGTGGCCACGGTGTAGGTGAAGCTCAGGGTCTCATCCTGGGGCAGGCCGGCCTGCCAGCCGATGTGCGCGGCATAGGCGCCTTCATAGAAGGAGACGGCATCCTGATACCATGTGTAACCGGCGTTGGTCACACCGGCACTCCAGCCGGCGGGCGGGAAGGCGCCTTCGAAACCCTCGGTCATCGAACGACCGAAGTCGACGGAATAAACGGACGGAGATGCTTGCTTCGCGGGAAGCTTCGCAGCCATGGCGCTACTGGCAACAAGAGCCAGCGCGAGGACGATCAACATCAACTTACGCATGGGTACCCCCTCAATGCGATTCAGATGGTGTGTGATTCCGGTCGTTGAACCAAAACCACGGGAGCGAGATTCTATCTATTCAGGGCGAGATTACCTCTAGATGGAACCCCCGATAGGATGACTATATCATGACTGCGCTTCAAAATGCAACTCACCAATCCGCTCTCACTCTCATTATTATTCAATATATGGGGAGTTTTTTGAATTAAATTCCACTTGTACGTCTTCATCATAGGACAAAAAGCGAGATCCATCACAAAACCGTGAGAATCTCGCCCATGTCTCGATGGCTCGGATCCGGCTTGAACCAGTGCTCAAAAACGCAAGGTCATCGTGCCGGATGCAAGGCGGCCAGGCAACAGGACACCCGGAACCTCCTGATAGGCGACGTTGAACATGTTGGTCACTGTCAATGCGAGGTCCCAAGCCGCCGGACTCCAGATCAGCCTCAGATCAGCCACTACATCGTCTTCACCGTCGGGACGTTCCCAGGCACGGAGCATGGGCGTCAGTCGCAGGTTGGGCTTCAGGACCGCCGTGGCCTCTACAGTCACGCGATGGCGCGGCGACAGTGAGGAATACTTGCCGACCCAACCGTCGGCGAGGGTGGTCGATCGAGACAGCCCCGCATAACGGACGGCGAAACGGTGGCCCGCCGGGGTCTCGAGAGAGGCGGACTGGGACCAGCCGCGGGTCTCACCTTCGAGAATGTTGGTGGCTGTCCAAACGGCGTCGTCCAGGGAAGGCTTCACCCAGTCGATGAGGTCTTCCTCATAGCGGGTGAAGAAGGACCAGCCCAGGGCCCAAGGGCCGTGGTGTACATCGAGACCTGCATCCCAGGTCCAGCCGGACTCCGAGGCAAGATCGGCGGCGCCCTGATTGGCGGGGTCGGCGTAATAGAGCTCCGTGAAGGTCGGAATCCGGTGGATGTTGCCGGCGGACGCCCGGAGCGCGAGGGCCGCGGTTGCGTTCCAAGAGGCGGCCGCGGAGTGCGACACAAGCCGTTCCATGTCTGTCCAGGCGTCGAGGCGCGTACCCAGGGACCAGTGCAGACGGTCGTGACGACCTACGAATTCCACGCCGCCGGAAGTGCGCCGGCGTTCGTGATCACCCAGGGCCGGTCCGCTGACGCCGTTGCGGATACCGTCGCTCTCGATATCCTCATAGGCGCCCTCCAGGCCCATCGCCACGGCCAAGCCATAACCGGCCTCGACACTCGCGCGCAGATCGGCCGAGGCGCGGCGGCTGATGTGATCGTTCGTGTAGGCCTCGGGATTGTCGCGCAGCAGGACGAAGTGATCTGTGTGGCGGCGGTACGCGAGGGTGGGCTCCACGGTCCAACGGTCGCCCAGGTCGCTGCGCAGACGGATCATGGAGAAGAGGGCGTCGGTCTGCTCCTCGGAATCGTAGGGAACGTAGAAATCGCGGGCTCCGAAACGGCGGCTTGAGAAGCCGGTCAGGACGTCGAGTTCGCCGAGCTCTAACTTAGCCCGGCTTCTCAGCGACAGAGTCGTGTTTTCCAGGTCGGTGCCGGGCCGGTCGCCGTCGGTGGTGAAGTTCTCGGCCGAAACTCTGGTCTGCCAGTTGCCGCCCAGAATATTCTGCGTCCCCGACTCCAAGCTGAGGCTTCCACCCAGCGTGCCTTGCTCCCCTGTGGTGACCGCAGCCATCCCGCCGCGTTGCTCAGCAGGATCCCGCGTCACGACATTCACCACACCTCCGAAGGCATTGGCACCGTACAGCGTGGCCCCATGCCCCGGCAGCACTTCGATGCGGGCTACCTCGCCCATGCCCACCGGCAGGTTCATGCTGTGGTGCCCGGTCTGTGGATCCCCCACGTTCACGCCGTCGAGAAGCACCTGCACCTGTTCGAAGGTCGACCCTCGGATCGAGACATCGCCCTGAACGCCCATGAGTTGGCGTTGGCGAACCTCCACCTCTGCCACGGCGCCGAGTGCTTCGGCGATAGAGCGGGCAGGCCGGTCCTGCAGGTCCTGGGCACTCACGATCGAGACAGAGCGCAACAGGCCAGGCAATGCAACCGGCACCCTCGAACCGATGATCACGATGGGCTCGGTGAACCAAAGCGTGTCGCCGTCGACGATCAAAAAGCGCAGCGGCGGTGGATCCTCGGCTTGCGCCGTGAACGTGGTCAGAAGCAGCAACAGGGCGAGAACGGCGCCGAAACGCAGGGAATACCGGGCCATGAACGATCCTCCATTTGGGTGGGTGCTCGGCGTAAGATAATCAGAACCGGTGTCGTCGGGAGAAGAAATCACCGGGCTTTTCCCCATGAGAAAAGGAGGCGCGGCCGGTCGCCGCACCTCCATAGAACCACGCCCCGCCGCTCAGGCTTTCTTGCCTTGGGGCTTGGCGTTCCAAACCCGCGTCGCCAAAATCAAACCGATGGCCGCCATCGGGATCATCGCCGCCGGCCAGGGCCACCAGTTGGCGGGATCGGTGGCCGGCCCGGCGATATGGCCCGCTGCATCGAGTTGCTCACCCGGCAGCACCAGCGCGTAAGTGAACGACATGACCGCAGTACCCAGGTACACGAAGCCGTCGATGATGCCCACGGCGATACCCACATTCTTGCTGCCGCCGAAGTCCATGCTCGCTGTGCCCGAAAGCATGCCGTGCACGCCGATCACGGCCATGGACATGATCACCATCAGCCAGCCCACATAGGGTTGTTGATAGGTGAAGGTGAGAACGATCGCGCCCAGCAACATCAGACCGTAGAGTACGGCCGCCACCGGACCGCGTCGTGACTGGAACACATGGTCGCTGATCGTGCCTGCCATGACGCCGCCCAGGATGCCGGCACAGCACAACAGAAGACCCCAGTTTTCATTCACGAAGCTCGAACGCAGTCCCAGCAGCGCATCGGTCTGCTTGGCGAAGGTGCCGTACCACTGCATGATCGCCTGACGCAAAAACCCGCTGCAGAACTCGATGACAGCAATGGTCAAGATGATGGGGTTGCGCATCATCATCTTGAAAACCGTGATCGCACCGAGGCGCGGACTTGTATCGCCCGAAGAAGCATCGGCCGTGTTGAAGTTCTCCAGGCCGGCGTCTTTTGGTTCGTTGCGGACAAGGGCGATGTCGATGAGCAGGAAGATCCCCAGCAGCAGCGCCGGCATCAGGAACACCCACGCCAGCCCCATGCCCTCGAGGATCTTGGCTCCGAGATCGAAGGCGAAATAGATGCCCAAGGAGATCAGAATGCCGAAGATGGCGCCGAACACGCCCCGTTCCCGCACGTGGAACCAGGAGGCGTTGACCTTGACGATGGCCACCGCGCCAAAACTCTGGAAGTACATGTTCGCGGCATAGAGCACCGAGAAGACCACCACGAAGTTTCGAGCGAGGAATTCGTAGCCGACGCCCTGGTTCATCAGCGAGAGCGACGCCAGCCCCATCAGCAGGTTCATCAGCAGGGCGCCGCCCGCGCCCACCAGGATGGAGAAGCGGCCGCCGAAGCGGTCGGTGAGCGGGCCGTTGATCAAAAACGAGATGCCGTAGACGATCGTGCCCACGCCGAAGATCACGCCGAAGTCGGCGTTGGCCATCAGCGAGGCGCCGTCGGCGCCGGCCATTTCCTCGAAGGCGTACTTGCTGACCTTGAGGTTGTAGCGCCCCATGTAGAGCAGGGCGTAGGTCAGGCCCAGGGGCAGCCAGTTCCAGACCCGGCGGCGGCGGAAACGGTCGTCGTGGCCGACGTCGATCTTGGGCAGGCGCATGATCACGACCGTGACCACGAACAGCAGGATCAGGATCGGCAACATCTTGGTCAGCAGGGTCATGGTGAAGACTCCGGGTTCGGGTCGCTCGCCGATCTTCAGCGAGGGAATGAAAGCATCCTAGCCAGCCTGCGGCGCTAATTCCATGCAAAAACGGAATCAGTCATCAACGAACACCGTGCTCGGCCTTGTAGGCCGCCCAGTTCTCTTTGAGATGAACGAAGGCCGCGAAGTCTTCACAGAGTAGGAAGGGGTTGTTGCGCCGCTCATGACCGATGGTGGAATGGGGCCGTCTTCCCTCTCCCCCGTAATAGTCGTGTCCGGGCAACACGACGGTGGCGTCGGGCAGTTCGAGCAGTCTGTGGAGCGACGTCCACTCCTGCTCCGCCGACGAACCCGGAAAATAGTCCCCGGTACCTCCGACCTTGCCGCAGAACAGCAGATCGCCGGTGACCAGGAATGCGCCACAGAGCCAGCACAGGTGGTCGGGAGAGTGCCCGGGGGTCGGCAGCACGGTCACCGGGTGCTTGCCGAGATGGAACGACGGCCCCTGGCCAACGGGAACAACGGCTCCGGGATGGATGGATGCCGCGCCGGCGTAGACTGCCGCGCCGGTCAGGTCGGCCAAAGCCCGCAAGCCGCCGACGTGGTCGGAGTGGCCGTGGGTCACTCCGATGGCCGTGATGTGGAACTGTTCGTCCTCGGCTGCGGCCTTCAGCTCACCTGGCTGGTAGCCCGGGTCGAAGACGGCGGCCTCGCCGCTGGAGCGGTCGCCGATCAGGTAGCTGAAATTGCGGTCGCCGCCGAAGTGGAGCTGCAGGACGACGAGCTCGGTGGTGGAGAGGTCGTTGAGGATCACGTCGTTCCTTCCGGGATCTAGAGTCCGAACACGAGGCCTACAGAAACACCGGCCCAGATGTCGTGGTCGTCGGCGAGCAGGGAGATGTCCGTTTCGGGATCGGTCAACACGATCCTGTCGGCACCGAAGCGCTCCAGACGCACGCCGACGTCCAGATAGCGGGCCCGGCCGTCCTTGGCGGACAGGGCGTACTGGAAGCCCAGTTTCACGCTGCCGCCCCAGTCGGAGAATTCGCGCACTGCGGCGCCACCCTGTACATAACCGTAGGGACCAAGGAACACCGTGCCGCCCCAACGCAGAGATCTCATGTAGTAGCCGCCGGCAACCGCAGCAACGGCGTCGAGCCGGGGGCTCAGCGGTGCGGTGGCGCGTGCGCCGAGTTCAAAGGCGTAGACCGCGGATTTTCCGTCGCCTGCGATGTCTTCGAAGTCGTCCTGCAGGTCCCCGAACCCGGCCTGGAAGCCGAGGAACGGCGTGAACCGTTCGCCCATGGCGTAGCCCACGGCCAGGTCGACCATCATCATGTCGGTGAAATAGTCACGGAATCGAGTGTCGCTGCGTTTGTAGCCGACGTCGAAGAGCATGACCCAGGTATCCTCGAGGGTGGCTTCGCTCACCGGGATGACGGGTAGATCGTCGCGGGGTTCGATCTGATCGGCGCGCAGGGCGGTTTCCGGCCAGACCAATCCCGGAGGCGGCGACGCGAGAGTCGTCGTGACCCGCTCGCCAGAAGCCAGCGATGCTTGCCAGGATATCCACGTCGCAGCCGGCACATTGCGCTCCCGAAGGATCGGACCGTCGGCCCCGGGCAAGGTGATGCGGGCCACCAGTACCCCGGCGGCGGTCCGCACGAAGACGACCTGGCTCAGATCGGACAGTTCCGGGAAAATCCCCCAGCGTGCAGCTTCCTCGGCGTCGACGACCTCCCCCACCGAGGCGTGAAGCGTCAGGACATGTTCGGCTGGAACGGCACGGGCCGTCGTCGCGGGCAGAGTCAGAGCCAGCAGCATCAGAAGGAGTGAGTTCGGGCGCATTGGATCTCCATCAGCTTGCCGAGCAGGACGGATTGGCGTACGGTTGGTCCGCACACACCGGATTACACGATGGGTTCACCCCATAAGATAGGGATGATCATGACCACGAACGAGCGCAGCATGGATCCGACCCGGGACCTCCCGCGCGCCAAGGAACTCCTGCCCATCCTCTGGCACATCATCGACCGCTGGCATGAAGCCGAGACGGGAATCAAAGACTGGGAGAACGCCGTACGCGCCGTACAACCGGAACATACGGGATGGGCAGGGTATGCCGAACTGCTCCAGTTGATCAACACCTTCCAATGGCACGAGGAGGACCGCAGCCACGCCTATGAAGCCGGCGACGAGATTCTTGCCTCGGTCAAGCGTTCCATCGACGCATCCAACGCCCGTCGCGTCAAAACCATCGACGCGCTCGATGTGCACATCTGGCAAGCCCTGCAAACGGCAGGTCTGCCGAACCCCGACGCCCCTCTGCACTCGGAATCGCCGGCGAGCATCGTCGACCGCATCAGCATCCTCGCCCTGAAGCTCTACCACATCCGCGAAGAGCTTTCCACAGCCGGCGGCACCTCGGCCGAGGAAGTTCTTCATGAGCGTGTCGAGGGAATCAGCCAACAGATGGACGACCTGGCCTTATGCATAGATCAGCTCTTCGCCGACATTGCCGCAGGACGACGACGCATGAAGCTGTACCGGCAGGTGAAGGTGTACATGGATCCCAAGACCGGGCGCTATCACTCCGGCCTGACCGACAGCGGCCCCCGGCCCACGGTCAACGGAACAGAGTCTTGAGGGAACTCCAGCTCTCGTCTTGTGTCGGGGTGATGCCCGTAGGGATCACCTGGAGCGGCAGACCCGTCATGATCCAGGGATCGCCTTCGCAGTCAACCGCCGCAGCGAGGGTCGCCACGCCGAGATAGAACGGTCCCGTAGGTTCATATATCCAGTTGAATTGCACTTCCGCCAGCACGATGAAATTTCCGGATACGCAGATATCGGCAGTGGAATGAACCGCGATGGTGGGATTGCCCTCGTGCTGCAAAGTCTCGCTCAACAGCGTCTGCACATAGTAGGCAGGCGATCCACCGCAACAGCTCCCGAGCAGCGCCCAGTCGATCGCTGCAAGTTCGAAGGGCAGGACGGCCAGATCGGGACCGGTCACGAAAACGTAGAGGGAAAAGTCATCGCCGAAGGGCACGGTAATCTCGCCGATATATTCAGTTGGTGAGGCCGAGAGACCGAGAGCGGAGTAGGAGCTCTGGGCGGCGACAGGCAACGCGGCCAGCATGATGACGAGCACCAGCAGGCTTCGTTTCAAAGAAACAGAGAAGAATGCCACTCCGAGTCCTCCAGGTCGATAGAGTCGGCTACAGCGCGGCGGTCCGCCCATACATTGTAGACTATTTTTATCCCATACCGCAACCAATGCGCTGGGAAATCAGATTCTGGAGAGGAAGAACGCCGCCTGATCACCCTCGCCGGCGTTGTTGAGCCGCAAAGCGTCGTCGCTCCAGGCAGCAATCTCGCCGGGCGTGAATAGAGGGTCGGCAGCATCCGAGCCCTGGGAACCCGTCCCACGCAGAGGAATCCCCCGGCGGTACTGTTCGCTGCCCCAGAACTGGAATGCCGTGGAATCGTAATCGACAGCATCGATTCTGAATCCGGACCCGGCAGCCAAGCGACCAACCGCATCGTTCGTGAAGAGAAAGAGATGGCGCGGCGCATCGAGTTGAACCCAATCGACGCCGTAGCGACGCCAAGCCGCGGAATCAGCCAAGGGAACCCTGATCAGGACATGCCCCCCCGGAGCGGTGAGCCGTGCCAGGTCGGTGAAGGTGCCGACGGGATCGGGCATATGCTCGAATGAGTGGTGGAGCATGATCAGGTCCCAAGCGCCGTTGAGTCCTCCGAGGTCCGTCTTGAGGATCCTCAATCCGGCACCGTGATCGATCTCAGCGTCCACAAAGGGATCGGCACCGGTCAGATGGCGGCAACCGTCGCGTTGCATCTCCATCAACAGCTCGCCATGGCCGCAGCCTACATCGAGGATCGTGGCATCGAGCCCCAGGCCCAGACGCTCTAGCCAGAGTAGGTTGTGTGATGGCCCGGTTCGCCGCAGAACCAGGGATCCCAGCAGATCGCCGCCGCCGAGGTGAGCCTTTCCCCTGCGCATCTTCAGCCAGGTCGTCAGCATTTCCCAACGAGGTCGGCGACCGGCGTCGTACGAGTAATAGTCCGGTGGGTAGTGGGCCGACAGGTCGTCGGGCACGTTCAGCAGCTGCAGAGTGCCGCAGACCGGACACTCGCGATACGTGTAGGACCCGCCGCGACCGAACATCATTTCCCGGGCCTGATGGAGCGTCGCTTCGCCGTCGTGTCCGCACACCCTGCAACAGGTCATGAACCGTCTCCCATGAGCTCCTCGAGGGCTTCGAGATCGTCCGGCGTGGTCACCTTGATGTTCTCCAGCTCCCCTTCCACAAGCACCGGTAAGTGTCCTGCTGCGGCCATCAAGCCGCCGTCGTCCGTGGTGTCGCTACCGATTTCGTGAGCGCGACGGTGCGTCTCATAAAAGGCTTCCCAACCGAACACCTGAGGTGTCTGAACGGCGCGGAGTTCGGCGCGGGGCAGGTAGTCGATCGTGCCCGAGGTTTCGTCGAAGCGGATCGTGGTATCGACCACGGGCACAGCAGGCAGCGCTCCTCCGTGAGTGGATGCAGCCGCGGCCAATCGCTCGAGCAGTTCCGCGGATGCGAAGGGTCGGGCTGCATCGTGCACGGCGACGAGATCGCCGGGGGCGGGTGCCGCCTCCGAGACCGCCAAAGCCTCCAGGGCGTTCCAGGTCGAGGCGGTACGGGTGTCGCCACAGCGTACGACACTCCAGGGGACCGGAATCGGAGCTTCGTTGAGCAACCCGTTCATGACCTCGTGCCAGCCGTCGGGACAGGTCACCGTGAGGCTCACCGTATCGGGGTGCTCGAGGAGCGTCATGACGCTCCACAGCACCATGGGCGTGCCGCCTATCTCCCGAAACTGTTTGGGCATTTCCTGATCGTCGCGACGGGCCCGGGAGCCGCTGCCGCCGGCGAGGATCACCAGATGCAGATGGGTCGACATATCGTCTCCGATCATCCCGATGAGGAACGGGTCCGCTCGAGGGCCAGCTCAACCGCTTCGGTCACCGTAGCAGCCGCCGCGAGCTGCAGCCCCTGCTCCGTGCGACGCTCGGTCTTCGCTGCGGCGACCACGGCGCGCTTGAAACCGAGTCGGGCCGCTTCCTTGAGACGCGAAGTCCTGTCGGCGACATCGCGGACGTCGCCGGTCAGGCCCACTTCGCCGACGAGCAACGTGTCGGCGGGTATGGGGATCTCCCGCAGCGACGAGGCCAGAGCCGCACAGATGGCCAGATCGGCGGCGGGATCGTCCAAACGAGCACCGCCGGCCACCTTGACGAAGAGGTCGCAACCGGCCAGATCAAGCCCTGCACGTTTTTCGAGAATGGCCGCGAGCAGGGCCACACGCTTGCTGTCCACACCCTGTACAACCCGCTGGGCGGTACCGTAATGGCTGGGAGAAACGAGGGCCTGCACTTCGATCAAGAACGTCCGTGAACCGTTGCGTACGGCGCAGACGGCGGAACCGGGCTCGTCGCCTCGGCGGCCGCTGAGGAACAGGGCGCCGGCTTCGTCCACCGGCACCAAACCGTCGCCGCGCATCTCCATGACGGCCAGCTCGCCGGTGGCGCCGAAACGGTTCTTCACCGCCCGCACCAGACGAATAGCGCCGCCGCCGGTGCCTTCGAAGGCCAGCACCGTGTCGACCATGTGTTCGAGCACCTTCGGCCCGGCCAGATCACCCGATTTGGTCACGTGGCCCACAAGGAACACGGGGCAGCCACCGGTGCGCGCGAAGTCGGCCAGTACGCCGCCGCAGTAGCGGACCTGGCTGACGCTGCCCGGGAAGGCGTCGATCTCGCGGCTGTGGAGGGTCTGCACAGAGTCGGCGATCACCACGCAGGGACCTGGGTGGGCTTCGCGGTCAGCGTAGAGGGCCGCAATCACCTGCTCGAGTTCAACGTCGTTGAGGATCTGAAAACCCTCCTCCTTCTGCGGATCGAAGCCGAGGCGCTCGCTGCGCATGCGGATCTGGGAAGGGGACTCCTCCCCCGCCACGTAGATCACACGCACACCGGCACGGACCCAGTCGAGGGCCAGTCCGGTCAGGAGTGTGGATTTGCCCACGCCGGGCTCGCCGCCGAGCAGAACCACCGAGCCGTTGACCAGCCCGCCGCCGAGTACGCGCGAGATTTCCTCCGGGTGAACGGGCAGGCGTTCGTCGCGGGCCGAGCCGATTTCGCGCAGGGGAATCGGCCGTACCACTTCTCGCGTCGGCCCTTCGCTGCGGCCACTGCGGAATCCGGCGCCGCGGCCCTTTCCTTCGGCTTTGGCAAGCTTCATCTCGGCAAATGAATTCCACTCTCGGCACTGGGGGCACTGGCCCAGCCAGCGGTGCTCCTCCTGGCCGCAGTTGCCGCAGACGTACAGACTCGATGTCTTGGCCATGGACAGGTCCCTTCGGGTTGGATCGGGCCGGGGGAGGATAACCGCTCGGGGGGCGCTGTACAAGCACCCCCCGTTGGGGAATCAGCGGGCCAGAGTCACCTTGCGTTCCTGGACCACACCGTCGGCACGAAGCCGGAGCATGTAGACGCCGCTGGCCGCCTCGCGGCCCTCGTCGTCGCGGCCCAGCCAAGTGACGGCATGGTGGCCCGGGGGCAGTTCGGCACCGCTCAGCAAGGTACGGACCCGGCGACCCTTGAGGTCGAAGATCTCGAGGCGAGGAGACGCCGGCCTGGCCAGAGAGAAGTGGATCTCCGTCCGCGGGTTGAACGGATTCGGCGAGGCGAAACCCAGGGCCGTCTTCAGACGCGGCGTGTCGTCCACGGACAGAGGAGGCACCGGCATCACCAGATGAAGGGTCCAGTCATTGAGCACGCCTATGTCGCCGCTCACGCGATCGCTGACACGGAGAGTCCAGGTGCCGACGACCGCCTCGCCTATAAAATCGGCGAGAGCGCCGGGACCGTCCACGTCGAGGGTCGTATCCCAGGTGCCCACAAGGTCTGCCGATGAGCCGCCGCTGCGGTCGTGGAGGCGCACGATCGTTCCGGTGGGCGATTCGAGTTCCACAACGAGATCGCCGGTCCAGGGATGGGTCAAATTGATCGAAAGCGTCACCGCGGATACGTGGCTGTTGAGAGCAACGTCCACCGCAGCGGACACGCCGGCGGTGTCTCCGTCGGGAATCGCCAACGGTCCGGTCCAGGTCTCATCAGCGGTCAGGGCGATCAACAGCATGTGCTCGGCGATCACGCTCCCGCCTTCGCTCAACTCCACGGCCACAGCCTCGGAGATGAAACCGGCGGCGGATGCCGTGACGGTGTAGTTCCCCGCATAGAGCCCACCGATGCTCCACGAGCCGTCGCTGCCGGTAACGGCAGATTCTCCGGTCTGGAGCGTCACCACGGCGCCGGAGAGCGCATCGACAATGTCGCCTTCCAGATACCAAACCACACCACTGATGGTCCCGTCGGCGGAGCCCTCGGACGCCAGCAGCCAGGCCGCGGCATTCTCGATCAGGTGCCGCGCAGCCACGGTGTCGGCCAGGGCGGCCAGGTTGCAGGCCAGCACGACGGATTGACCGGCCTGGGGCGCCGGCGTGTCATCGTAGGCCAGCATGCCGGCAGCACCTGAGAATCCTGTAGTTTCGAACACGACGACGGCTTCAGGGTCGGGATCGAGGGCGTCCTGATCGCCGTAGACTCCGTAGTTCAGCCCCAGCACCGCGGGCATGGCATGGGGTGTGGTGGCCAGGGGATGAAACTCCTGACCGCTGGCGATCTGCAGGTCTCCGGCACTGTCTCCGCGCCAAGCGGACACGTGCATCACGGTGTCGGCGAAGTCCGGATAACCGGGAGTGTTCAAGGCGTCGTAACCCATCTCGCCGCCCTCGAGAATCAAGCGTCCGCCCTGTTCGATCCAGGTCCGTATCACCCCACGCTGGGTTGTATCGGCCACAGGGGCCGTGTTGCCGCCGCTGGCGACGGCCAGCACCTGCACCCCGTCCAGATCGAGGGTCGTGAACGCCGCCCAGGTCTGTTCGTGAACGACGTAGCCTGCATCGCGCAACCAGCGTGTCATGTCCAGCGCCGAGGTCTTAGATGGAGAGGCCGCCGCAGCCAGGGGTTGCTTGGCGTCGTCGAATTTCAGGTCGGTGCCGGCCTTGGCGGCGGTGTCGTCCACCACGAGGACCACGCCGAGGGCGTCGATCACCACGAAGATGTGGGGACCCGACGTGGAGGTATTCGCCGCGGTTGAGGCGTCGACAGCCGTGACGGTGTAGGTTACGGCGTCTCCTACCGACACCAAGCCCGCGTCGAGAGGAAATGCTGCGGACCAATGGCCGGGCGTCGTCTCGGCCAGGCCGAACACAGGTTGAGGAACTCCATTGAGATCCCAGCTCACATCCACCCAACCCATGCCCAGGTTGTCGGTCGCCAGGACCGCAGCCGTCGGCGGCCATGTTGAGAGGGGCTGCGGGCCCAGAGGCGCATGGCTCAGGACGGGGGGCGTGAGGTCGGGTCCAACGTGGAAACCGAAGGACGTGTCCGGAGCGTCGATGGGCAGCAGAGTGACGATACCCAGTACGTCGGCGGCCTCGAAGGAGTACGCAATGTCGCTGCCAGCCGGCTGGCCCGGAATGTCTGCAGTGAAGAGGTCGCCGCCGGCCGACGTGAGTGAGACATCCTGCCACGGTCCGCCGTCGACACGCCAGTGAAGCAGCAGGCCGGCGGGATCTAGGGCTTCACGGTCTGTGATCGTCGCCGTCAGAGTGTAGGGTCCGACGGTGTCTTCGATGTCGCCTATCGGCTCGTGGGTGATCGACGCACCGAAGTAGTGCACGGCGGCCCATGCATCGAGAAGGCCCCAGCCCAGGTCGTTGTCAGGAGTTCCGGCCCGGCTCGCTGTCATACGCAGGGCTTCACGTACCTGCATGGGAGTGAGTTGAGGCACGCGCGAAAGCACCAAGGCCGCCACGCCGGAGGTCAGGGGACAGGAGAACGAGGTGCCGGAAACTGACAGGTACGCCGCCGGATCGCTGGGGCTGGCAACGTGGTTGCCCTGCCCGCGGGCCGAGACATCTGGTTTCGTGCGGCCATCGGCGGTGGGGCCCGGCGAGGAGAAGTAGGTGAGGTTGCCGTCGGGGTCCACCGCACCTGTGGTGATCACGCTGTCGCCGTCGGCGGGAGCAATGATGTGACCCCAGGCATTGGCCCGCTCGTTGCCCGCCGAATTCACCACGACGATGCCCTTGGCCACGGCCAGGTCAGCAGCGATGGTGCAGGGCGCCGTGGCGCCGTCCAGATCGTCGAACACGTACCAGTCGTAATATCCCAGCGAGCTGCTCGCCACATCGATGCCGAAGGTGTCGAGCCACTCGATGCCGGCCACCCAGTTGTCCTCTTCGACAGGCAGTTCATCGGCCACGTCTTCGGTCTTGGCCAAGACGAAAGAAGCGCCGTAGGCCGGGCCCACCAAGGTGCCCGGATTGTAGCCGCCCACGGTCGAGAGGGTCATGGTGCCGTGATTGCGGGCACTGGACGGGTCGCCGGTCTCGTTGTCCACCACGCCGTCGTTGTTCACGAAGTCCCAGGCGTCGATCACGTTCACCGCAGCCAGAGCCTCGTGAAGCACGGAGAATCCCGTATCGAGCATGCCGATCAGGACGCCCTGACCGTGCCAGCCGGCGTCGTGAACCGCCGTCACGTTGATCTGCTCGAGTTCGGCGAGGCTACCGCCGTAATCGAGGGCGGTGGTCGCCTTGCCGGCACGGAAGCCGCCGCCGGCAGGAGCCGGAACGGCCGGCAGCGGAGACCGTCGCGAATGGCGGACGAGTTCCACTCTGCGGACGAAGGGCATCGCAGCCAGGGTACGGATCTGAGCCGGGGTAGCGTCGAAGCTGGCCGCATTGAGCCAACGGCTCTCCCGGCGCGGTACGGCGCCGGTAGCGGCAACCGCAGCGGTGTAGGGGCGATGCAGGGGCAGGTCGGTGGCGTCGACCAACCGTCCGTCCTTGTCGGCGGCGACCTTGGCGCGCCGCTTGCGCGCACGTTCCCCGAGACCGTCCTCGGTCCTCTGCAGGGCGGCTGCGAGGGCGGGGCCATCGACGCCTTTGTCCGTAAAGTGGACCCAAACTGCCAAAGTGCCGTCAGCCGCCTGCGCAGGAGAATCACCAACGGCCAGGGCTCGCTGCAGACCCGGCGTCAACGTCTCCTGGAGAGGAACACCGTCCACAGCGGCGGCCACGACCGGTGCGATCACGGCCAGTAAGAACGACAGACAGACTCGGCGCATGGACGTCTCCTCGGTTCGGCGGGTCGCACGATGATACCATGAATCTAGACCCGATCGAAGATCCGGGCTAGACTCCGGCCCGATTCGGAGGTGAGGGATGACAAAGATGATCCGACACGGTCTCGCCCTGGGCAGCGGCGGCGCCCGCGGTCTTGCCCACGCCGGCGTCCTTTCCGTGCTTCACGAAGAGGGATTGGCTCCACACATCGTGGCCGGCACCAGCATGGGAGCCATTGTCGGCGGCATCTATGCCGAGACGGCCGATCCCCGTACGACCTGGCGGCGACTCGCCGCCTTCGTCCAGGACCCGGAATTCCTCGACACCTGGGCCCCTTTCATCGCCAAGGGCTCGGGAGAAGACGGTCCCCAGGGACCCATCCAGAGCCTCGTCTCATCGCTGAACCGCCGCTTCATGCAGATCCGCACCGTGACTCGTCCGGCCCTGGTCGACGCCGACAAGCTGCGCCGCCCGTTGGAAAAACTGTTCACGGCCCGCGACTTCCGCGAGTTCGTCATACCGTTCGCCGCGGTGGGCATCGACCTGATCGGCGGCGAGCGGGTGGTGTTTCGTGAAGGCAGCGTCATCGAAGCTGTGTACGGCAGCGCGGCGATCCCCGGCGTGTTCCCGCCCCTGGTCAAGGACGGCATGCTGATCGTCGACGGCGGCGCACCGTTCCGAGTGCCCCTGAACACCTGCCGCGAGATGGGCGCCGACATCGTCATCGCCGTGGACATCCCCGGCTTCGAATCCAGCAAACACGAATACCGCACGGGACTGGACATCATGTTCCGCTGCGACGCCCTGGCCCGCGAACGCCTCGACGCCTTCGTCATGGCCAACGCCGACGTGGTGATCCGCCCCGATGTGTCGGACTACCACTGGGCCGACTTCCGCTGCAGCGACGATTGTCGCCTCCGCGGCGAGGAGGCGGCACGCAGAGCAGTGCCGGAGATCCGGGCCGCCATCGCGGGCGCCTACGAGCAGCAGTGGGGCTGGCGGTCCCGACTGCGCAGGGTGTTCGGCGGCGCCTGAGGCGTCATCCGCGGAGCCAACGGGGCGGCGAAAGCGTTGTGGGACGGCGACCGTAGAGCAGATCGTCCATGGTCAGCGCCACTCGCCGCGTCCAGCCGTTGCGCCGCAATCCGGACCGCACGACAGCATGCACTGCCGTATCCGGATGGCTGTAAGGACATACCTTCACGCACTGTCCGCAATCGGTACCCACGCTGCACCAGTAGGCGAAACAGGCGTCCTGGTCGATGCGCCAGCGCCGTCGGCCGTCGGCTTCGGCCCGCGGTCCGCGCGGGATGGCTTCGCTGGGACAAACGTCGGCGCACTTCTCGCAGATGGCGCAGAAGTCCAATACCGACGGTTCGTCGGCGGCCCTGTCGGCGACCAGCGGCAGATCGGTGGTCACCACGACCAGGCGCACCCGCGGTCCGAGATGCGGCGTCATCAACAGTCCCATACGGCCGATCTCTCCGAGTCCCGCATCGCGGGCCACCAGCGGACAGATCACTTTGTAATTGGCGTCGATATGAGCTTCCGCGGGCCAGCCCAGCCGACGGATCGCCTCGGCCATCTGCACCGCGATCGCCCCACCATCGAGATACTGCTGGGCCGATTCCATGATCGTGGGTCCGTCCGGCGCCGAAGCCATTTGCCTGTGGTCCATCTCCACGGCGATCGCCACCGCCCAGCGGTGTTCGGGTTCGATGGTCTCGCCCCAGCGTGGTCCGCGCCCCTTGACGGAGTAGTAATGTACGGGACGCGTTGCGGTCACGCCGCAGGCCACAGCACCCAGCTTGTGGGACCAACCCTTCAGGAAGCGGGTTGCATGGTCCGGAGCGATGTCTCGCCTCACATCGGCGACGTCGCCCTCGGTCAGGGGCGTCAAATGCTCCACGGCCGCGAAGCTGGCCGCCGCCGCGGCGAAACTCAGGGGCTCGTACTTCACCGACCGTTCCGACATCAGGCCGGGCTTGGCGCGGAAACGATCATCAGCCGGGCGATGTTCAGGATGAAGCTCGTAGTAGGTTTCGAAGCGTCCGCCCCCCGGCTCGAGGGCGGCGCGCGAGAACATGATGGTGCGTTCATCGATGCGTGCACCGGCGGCGACGGCAGGAATCCGGGGACGACGTCCCGGCACGACGAGCGACACGCCGAAAGCGGCGGTGGCGACCAACAACGTCCAGCCGAGTATGGCGCGGAGCGGCGCATCGAACCAGGCGGTCAGCAGATACGGCAACGGCAGGACAACAGCGAACAACGCGGCTCGACCTCGCGCCACGAACTCCCGCTCGAAGTGAGAGACGAACGCAAGCACGAGAAATGCTACGGCGAACACGCCGCCCGTCAGCAGCAGCAGGAAGGTCACGATCCCTCCGAAGTTGAGGCCCCACCGTCCCCTTCGGTCGAGCGAACCGACCGAACATAGGGGACGGACCGGAGACGATCAACAACCGTCATCCCGGCACGAATGCCTCCGGCGATTGCTCAACGCGGCGTTCGAGCTTATCATCGGCTGGTCCCGAACCGGAGGTCCCTGCGTGATCCGATCGCCCCGCTTCCTTGCCGTGCTCGTCTTGACTCTGACCGCCTTGCTTGCCGGGTGCAGCAGCAAAGACGACGCTGACAAGACCCCCCGCAGTCTTCTGATCGTGGGCATCGACTCCGCCGACTGGGCCCTGCTCGATCCGATGCTCGACGCCGGCCGCCTGCCTCACCTGGCCGCCTTCCGGGAGCAATCCGCTTCGGGACGCATGGAGACCCTCGTGCCTCTGAACAAGTCGCCCATCCTGTGGGCCTGCATGAGCACCGGCGTACGCCCCGAGATCCACGGCATCGGGGGCTTCGTCGAGGGTGAGCGGCAAGACATCGTCGGGGCCGCGAGCTGGAAAGCACCTGCATTGTGGGACATCGCCGGTGCCTCGAACCTCACCACCATGCTCCTCGGCATGTGGTCCACTCACCCGGCCCGACCTATCGAAGGCGTGATGGTCAGCGATTTTCTCCCCTACGGACACGGCCGCGACCGTGCCCACGACGGCCTCGTGTTTCCCGACAGCCTGACCGACGGGGTCCTCGCCCGTTCGGTCGATCCCGAAGCATTGGACTGGAACGCCCTGGCGCGCTTCTTCCCTGACGGCGTGATCGAGGAAGCCCTGCGCGACTACCCGAGCATCATGACGGACCTTCGTCATATCTACGCCGCCGATCTCGGATACCTGGAGGTCGCCCGCTGGCTCCACGCCGAACACCCGACCGACATCACGTTCTTCTATCAACGCGGTCCCGACATGATCAGCCACGAGTTCTGGATGTACATGGATCCCGACAAGACCACCCGCACGGTCTCCCAACGCCAGCGCGAGATCTTCGGCGAAGTGGTGACCCGCTATTACGAATTCGCCGACGAAGTCCTGGGCGATGTCCTCGCGTGGTTCCCGGCGGACCAACAGACCGTCGTGGTTTCGGATCATGGTTTTTGGGGTCCGCGCAAATCGGGAAAGAAGGGCACCGAGGAGCACAGCAAATGGGGCATCTTCCTGGTGCGCAGCCCCCTCTACCAGGCCGGAGCTCGATTCGACAACCTGCACATCTACGATGTATTCCCCACGCTGCTGGCCCTGATCGGTCTGCCAGCCAGCTCGGAGATGCCCGGTCGCGTGCTCCCCGACGCCCTGACCAGCTTCGGACAGGCCGTCGTGGAGCATCTCGAAACCCACCGCATCGACAGCTATCAGGCTCTGCGCCCGAATGTCACAGTGGACGGAGAGGTCGATCCAGCGGTGGGCGACGAGATCCGTCGTCAGCTCGAATCCCTCGGCTACATCAACTAGCGAGAACTGGAACGATTTCTGCCTGTTTCTCTCCGGAATTCGGATTATCTTGGGAATCCAAGGGGAATTGCACCTGAACTGGAGGGACAACATGCAGAAATCAGCGAACGTGTTGATGTTGATGATCGCAATCATCGCCATGGCAACGACCGCCCAGGCTACTCACGGCTTCAAGAACGACTGGCTCGACCAGTATCCCGATGCCTGTGCCACACTGACGGCTCAGATCAACAACTGCAGCGCCTGCCACGGCACCAACTATGAGCAGGATTTCCTGGACAACGGCGAAAGCTGGGCGGCTATCGAGGGGCTCGACTCCGACGGCGACGGCCAGCTCAACGGCTATGAGATCGCCAACTGTACGAAGCCTTGGGATGCCTCGTCCCTCGTGGGGAACGATGAGAACACCTGGAGCGGGATCAAGAATCTCTGGCGGTGAGATCTCGCCTGTAAGTCATGAAGGGCCGGCACTCGATGTGCCGGCCCTTTTCGCGGTCTTCTCCCTCCAGGGAAACAGACCCCCGCACTGATATTCTAGCCGGATCTCACTTCACCAGCGTCATTCTCCCGGTCTGCATCTCGTCGCCCGTCTGCAGGTGGTAGAGATATACGCCACTACTCAACTGCGAAGCATCGAAGGAGACCGTATGATCTCCAACGGCGACGGCGTGATCCACGAGAGTCGCCACATGCCTGCCACGCACATCGGTCACGGTCAATCGCACGATTCCTGGCCGACCCATGCTGAAGGGAATCACTGTCAGCGGATTGAAGGGGTTCGGCCGATTGCGGCCCAGCCATGTGGTCGGCAGCTGTGGCGTGAAGCCGCCGTCACCCGGTTCGACCTGGCTGATGCCGCTGAAGGCTGATCCGAAGAGACCCTGATTTGACGTCGCGATCATGCCGCCTTGAGCGCTCAGTTTCAGCGACGTCACGACTGCCCTGTTGATAGGACTGTCCTCGGTGATGTCGTTGAACGTAGCACCATCATCGGTCGACTTCAGCAACCGCGTTTCATGCCGATGAGCAATGGTATCATCGGTCTCTATGGCGAGATAAAGGGAGCCGTCGGCCCCATACCCCATGCCGTCGAACTGTACGAACCAATAGGAGTCGAGAGCGGCGTAGGCTGCGGGCATCAGGTCGGTCCAGGTGGCACCGCCATCGGTGGTGCGCAGCAATTCGTTCCAGCCTGGAATGATATAGGCACCCGTGACGGTGGATGCAACGCCAGGCTCGTTAGCCGTCGTGGTCGTGATCGGCGACCAGGTCACGCCATCGTCGACGGACTTGCGAAGCCCCTGCCATCCAGAGGCGTAGAGGGTGCCGTCGCCTGCCACGGCAAGGGGGCCGAAGCCGCCGGCGCCACGGAGCGTCCAGCTGGTCCCATTGTCCGTGGATACGAACAGACCCAGACCGTCATGACCGGCGTAAAGTGTGCCTCCGCGTTCGAAGATGCGGTTGAACGTATTGAAACTGGTTGCGGCGTCGAGTCCTGTCGACAAGAACCAAGAGGCGCCATGGTCATCTGTGTAGTAGGCCTCGGGTTCGCCGCTCGCCGCGCGGCCGAAGAGGATCACCCGACCGGTCGCTGTGGCCCGGAGCGCCGCTGTCTGCTGGGCCACTCCGCCCGGCATATCGAGACGGTGCCAGGATCCGTCCATGTCGTGCCAGATCCTACCGCTGCTGAGAATCCAGACCGTGTTGTCGGGGTCCACGTCGGCGTCGATCATGATGTTGGCCCAAAGTCCCGACGTCGCCGGGGTCCATGACTGTCCCTCGTCTTCGCTGATCCTGAGACCGTCTTTCGTGCCAGCCAAGAGACGCTCGCCGCCCGTGAAGAACAATGGCTCGGGCCAGGAGACATCTAGGGAGTACGGCGTGAACGATGCCCCGCCGTCGGTCGAAACAACAATGCCCGCCCCCCTTGTCATGGCCATGCGGTTGGCCGGTCCGAGAGTCAGGTGGTGAAGAGGAGTATTGGACGGAGTTTCGTAGACAAGGGTGCTTGAAGCACCAAAGTCGGTGGTCGTGCGCAGGTAACCCTTATTGAAATAGTTGTGGCCGAACCACAGAGTGCCGTCCGCTGCGAACTGGGCGCTGAATAGATCTCCGTAGACGCCGGCGATCTGCTGTTCTACCCAGGTGGCGCCGAAGTCGTGCGAGACAAGGAACCAGATGCCCCCCGCTCGTTCCATGTGCGCGACCATCGTGCTGTCGACGGGATTCACATGCAGGTCGACGATGTCGTCCCAATTGCCGGAGTCGGTGAACACTTCCGTCCAGGTGGCGCCTGCGTCGATGCTGCGGTGGATCTGCAGCGACGTAGCTGCCACCAGTGTGTCCCCCACCGCGACGACCGACTCGAGGCCGAAGGGCCAGGCAACCCGGGTCCACGACATCAGATCCGGCGACGCGCGGTACGCATACTCCATGACAGCGTAGACGGCGCCATTTGACATCTCCACAGCGTCGAAATGGATGTCGTTGCCTGCGTTGGGATCGTCCAGGGAACCTAGACCGCTGAAGGTCCAGGTCGAACCCTCATCCATCGACACGAAAAGTCCGCCCTGATTGCCCGCGAAAATGGGCCCTGATGGCAGGCGCTGCAGTTTGGTGAATTCGCTGAAGTAGGGACTCTCGTGCAGATCCCAAGCCGCATGAGCCGCCGTGGCGACTAGAACCATGAGTGATAGAGTCATCAGGACTATAGGCATGTTCCACCGTCGATCATTCATAGGATGCACGATCATTCCGTTTCTCCTCAGGGTCGGTTAGCGGTGCGGTTGACGACCTCGGATCGGATCAGCACCGTCAATACAACCCTGAAATAATCGCCTATCCTCTCGGCGCCGACAATACGACACATGCCTTATTCAGCCCGGACCAACCCAACTTGATGGCCTTCGTGAAAACCATCAGAATCGCCATCAATTGTCGAACTTCTGGAACACACCCTCGCTTTTCGCTGATGATTAGATGATGCCGTGCCGAGTCGCTTTGTTGACGGCCCGCATCTTGTTGTTCACCTGGAGTTTGGGATAGATGTTCTCAATGTGCTTACGCACTGTGGCCGGCGCGATGAAAAGGTTGGCGGCGATCTCCTGGTACTCGAGGCCCTGACTGAGCTGTTCGAGGACTTCGATCTCCCGCGGCGTGAGGGCGAAATCGGTTGGAACCGGTGCAAGGTCTGAGCGGGACGGATCGCGCAGCAATTTCAAGGACTTGGCGGCGATGGTGGGTGACATCGGCGCCCCCCCGGCCATGATCGACACGATGGCGTCACGGAGGGCGGGCGGCGTCTCATCCTTCAGCAGATAGCCCATGGCTCCGGCGCGGATGGCCTGGAATATCCGCTTTTCATCGTCGAATACAGTGAACATGATCACCTTGACGTGGGGAAAGCGCTCGCTGACCTCTGCGGTGGCTTCGATGCCGTCCATCACTGGCATCTCGATGTCCATCAGCACTGCATCGACACCCGGATGTTCCGTCAGGCGATCGAGAAGCTCCCGCCCGTCGACGGCATGGAATTGGAACGAAAAGGCATCCGGAAACAGGGCGAGCTTGTCCTGGACGGCTTGGGCCAGGAAAGGCTTGTCCTCGGCCAGGGCGACGCGGATGGTCATGTCGGTCTCTCCCGTTGAAGTAGGCCCATAGTCTAGCCGAATCGCCCACGGCCCCCCATACGGCACCTGTCCTATTCGGGGGGGAGCCTGCAAGTGATCTTGGTTCCGGAGGAGTTGCTTTCCAGCTCGAGCTCGCCACCGACCTCTGCGCAGCGTTCCCGCATATGGACCAATCCACCTACATGGTCCACCGCAGCTTCCCCGAACCCGGGGCCATCATCGGCAATCACGAGAGTCAAGCCGTCTCCCTCGGTCTCAAGAAGAACGACGATCCGTGCTGCCTCGGTGTGCTTCATGGCGTTCTGGACCGCCTCCTGGACGATCCGGTAGAGGTTCAGCATGCGGGGAGACGAAAGCGACGGCGACGAATCGGCTTCGCGGCGGATATCCAGATCCAGAGTCTGTCCCGCCGAGGAGCATTGCCTCTTTAGTTCATGCAGCTTCTGAACCAGGGCGTCGAGTCCTTCCCCCTCGTGCTTCATCGCCCAGACCGTCTGCCGCAACTCGTCGAGGGTGGTACGGCCGAAGGCGCTGATGTCGTCCAGCCGGCCGGGCAGGTCCTCGGCTCCGACGCCGTGGGCGAGATTGTCCAGCGAACTGATCAGGAACGTGAGCTGGGCCCCGATGTTGTCATGGAGCTCCCTCGCGATGCGCAACTTCTCGTCGGCCATGCTCTGCTCGTACTCCGCCCGACGTAGTTGGGCCCGCAGCTCCATTTCACGTTTCAACTGGGTTCGTTTGAGGTGCTGATACCGGGCGAATCCGCCTCCGAGGGCCGCGACCAGGATCAAACCGATCCCCAACACCAGCACCTGACGCGTCCGCGCGGCGATGGCCAACTTGTTTTCGGCGATCTCACGGTCCTTCTTCTCCGTCTCGAACTCGATCTCCAGCGACGCAATGCGCTCGTTGGTCTCGACCGTGACCAGACTGTCCCGGTAGGCAGCGAAGCGACGTTGACTCTCATAGGCCCGTCGGTAGTCCTGCCGCTGCTCGTAGACGGCGGCGAGCTGTTCGTAGCAGTGAATCAGAAGATAGCTCTGATCGGCGGCGCCCGGCATGGTCAGGCATTCTCGGTAGCGCCGTTCGGCCTCTTCCAGATCTCCCCGGGCCTGATTCAGGTCCGCCCAATGGACGTTGTTCAACAACCGTCCGTAGGTGTCGAGAGGGTTCTGACGGTAGGCGTCGGAACGGGTGAGCAGAGAATCCGCCGCAGCGAACTCGCCTCGGGCCGCATGAATGCTCGCAAGATTGTTGAGGCTGAAAGGGATCCCCATGCTGTCGTCGAAGGCCGTCTTGAACTCGAGAGCCCGGCGGTAATAATAAGCCGCACTGTCCGGTTCCGCGTTCATCTCCTGCAGCACGCCGAAGTTGTCATAGAGAGAGCACAGAACGACCCTGTAATCTTCCCGTTCGGCGATGACGATCCCCTGACGCATCTCCACGATGGCTCCGGGCAGATCGCGCCGCTTCATCTGGTAGCCGAAATCGCCGAAGGCCAGAGCCAGTTCGCGCGTCATACCGCTGCGCTCGAAGATCCGAATGCACTCCAGATGGGCCTCGGTCGCGAGATCGTGATTCCCACTCAACGTGTACGCTACACCGAGGTTTTGCAGTGCCTGGCCCTCTCCCCGTGCATAGCCCAGCTCCCGGGCCTCGTTGGCCAGGCCCCGATACAGCACGATGGAAACATCGATGTTCGAAAAGATGTAGGCCCGCCCCAGAGCGTTGACCGAATCGATCCTGGCCTCGCCGGCATGGGCGGTGTGCACTCCCTGACCTAGCAGAAGCCCCGCGAGGACCAGCCAACGAGTCATGAATCGGACGAACTCCATGTCACCATCCATATGATCGGCTTCAGAAATCGGATAAAATCGCGTTCATATCTTAATCGATCTTGTTTTATCGTGCATGAAAAACCTCGGATCGGCAGATCATGTCCTCGAGGACGTATTGCAGGGGTTCAAAGCCAGGACAGCGGAGCGCCCGGAAACGCGCGTCGGGCCGGCACTCGATGTGCCGGCCCGACGTTCCTCGCAGGTCATTATCTCACAAGCCTCTTACATGGGCGAGAACCCCTGATCCGCCCAATATTCGTCCTGCAGCAACTTCTCCAGCTCGACCAGCTGCTCCAGATGCCCCACTTCCCATTCCGCCAGCCAGGTGAACAGCTGCTTCAGATCCGCATCGTCGGTCTTTCCGGCCTCGGTCTGGTAGTAGGTGATGGCCTTGTTCTCCAGGTCGCAGCCGATGCCGATGACGGCCATCTCGAAGGTGCCGCGCTTGATGGACTTGCGGAACTGGTCATCAATGACGTGGCCTGCACCGTGATCGACTTCTGCGGGGTTGACCTTCGAAAGGTCGATCTTGCCGTTGTCGAGAAGGCTCTCGTATTGGGCATGGAGCAGCGCAACGTGTTCGTCCTCGTCCTTGGCCAGGGCCGTGAACATGGCCTTGGCCGAAGGGTCGTCGGTCGTCGCTGCGGCGTGGCTGTAGAGCTGCTGCCCTTTGATCTCGGTCATGATGGCGTCCTTGACCGCCTGGATCATGCTCTGCGTCTTCACGTCGGTCATCTCGATCTCCTCGGTAGAGCGGTCTGGCGCCGTCCGGGTTCACGCGAGGTCAGAACAGGCTCACATGGAAGTAGCGCTTCGGCCTCGCCTTCATGTCCGCGATCAGGTCCTGGACCATAAGAATGGTCTCTTCAGTCTCAGCATACAAGGAATCGTCGGTCATCAGGCGGCCGGCCGTGCCTTCGCCGGCCTCGAGCCGCACCACCATCGAAGTGAGTGTCTCTGTCGTACGCGTAAGCAGCAGCGTCAGCGTGTCGACGCGGGCCATCGCCGCCTGGGCGCCGCCCAGAGTGTTGAGCAGAAGGCTGTCCGGCCCCGCCACCGAAGCGTGGATGGCGCTGGTCGTGACCCGCAGCTCGCCCACCAGCGCCTGCAGTTCGGGGGCGATCTCTTCGGTGGTGCGCACGATGGTCTCGGTGGCCGTCGCAGTGTTGTCGAGCACATGGGCCAGACGATCGTCGTCGCGGAGCTGCTTCATGAAGGCCGTTAGCTCCCTCGTCAGTTCGCGGGCGTCCTCGAGTGTCGCCGCGCCCTCGTTCATCATGGCGTTCATGTCCTGCATGACCGTGCCCTGGAACAGGTGGCCCGCCGGCACGACCTCCCCGGTACCCTGCATGATCTCGATGAGCATCTCGCCCACGATCCCCATACTGGTGAGTTTGATCTCGGCGTCTCCACGCAAGGGTTCGGTCTCCTTCACATAGAAACTCACGCGCACCTGACCGTCGACGATCTCGAAGTCGCTGACCGCCCCCATGCGGATGCCCTGCACCTGAACACGATCGCGCACCTGCAGGCCACCCACCGACGGGAAGTCCACCTGGTATCGGTGTACGGTTCCGGACAGCCGCACCTGCTTGAACCAGATCAGTCCAGCGACCAGCACGATCACCGACAGGATCACGGTGATGCCGACCTGGACTTCCTTCTTGCGGTTCATGGTAACTCCTCCTGTGGCGCCTAGAAGACGCTCAACGGTCCCTGAGCACTGCCCTCGATGAACTGGCGGACGACGGGATGACCCGTCTTTTTGACGTGATCGACGCTCCCGGCGTAAATGATCCGGCCGCCGCTGAGCATGGCCATGCGGTCGGCGATCTTGAACGCACTGGCCATGTCATGGGTCACGACGATGGACGTGACGTTCAGCTCGGCCTGAAGCTGCAGAATAAGATCGTTGATGGCGTCAGAGGTGATGGGATCGAGGCCGGTAGTCGGCTCGTCGTACAGGATGTAGTCGGGCCGCATGGCGATGGCACGGGCCAGCCCGGCCCTCTTCTTCATGCCCCCGGACAGCTGCGACGGCAGCTTGTCCTCCACCTTGTCGAGTCCCACCTGGGCCAGACACTCGCAGGCACGAATGCGGATCTCCTCGGCGGACAGGCCAGAATGCTCTTTCAGGCCTAGTCCCACATTTTCGCAGATCGTCATGGAGTCGAACAAGGCCGCGCCCTGGAACAGCATCCCGAATCTCTTGCGCACCTCGAACAAACGCTTCGTGTTCATGTGGGTGATGTCTTCGCCGTCGATCCACACATTCCCGGCCTCGGGGTTCAGCAACCGTACGATATGCTTGAGCATGACCGACTTGCCTTCACCGCTGCGCCCGATGATCACGACAGTTTCTCCGCGCTCGATGGTGAAATCGAAATTGTCGAGAATCTTGCGGCCCTGGAAGGACTTGGTCACGCCCTGGAGCACGATGCCGTCGCGCGACGACGGATCGGCGACGCTGAAGTCGGGCATGGGGAGTCCCTGCAGAAGGTCGCTCATTTGTTGAAGACCACCTGGAAGAGGAGCATGGCAAGAAAGTAATCGGCCACCAGTACGCTGAGGCAGCTGCCGACCACGGCCATCATCGTGGCGTTGCCCACGCCTTCGGCGCCACCCTTGGTGCCCAGCCCGAAGAACAGGCCGCTCAAGGCGATGATGGCGCCGAAGAAGAACGATTTGATCAGACCGCTGGCCACGTCGGCCACGTCGAAGTACATGCGCAGTCCTTCGACGAAGGTGCTGACGGTCACATCCATGGTGGCCACCGACACGAAGTAACCGCTGATCACGGCGATGCCGTCGGCGAAGACGGTGATCACCGGCAGCATCAGGAACGTGGCCACGAAGCGCGGCATGGCCAGATAGCGCATGGGATCGATGGCCAGCATTTCCAGGGCGTCGATCTGCTCGGTCACCTTCATCGTACCCAGTTCCGCCGCGTAGTTGGCACACAGGCGGCCGCCGACGACCAGGGCCACGAGCACCGGCCCGAGTTCGATGAAAACGGATTTGGAGATGATCGTACCGAGGAACTTCATCGGCACATAGGCCTGCATCTGATAGACGGCCTGCACGGCGGTCACCGCACCCACGAAAACAGATGTCGTCAAGACCAGCGGCAGCGAACCCACCGCTACGATGTGCATCTGCTCGAGGATCTCGCTGCGCATCTTCCAGACGTGGGGCAGCTGGCGCAGGATATCCAACAGCAACACAGTGCCGCGCCCTGCGGCGGCCAGATTGTCGAGGGCTCCTCGACCGATGCTTGCAATAAGGGATGTCATGGTGCGCCGAATATAAGCTCGCCCCGGTCGGGTGTCCACAACGACCGGGGCGACTTGCAGGTCTCGGCCCCGTCACGGGTACCGGACCGTGTCTTCAGCGGGTGATCCGACAGAACAGATCGTCGGCGTCACCCTTGGCGATCCGGGATCGTATCCACCCTGTCACGCCTTTTTCCGAGTTCATGATTCGTCTCCCCCCGCGAAACCCCACCGGCTCGTTCGGCACCTACGTACATCCCCAAGTCGAGTTGCACTGAACCTTCAGCATCGATCCCTGTAATCGAGCCAACCCAGCATGCCTTCGAGGGTGTTGCGGAAAAAGTCGAGCTCCCGGGAGCGGAGATCGTCGTTCAGATCCTTGAAGGGGGCGAACAACGGATCGATCTCCAGCAACCGCGCCACAGTCCGCTGCTGGAGATCGACCGACCAGCTGCGTCGGCCGGGAGCCGTCAGTCCGTCGATCACCTCGACCCACGAAATCATCTGGGCCCTGGCCGCCGCCAGCAGTTCAGGTACGTCTTCGTACAACCCATAGTGGGCATAGGCCGCCCGTTTCAGATCAACAGCCCTCGCCAGGAGTCGATCTATCGACGCCGTCGCTACGTCGAGAAAGAAGCGCGGAGGCGTAGCCGGCCGCATGTAGAACGACGCTGTGCCCGGACAGGTCATACCCGCAGCCTCTCCAGCAAAAAGCAGGTCGCCGTGGATATAGCACTGGTGATGGGGAGCATGACCCGGGGTTGGAATTGTTTCGATGCCCAGCTCGATCAGCTCGGTCGGGGCGGCGAACCGCTCCGCCGACACCGACATCGGCTTTCCGAACAGGAGGGCCTTATCCCCGAGTACTTGCAGCGATCCCTCCCACAACCGATCCGGTTGGATCAGGTGCTTTGCCGCGGGTTCGTAGCACACGACCCTTGCTTCCGGAAAAGCCCGGCAGAGCTGGCCCGTACCCCCACCATGATCGAGATGGATGTGGGTCAACAGAATCCAATCGAGACGGTCCACACCATGACATCGCAGTTCCTCGACGAGTTGATCGACCGTCGAAGCTGGACCGGGATCGACAACCAGTGTCGCCATCCCGACGCGATGCAACCAGCACGATATGAAGTGGTGATACCCTGGCCGCGGCTGGTCGAGATCGATCAGAACAGGATTTGAAACTGCAGACATAGAAGAAATCCTCAGGGGAGATGGAGTCAGAAATCGGGCACGGACACCTGCCCGCCGGCCGGACCAACGTAATGATTGAATGATAACATCACAACCCGACACAGATTCTGCTCAAGCGAGACATAAAACCGTCGATTCAGATTCAGAGCGGACCAGAAATGCCCAATCTGGCAATTCATTGGGACCCGATAATCTAATGAGGAAAACCCATGAAGAAGATCCTGGTGATCGATGATGAAGAGCAGATCCGGAACGTGATCTCTCGGTATCTCCAGCACGACGGCTACGACGTCATCGCCGTAGGCGACGCCAAAGAGGCCATGAAGGCCGTCCACGAGCACGTCTTCAATCTCGTGATTACGGACATCCTGTTGCCGGAGAAGAACGGCATCGAACTCATCGCCGACCTGGACAAAGAGTTCCCCGGCCTGAAGTTCATTGCGATCTCGGGTGGAGGGCATATCCCCGCCGACCTGTATTTGGAGTCGGCTCGGAGCCAGGGCGCCGCCATGTCCCTGCAGAAGCCCTTCGACCGTTCGGATCTTCTCGATGCTGTGGAGAAACTGATCGGCGAGTCTGTCTCGATCTGACGACCGGAGACCGTTCATGGATCTTGGACACCTTGCCCTGATGGTCATAGGCGTCTGCGCCTGCCTCCTCATCTCACGCCGTGCATACCGGCGCCATGAGGGTCTGGAAGCAGAAATCGAGGCTGACCGGGCCTTCCTATCGACGGTCCTCGATAGCATCAGCGATGGCATCGTCGCCTGCGATGCCGAAGGCAAGCTTGCCCTGTTCAACAACACCTCCTGCGAGATGCACGGACTCCCCCAGCATGCCATCGACAGCGAGAGCTGGGCCGAGCAGTATGACCTCTATCACTTCGACGGCAAAACGCCCATGGCCATGGACGAGATCCCGCTCTACCGGGCCCTCATGGGCGAGATGGTCCTGGACAGTGAAATGGTCATCGCACCGGCGGGACGTGAGCCCCTGGCGATCCTGGCCAGCGGCCGCGCGATGATCGGTCCCGACGGCAGGAAACTCGGTGCCGTGGTCTCCATGCACGACGTCACCGAACAGCGAAAAGCCCGCGACGAATCCCGCCAGGTCCATCAGATCATCGAGAGTAGTCCGAACATCGTGTTCAAGTTGCAGGCCGACGCCGATTGGACCGTCGAATACATCAGCGAAAACGTTCGTCAGCTGGGGTTCGAGCCAGAGGACTTCCTCGACGGCAGCATCTTATTTCCGGCCCTCATCCACCCAGACGACCTTCCCCGCATCAACGCAGAGATCGAACAACATACCGCTGGGGACAAGGGCCATTTCCTGCTGAGCTACCGGATGATCGACGACGTCGGTCGCGACCGTTGGGTCGACACCTGGCTTGTCATCATCCGCGACGACGTCGGCCTCGCCACCCACTACCACGGCATCATGGTCGACGTCACCGATCGCGAGATCATCTCCCAGATGTTGCGCGACAGCGAAGAGCGCATGGAACTCGCCCTAGAGGGGGCCGATCTGGGCATGTGGGACTGGGATCTTCCCTCAGGTCGCGGAGTGTTCAACGAGCGCTGGTGCCAGATGCTCGGCTTGGACATCGAACATGTCGACAATCATGTCTCGGCTTGGGAAAGTCGCATCCACCCGGAAGATCAGGAAATGGTGATGGCCGCTCTGCAGGCCCACCTCAGGGGCAACACCAACATCTACGAAGCGGAGCATCGCCTCCGCCATGCCGACGGCAGATGGGTTTGGGTCCTTGGCAGGGGTTGCGTGACGTCACGCGACGATCGCGGCGCCGCTCTCAGGATGACAGGCACCCATCTGGACATCACGACCCGCAAAGAAGCCAGAGCTGAAGCACGCATCCTGGAAGCCCAGGTCCAACAGGCACAAAAAATGGAGAGCCTGGGCATGCTGGCCGGAGGCATCGCCCACGATTTCAACAACATCCTCATGGCGATCCTGGGCAACGCCGAGCTCGCACGCCTAGATCTTGAGGACAACTCCCCTGTGCACGAACAGATCAAGGAAATCGAGAGCGCTGCGGCACGTGCCGCCGACCTTTGCAACCAGATGCTCGCCTACTCAGGCAAGGGACGATTCCAGGTCAGCAATGTGGACCTCGCTTCAGAGATCCAAGCCATTTCCCGCATGCTGTCGGTGGGCATCTCCAAGAAAATCGATCTACGCTTCGATCTCGACTCGTCCCTACCAGGAGTCCGGGCCGATGTCTCCCAAATCCGCCAGGTCGTCATGAACCTGATCACCAACGCCGCCGAGTCCATCGGTGACCGGGATGGATCCATCGAAGTCCGGACTTCGCTGTTGAAGAACCAGAACTGTGCGGGTCGGGGTCTGCACGGCGATCCATGCAAGAGTTGCACGGACTCATGTTTGAATCTGGAAATCGCCGACACCGGCTGCGGCATGGATGAAGCCATCCGCGAACGAATCTTCGAACCGTTCTTCTCCACCAAAAACGACGGAAGAGGCCTGGGTATGGCTGCCGTTGTCGGCATCATCAAATCTCACGGCGGAAACATCACCATCGAGAGCGAGCCAGGACGAGGAACGAAGATCGGCCTGTGCCTGCCTTGCGATTGTGTCGAGGACAAGTCGAAGGCTGCGGTCGAATGTTCCGAGATTGTGTCGGCACCTTCGGGCGGTTCGATCCTGCTGGTGGACGATGAGGAATCCGTTCTGCGTTTGGGCGCGAGATTGCTGATCAGTCTGGGGTGGGACGTCTTAACAGCAGAGGATGGCCTGGCGGCCGTCCAGATCATCGAAAAGAACGGAGCCAACCTGACCTGTGTGATCCTCGACGTCACGATGCCGCGCATGGGGGGCATCGAAGCACGTGAACGCATCCAGCGCCTGCACCCCGAACTACCGGTGATTCTGTCCAGTGGATACCACGTCAGCGAGATCGCCAGCCGCATCGGCATGGACGTGCCGTTCATCCAGAAGCCCTACAGACGGCGGGACCTGTCGCGTATCGTCGAAAAGGTAACCGGAGCCCTCGTCTGAATGAACCGGACCCAGTTCAGCGCCCCGCCTCAGACAGCGGCGGAGCGTTTCAACGCTTGAGATCTCCGAACCTGGTGAACGCCTTGTGGAAGTGGAGATCGAACTGCCCGATGGGGCCGTTGCGCTGCTTGCCGACGATGACCGTCGCCAGGTTGCGGACCGACTCGTCCTCCGGCTTGTAGTATTCCTCGCGGAAAATGAACATGACCACGTCGGCGTCCTGCTCGATCGAACCCGACTCGCGCAGGTCCGAGAGCATGGGCTTGTGGTCGCCGCGGCTCTCCACCGCGCGTGAAAGCTGACTCAGAGCGACGACGGGAACGTCGAGATCCTTGGCCATGCCCTTGAGGTTCCGGCTGATGAAGGAGATCTCCTGCTGGCGGTTCTCGGATTTCGACGCGGCGGTCATCAGCTGCATGTAGTCGATGACGATCAGCCCGATGCCGTGCTGCTGCTTCAGACGCCGCGCCTTGGCCTTCATCTCCAGCACCGAGATGCCGCTGCTGTCGTCGATGAAGATGGGCGCCTTCGACAACCGGCTGCAGGCCTCGGTCAACTTGGGCCATTCCTCCGGCTTGACCTGCCCCTTGCGGATGTCGTGGTTGTTGAAACCGCCGCTCGAACACAGCATGCGCATCACAAGCTGTTCCTTGGCCATCTCCAGACTGAAGATCGCGACGGGCACCTCTTCTTTGACCGCCACATTGTAGGCGATGTTCAAGGCGAGGGTCGTCTTGCCCATGGACGGCCTGGCGGCGAGGATCAGCAGGTCGGACTTCTGCAAGCCTGCGGTCATGCGGTCCAAGTCAGCGAAGTGGGTGCGCACGCCGGTAACATCGCTCTTGTTGCGGAACGCTTCTTCGATCCGCTTGAAGGTTTCGGGGACCACGTCTTTGACCGCGGCGAAGGCCTGGGTCTGCCGCGTCTCGGCGATGGAGTAGATCTTGGTCTGGGCTTGGTCGAGGATTACATCGGTTTCCTCGACGCCCTCGGTCGCGTCGGCGGCGATCTCGTTGGCCGTGCTGATCAGCCGCCTCAGGATGGCCTTCTCGCGCACGATCCTGGCATGGTAGGCCACGTTGGCGGCGGAGGTCGTGGTCGAAAGCAACAGGCCGAGATAATCGGTACCGCCGATCCTGTCGAGCTGCTTCTCCCGCTCGAGTTCCTCGGCTAGGGTAATGGCATCGATGGCTTGGTCGCTCTCGTACATGCGGCACATGATCTCGAACAGCAAGCGGTTCTCGCGGCGGTAGAAGTCTTCAGCCTGCACATCCTCAAGGGCCACGGCGATGGCATCGCGGTCGAGCATGACGGCGCCCAGAATCGCGCGTTCGGCGTCGAGATTCTGGGGCGGCAAACGATGAGCGGGGCCGCCTTGGTGATCGTACTGTCGCAGGGCCTGTTCCAAGGGTCGTCCTTTCGGGTTTGCGACAGGTTCGTCGCGGAGAATCCCGTACTGTAACCCATCGTTCCATACCGACCAAGCCTCCCGACGGCACGGTGGCCCGATTCATGGGGACGAGGTGTGGACAAGGAGAGGATAAGTCCCGCCTCAGCTGTGGACAGCTGGTGGAAAACCAGCGATGTTTGTGGATATTCATCTGGTTCCGTTGATATTGATCTCCGGAACTCCTTGTTTGCACATAAGATGCCCTCGACCGCCTCCGGAAGGAGACAGTGGATGAACGACGGTGGAAAACTCCTGAACAGCTGGCGTGAACTCGCCGACGTCCAACGTCCTGCGACCCCTTGGGTCGATGGTGTCAAGATCCCCTGGAACGATCCCGACCTGAGCCGCCGCTTCCTCGCGGTGCACCTCGACCAGAACACCCACATGGCCAGCCGCAGCTTCAAGATCATCAAGCGGCACGTGGATTGGCTGCTGGACATCGCCGCCGCCAACTTCGGCGATCACGAGGCCCTGCGCGTGCTCGACCTCACCTGCGGTCCCGGATTCTACTGCCACGAACTGGCCCACCGCGGCCACGACGCCTTCGGCATCGACTTCTCTCCTGCGGCCATCCATCACGCCGTCGCCACCGCCGAGGCTACCAAGCTGAGCTGTGGCTTTCTGGAAGCCGACGTATGCACCTTGAACGACGACCTCTTCGACGAGATCGGCAAGTTCGACCTGGTGACACTCTGGTTCGGCGAGTTTCATGCCTTTCCGCCCGATGCCGCCCACAACGTGCTCAGCGCCATGAGCCGGGCTCTCCGCCCCGGCGGGATCTGCGTTCTTGAGTACCAGCCCGAAGACCTTTTCCTCAAGGAAAGCGTTCAGGAATGGCAGGCCGTCGAGGGTTCTGTCTTTCACGACGGCCCCCAGCTCTGGCTTCAGGAGTATCATTGGGACGAGGACACGCGGTCGGAAATCAACGACCACTGGATCCTCGATACGGTGACCGGCGGGATCAGGCGCTTCACCCAGTGTCATCGCGCCTGGAGTGATCAGGAGATGGTGGAGTTGCTCGCGGAGGCCGGGCTCGTCGCCCCGGCCTTCCATCCACCCATCACCGGTTGTGACGAGCGGTTGGAGTTTCCCGTCATCGTTTCCTCCAAAGCCCCATGACCAGCCCTCGTCTACTCCCCATTGCCAACTCTCAGCTCACCAAGACCATAGAGTAAATAGCCAATGCTGGGCGACCCGAGCAGCACTTCGACATGCATGAACACCTTCAGCAAGGCATCCATAGGCCGTTCGTACACCACACTACTTGATGTTCAGAGCGTCGTGCAGAGCCTTCAGCTTGCGCACGTCGTCCCAAGTATCCTTTTTCCAGTTCGGATTGCGAAGCAGGGCGGCGGGATGGAAGGTCGCCATGACCGGCACGCCCTCGTAGAAGTGCACCGTCTCGCGCATGGACTTCAGCGAGGCCTTGGTCTGCAGCAGGGTCATGGCGGCATGACGTCCCAGACAGCAGATCACCTTGGGCTCGATGATCGCGAGCTGGCGTTTGAGGTAGGGTTCGCATTCCCGGACCTCGTCAGCTTCGGGATCGCGGTTCTCTGGCGGACGGCACTTCAGGATGTTGCAGATATACACATCGTCACGGTCGAAGCCGATGGCCTTGAGGATGTCGGTGAGCAGTTTGCCGGCCCGCCCCACGAAGGGCTCACCCTGTTCGTCTTCGTTGCGTCCCGGAGCCTCGCCGATGAACACCAGATTCGCGTCGGGGTCGCCGACGCCGAATACAGTCCTGGTACGTGTAGGATGCAGCTTGCAGGCTTCGCACACGGCGACTTCGGCGGCGACTTCGGCGAGGGATGTGGCCTTTTGTTCACGGGTCTGCGGAACCGTGGCATCTGCATCGGGCGGATCGTTCTGTTCGATCAGGGCGAGGGTCGAAGCGACGAAGAGTTCGCAATGCTGCCGGAACTCGTTCTCACGCCGAGTCTTGGCGGCGTCGACGGGTGGAGCGGACTCGGCGGGGACTGCCGCAGGATGGACCGTTGCCTGTTCGGCCGGGGGCACTACGACCGGAGCGGAGACCGTCGGCTCGCCCTCGTCCAGATACCACTCCACGCCTTCTTCCTGCTGCTGTCTCACGAAACGGGCCAGATCCCGGGTCACATCCTGAATCGAATCGCTCACGCCTCGTCTCCATCCAGCAAGGGAATGAGTTGCTCCATCAGGCCGTGGGCGATGCGCGCCTTATCCGACGAACCGCTGTCCCAGATCACACCGTCGGAACCGAGGAGCCAGACACGGTGGGCACCATCGCCAAAACTGCCTTGGTCGCCGGTGGGGTTGTTGGCCACGACGCAGTCCATGCCTTTAGCACGCATCTTGGCAGCGGCTCGCTCGAGGAGATCTTCGGTTTCGAGGGCGAAGCCCACGACCTTCAACCCAGCGGGACGGTGTCGGCCCACGATCTCGGCCAGGATGTCGGTGGTGCGCATCATCGCCACGTTCCACGACGTTCCCAGGGATTCCTTCTTCAGTTTGCCCTCTACCGGCGCGACCGGCGTAAAGTCGGCCACAGCCGCAGCCATGATCAGCAGGTCGCTGTCCTGGAGATGGTCGCGGACGGCAGCCGCCATTTCGGAGGATGTCTCCACGGCGACCACATCGCCGATGCCCCGCGGGACAGGTGCGACGACCGGCCCATGCACGAGTACGACCTCGGCTCCCAGAGCCGCCGCCTCATAGGCCAAAGCGAAACCGAACGATCCGGTCGAACGGTTGGTGATGTAGCGGATCGCGTCGATGGGCTCGCGGGTGGGCCCGGCGGTCACCAGGACCCGCTTGCCTGAAAGGGGTCCGGTCGGTTGCAGTGCGGCGCGTTCGGCTTCGCTCCGGACGGGCAGGGCCTGCGCCAGGGCAACAACACGGCCAAGGATCTCCTCCGGCTCCGCCATGCGCCCCTCGGCCACCACGCCGCAAGCCAGCCAGCCTGTACCCGGTTCGACCACATGGGCTCCCCGTGTGCGGAGCTGGTCGAGGTTGGCC
>ERZ890953.107-NODE-107-length-48275-cov-8.406947_pt1 | contig 48275 bp, 31 predicted proteins | sample MGYA00521264_ERZ890953 | MGnify/ENA primary metagenome ERZ890953 (study PRJEB32303, sample SAMEA104408629) | aquatic metagenome | biome: Brackish water; feature: Chemocline; material: water | place: Baltic Sea | collected 2014-10-26T21:54:00 | depth 200 m ...
TCGGCCACCGTGATGTTCGTGCCCACCAGGTTGATGATCTCGGTGGTGACGTAGCCGCCGTCGATGATCACGGCGTCGCGGTCGCCGCTGACGGAGCGCAGCACCACGTCGTCGACGTCCAACCACAGATAGCTCCCGTCCAGGTGGTAGGTGCCGTCCTCGAGCAGGATGACGTCGCCCGGCTCGGCGGTGTTGACCGCGTAGGTCAGCCCGCCCACGTCCCCCGAAGCGATGAGCACCTCGTTGCCGGTGGAGGCCTCGAGGGCCGGGCAGCCCACCGGTGGCTCTGGCCCGACGTCGGTGTCGGTGTCGGTGTCGGTATCGGTGTCGGTGTCGGTGTCGGTGTCGGCCTCATCGGGCACGCACAGGTCGTCCTCGAGGTGGGTGCCTGGTCCGCACTCGGGGCCGGGGCAGCCGGTGGACAGGGCAAGAACGGGAAGGCAGAGGAGGAACAGACGCACGGAGACTCCGAGGCAGAGGCAAGGTCCGGGATGATACCAGGGATCGCGCCAGGAGATCCCTGATCAAGGTTCCACATCGAGCAGGACGACAGCGCTCCAGCCAGCCAGATCCACGACGCTCACCTGCTCATAGGACAGGCTGCCGTCGTTGGTCCCGGCCCGGTTCACGGGCCCGCCCCCCGACGGCAGCACCCGCCACGCGGGCGCCTCCAGGGTCACGGTCACCGCGCTGTCGCTGGGATTGACCAGCACCTGGCCGCGTTCGAAGCGGCGCCGGTACACACCGCTCCAGGCCAGGGTGGAGATGTCGTTGCCCGTGGCCGACTCGGTGGGCGCGCCCAGGTCGATGTCCCACTCGGGGTGCCAGGTGAAGCTGTGGGAGCTGAAGTAGGTCACGTAGGTGCGCCGGTTCTTCACCAGCAAGTAGCTGCCCAGGTAGCGCATGCGCGTCTCGACGTCGTCGTCGCTCGGGTAGGACTGCAGGATGATGATGCCGTCCCCCATCTCGAGCACGTGGTTGGCCACCAGCACCCAGTCCCCCTCGTTTCGGGTGTGGAAGGCACCCTCGACCATGCCGCCGGTGGAGGTGGTGAAGTAGTCGGTGGGGTCCCAGCTCGTGGTGTGGTTGCCCACGTTGGGCAGGCAGGCGTAGCCGTGGGCTTCATAGTGGGCGCAGATCTCGGACATGAAGGCGTTGTAGGCCTGGGGCCAGGTCAGGCCGCCCAGCTCGTCGAAGCTGCTCAGGGCGCCGGTGCCGGTGAAGCGCGCATCCCCGGTCATGGTCTCGCCGTCGTAGGTCCCCCCCAGGGCCTCGCTGTTGAGCAGCCCGGTGGAGCAGGAGTCCAGGAACACCCCGTCGTACTCCCCGGCCTCGATCTGCTCGAGGACCGACGACTTCCAGTACGCGATGAGCTCGGTGTTGGTGATGTTCATCAAGTACTTGCCGTCGTTGGCCGAGCGCACCCGCTCGCCATCGGCGTTGTGCCAGAACCAGTCCTCATGCTCGGTGACGTACTCGAAGTCGTTGCCCCAGCTGCTCCCATCGATGATCAAGGCGTGGTCGGGGTTCTGCTGCCAGAGGCACAGGTGGTAGTGCAGCACCAGGAAGTCTTCGTTGTACGCCCGGATCTCGTCGGACTGGGAGACGAAGATCTTCTGGGTGCCCAGGAACTTCTCGGCCATGACCTGGGCCTGCTCGTCGGTGTAGGGCCAGAACTGATCCCCGAACACACCGATACGATCCCAGGCCTCGGGGAACTCCCGACGCCGGGGGAGCCCGGTGTCGGTGTCGGCATCGCTGTCGGCATCGCTGTCGGCATCCGAGTCGCTGTCGGCGTCCGCATCCGCGTCGGTGTCGGTGTCGGCGTCGCTGTCGGCGTCGGTGTCCGCCTCGTCGGGCACGCAGAGCCCATTCTCGAGGTGGGTGCCCGTGCCGCAGGCCGTGGTGTCGCAGGCGGTGAGGAAACCAAGGGCCAAAAGGATCAGGGACACAGGCCCTCCTCGATGGTGAAGCTGTTGTTGTCTTCCTTGCACTCCAGGACCCCGGCGGGGCTGTCTACCGCGACGGTGATCACACCGTCCGGAAGATCCATGGGGTCGAGCCGGAACAGCAGCGTGTCGCTGGCCTGGCCCGACTCCACCGCCAGGCCGGTCTGCTCGGTCGCCACAAGAACGCCCGTGACCGTCTGGCCCGCATACACGGACACGGAGATGTTGGCCGGGACCTCACCCGGCCCGGCGTTGCCAAGCTGCACCGCCACCTGCAGCACGCCCTGGTCACACTCCAGGGTGCAGACGTCCACCACCACGGGCACCGCGTCGGGCGCCGCGGAGCCGAAGGCCAGCATGACGTCTCCTGAGCGGAAGTTGTTGTGGTCGGGCCAGTTCACAGCGGGCGTCGCTGGAATGCTCAGATCATCGTTGATGTTGACGATGTTGTAGCTGGCCTGGTTCCACACCTGCCGACCGGTCATCCAGCCGTGGTCCTGATCGCCGATGACCACCAGGCCGTAGCGATCCGAGACCACGATCTCCACCTCGCCGTCGCCGTCCACGTCCACGATGATGGGGCACTCGTTGACGGTGCCTGAGGTGTGGCTGGTCTCCTGCATGCGCACGGTGCCGTCCACACCCGCGTAGATCCATAGGTTGGTCTCGTCGGCGTAGACCACCTCGGCGTAGCCGTCTCCGTCGAAGTCGTACACCGAGGAGCCGGTGGCCGAGCTGGAGTGGTCCTGGGTCCACTGGTACCAGAGCACCGAGCCGTCCACCTCGAAGACGTAGTAGACGTCGTACGAGGCGATGCCGATCTCCGGGGCGCCGTCGCCGTCGTAGTCGGCGATGGTGGCGGGCCCACCGTAGCCGCCATCGGGCAGCTGCCACTGCTGGGCCAGGAAGCAGTCGTGCTCGAAGATGCGCACCCACCCGTTGCCGGTGACCACGAACTCCCCCAGCCCGTCGCCGTCCAGGTCCGCCGCGGCGGGGTAGCCGTCGGCGAAGCCGGTGCTGCAGAGGGTCTGTGCGTTGGGGTCGTACAAGGCATCGCCCGCCACCACCTCCTGGACTCCATCCATGTCCAGATCGATGGCGAAGCTGTGGTAGCCGGCGTTGAGGTAGGTGGGGTAGTGCCCCGACCCGTGCTCGCCCTCACCCAGCAGGGTGCCGCTGGCCGCGTCGAAGATGAAGCGGCCCAGGATCAGCTCCGGGCTGCCGTCGCCCTCGAGGTCGGCGAAGGCGGGCGCGTTGCCCCCGCAGTAGAGCACCGCCTCGGTGTTGACCCAGCGCAGGTGGCCCAGGCTGTCGTACAGGGCAGCGTAGCAGCCCAGACGATCGCTGCCGTAGCCCGCCTCGGTCTGCACGGTGGTGGCGATCTCCGCCGCCCCGTCGGCGTCCACGTCGCCCAGGGCGGCCGCGGCGATCCCCAGAGGCTGGTAGAGCACACCGCCGTAGAGCTCGAGCTCGGTGCTCCAGTGCACGGAGAAACCATCACCCGAGATGGCCCGCAGCACACCCCGGTAGATGCCGTCACGGGTGTAGTGGGTCACCAAGACGATGTCGGGGGTGTCGGCGCTGTCCACATCCCCGTCGCCGTCGTCGTCGGTCAACTGGCCCGTCACCGGCGTGACCACGGCCTGGGAGTAGTCGAAGTGCTCGGCATACGCGCTCATCCACCACTCGACCACCGGCGTGAAGGTGCCGGTCTGCGCCTCCCAGATGCAGGTCTCGTCCACCGCGGTCTCACCGTCGGGCCAGGGACCGTCGCCACAGGCCAGCGGCACATCGCTGTCCATGGGCATGGAGTCCACAGGCTCGGAGTCCAGGAAGGGCTCGCTGTCCGGGGGGACGGGGTCCGGCAGCTCGATGATGTTCACACCGTAGTCGTTGCAGCCGAAGCCCAGCAATACCGTGACGCAGAGCGCGCGCTTCATGGCCTGCTCCCCAGCACCAGGTAGGCCGCGCCAGCACCGCCGGTCACCGACGCATCCCGGGCGCCGATCAGGAGGTCGGGGATCCCGTCTCCGTCTGTGTCGCCGGGCCCAGCCAGGGAGCTGCCCAGCTGATCGCCCTCGCCCTCGCCCGTGAACACCACCCCACCCCCACGCTCCAGATCGATGTTGCCGGTGATCGGCCCGTACAGCAGCCAGGCGCGGCCCTCATCCACCTGCTCGCCGTCGTAGTAGCGGGCCCCGAGCAGCAGCTCGTCGAAGCCGTCGCCGTCCACGTCACCCACACCCTCGACCTCGTACAGGGTGCTCCCCACGGCCGGGCCGATGATGCGAGCCGCCAGCACCTCCGTCGCGAGCTGGTCGCCGTGCAGCGTCTCAGTGAACACATACACCGCGCCCGCTCCATCGCGGAGGTAGTCCGCCCCGTAGGCTCCCACAGCCAGGTCGGTCAAGCCGTCGCCGGTCAGGTCCGCCGTGCCCGCCATGTCGTAGCCGAACCCGTCGCCGACGTACTCACCGAACACCCTCGCGTCGTGGCCGGGCGCGTCGCCCTGAACAGGACCTCGGTAGATGTAGACCGATCCGGCGTCTTCGAAGTCGCCGTCGTCCTGCGGACACCCCACCAGGACCTCTGCCAGCCCGTCACCGTCCTGGTCGCCGCTCAGGGTGACCTCCCAGCCGAACTGGTCGCCGTAGCCGGTGGGCTCGAGCACCGCGTCAGCGCCCAGCAATCCTTGGGTCCCGGTGGCGGGACCGTAGACCAGATAGGCCGTGCCTGCCTCCTGGCCCGCGACATCCCGGCCGTAGGCCCCGATGACGATCTCGCTCAGGCCATCGCCGTTGACGTCGTGGCCGCCGCCGACGCTATAGCCCGCACGATCACCCGCCGCGCCACCGGTGAGGAAGCCGTCCGCGCCCGCCAGGTCCACGGCGCCCGTCACGGGGCCGAGCACCACATAGGCCGCGCCCGCGGAGACCCCGGTGGTGCCCTCGTAGTAGGCGCCCAGCACCACGTCGTCGAAGCCATCGCCGTTCAGATCCCCGGCGCCCTCGAGGCCAGTGCTGGCGCTGTCGCCAGCGGCCGCGCCCATGAGTATGGCGTGGGCATCCGCCAGATCCAGATCGGCGGTGACCGGGCCATAGACCACGTAGGCCGCGCCCGCGGTGCTGCCGCCGCTGTCCTCACCATAGGCGCCGATCCCCAGATCGGCCAGGCCGTCGCCGTTCAGATCCCCCAGCGCGGCGACCCGATGGCCGGCGCGATCGCCCTCGTCCACGCCCAGCAGGCGCCACGCCACCCGCTCGATGTCCACGGGCGCCGAACCGTCACAGTCGTCGTCCACCAGATCGTCCTGCTCCACCGCCCCAGGATGGATGGCCGGGTCGCTGTCATCACAGTCTTCACTGGTTTCATAGAGGTAGGGGTCCTCGCCGAAGCACAAGCAGGCGCCATCCCCCGCGTAGCCGTCGCCGTCTGCATCCCGGTACATCTCCTCGCAGCCCGCGGCCCCCTGGTCATTGGCGCTACCGTCACAGTCGTCATCGGCGTCGGTCCAGCAGCGCTCAGTGGCGTCGGGGTTGACCTCCGCGTCCTCGTCGTCACAGTCACCACCCTGGTGGGTGCGACCATCGGGCCGCACGCAGCCCGGCCAGCCCGTCGCGTCAGCGCCGTAGCCGTCGCCGTCGAGGTCGCGGTACCAGGTGACGGCGTCCACCGCGTTCTCGTCCACCCTCCCATCACAGTCATCGTCAACACCGTTGCAGATCTCATCGGCGCCGACGTGGACGCTGGGATCGTAGTCGTTGCAGTCGCCGCGCTCGAGGGACCACCCGTCCAGGGGCCCGCAGTGCTGGATGCTGTAGGCGCTCATGCCGTAGTGGTCGCCGTCGCTGTCCACGAAGTACCACTCGCCGCCCGAGGCGTCATCGTCCACTTCACCGTCACAGTCGTCGTCCACGCCGTTGCACTGTTCGGGCGCCGCGGGGTGGATGGTGTCATCGTGATCGTCACAGTCTCCCTGGAGCACACCGAAGCCGTCGCGGTCCTGGTCGTTGCGGGCCGTGCACGCACACAGCAGCAGGAGCAGCGAACAGAGGCGCGCGGCCCTGAACGTCACAGCGCGCAGCTGTGATCCTCGACAGAGGCCGGTCCCGATCATCGCTCGTCGGCTCCCACGTCGGGGGTTGCGTCCCGCAGATCGCCGTCCATGTCATGGGTCACTTCGCTGTCCCCGCCGATCGTCACACCCGCGTCCACGGCGCTGGCACCGGAGGCGAGGTGGAGGTCGCCCCCTGCCGCGTCCTCGAAGGGCGCGCTGCCGACGTCCGCGATGTTGCCCTCGGCGATCACAGCGGCGACGTTCCGCTCCCGCAGGTTGTGGGAGAGCAGGTTGTTGGCGATGTGGGCGCTGGTGCCAGCGTAGCGCCAGGACATGGAGGAGTACGGGGCCTCGCTGCTGTAGACCGAGTTGTGCAGCAGGCGGGAGAGGCAGGTGTTCTCGAGCTCGAAGCCAGAGTCGAAGCGCCCGGCCGAGGCATACAGATCAGGGCTGGTCACCACGACCGTGTTGTTGCGCACCGTGGTGTTGAAGTCATCCGGGTGCGAGCCATCCTCGCAGTCGTACTCCGCCTCGAAGCCGCGGGTGTTCGCGCCGGTGGCGTTCATGCCCAGCCCGATGCCCCGCCAGACATCGACGATGGTGTTGCGCTCGATGACGGTGTCGGCGTTTCCGTTCCACATGTGGATGCCGTGCTCCGGGGTCCCCGTCTCGCACCAGAAGCCCTCGATGTGGTTGTCGTAGATGTGCCAGCCGCGGGTGTTGTGGGCGTCGATGCCGCCGGTGTAGCAGCCGCTGACGACGTCGTTGACGTAGGGACGCCCGGCGTCGGTGAGCTCCTGCCAGGTGCAGGCGATCACGCCCTCGTCGGTGTAGTTGCCACCGCTCTGGTTGATCTTGATGGCGTGCTCGCCCGGATCGATGATCGCCACGTTGTAGATCAGCGCGCCGGTGGTGTCGTAGCCGCCGGCAGGCTGCACGTGCATGGCGCACAGGGTGGAACGGGTGACGGTGAGGTCGGCCACGGTGACGTTCGAGGCGGAGATATTGATGATCTCGGTGGTGACGTAGTTGCCATCGAGGACCACCGCGGATCGGTCGCCGCTGATGGAGCGCAGGACCACATCGTCCACGCCCAGCCACAGGTAGCTGCCGTTCAGGTTGTAGACGCCGTCCTCGAGCAAGATGACGTCGCCTGGCTGCGCGCTGTCCACAGCGGTGCGCAGGGCCGAGGCGTCGCCCGTGGGGATCACCACCTCGACACCTACGGAGGGCGCCAGGGCCGGGCAGCCGATGGGGGGCTGGGGGCCCAGGTCGGTGTCCGAGTCCGAGTCGGTGTCCGAGTCGGTGTCCGAGTCGGTGTCCGAGTCGGTGTCCGAGTCGGTGTCCGTGTCCCCCTCGGGCTGGTCGGGCACGCACAGGCCATCCTCGAGGTGGGTTCCAGGTCCGCACTCTGGCCCCGGGCAGCCGGTGGTCAGGGCGAGGGCAGGAACGCAGAGCAGCAGGCTGCGCATGGGACTCCCGAGGGGTGGCGAGACCCGGGATGATACCAGGAATCGCGGGCGAAGTAGTCGGATCGAGGCCTCGCGGACCCCGAGAACACTGCTCTCCGGACGCCGAAAACCAGGGCCGACGGGCAGGCGTCTGTTCGAAAACGGACAAGCCCCAGGGCTGTCACCAACTGTCAAGGCGCAGGTCGTCTCTGGACGGGGTAGTAGAACGCCAATAATGCTTGCCTGGTCAAGATCTCTGGGCGCATCGCCCGATGCGGTGGAGACGAGGTCGGGCCCAAGGACGGTCGACAGGCCGGGAGGAAGTCATGACGGTCAAGGTCAAATCTGGGATCTCGCTGCGGCGAGGCGACGACATCCACTTCGGAACCCTCGCGCGGCTGGGCCACGGCCGCATGGGCATCACCACCGACGGCCGCTACAGCGAGGGGGACTTCGTGGAGTTCCAGCTGGAGCTGGCGGGCTGGGACCTGACCGTCACCGGCATCGCCGAGGTCAACAAGGTCGACATCCGCAGCCCGCGGCTCAACCGCTTCCTGCTCCGCATCCTCGAGATGCGCCGGGCCGACCGGCAGCGGCTGCAGGACTGGTACCAAGAGCAGCTGGCCGAGGCCGTAGACCGTGACCTCACCCAGGCATACCGAGCCCTGGACAGCCGGGTCGGCTCCCAGGTGCCCTCCCGCGTCAGCCGCGATCTGCCCAGGGGGCCACAGGGCCAGCCCACGCGCAGCGAGCCCCCCGTCTCCAACTGGGGCACCGACCGTGCCCTGTCCATCTCCACCACCGTCGAGCACCAGGGCAGCCGCCGCCAGGCGCTGCGCGCCGTGCTGCGCGCCGCCTACGGCGACACCATGCCCGCAGAGCCGACGCCCGGCGCCAGCCACGAGGTCGCCGACCCCGAGGTCCACGTGCGGGCCCATGTCGAACCCATGACCGTCGAGCTGCGCTACCGCAGCCTGGGATCATGGCGCGCCGACTGGACCGCGTGGATGTACCAGGGCCTGGCGTTCGTACACCACACCGGGCGCAGCCCCGAGCTGGAGCAGCGCGCCATGGTGCACCTGATCCTGCCCGACCGGGTAGACCTCACCTGCCCCGCCCGGGTGGTGGTGGTCCAGCCCAAGGGCTTCGGCGTGGTGCTCGACCTCGACCCCCACCAGCACGAAGGCCTCCGCGACGTGGCCACGGGCTCGCAGGAGACCCCCGCCCAGTCCATCGCCCGATCGGTAGGCCTGCAGCCGGGGCTCGAGCAGGGCAACCCGCTGGGCTCCAACTTCTGGATCCGGATGTTCAACCTCGACACCGAGCCCGATCCCCTCGACGCCGCCGTCGCCGATCTTGTCAGCCCCTTGGCCCCCCTGGACATGGACGACCCTCGCGCGCGCCGCAAGCTCGACGCCATCCTGGCGCGAGCGGACGAAGACTACCTGGTGCTGTGCGACCAGGTGGACGAGCTGCTGTCCAGCAGCCAGTGGCGCTGGCCCGAGCTCGAAGACTACACCCGCCACGCCAGCAACCCCATCTCCCAGGCAGCAGCCTTCATCGTCCTGGCTCACATCACCCGCCTCGAGGCCATCCAGACCCTGCGCAAGGCGGCCGCCCGCACCACCAGCGAGCCCAGCAGGGTCGAGATCGCCCCGCCCAACAAGAGCGACTGCGTCCGCTGCCAGCCCTGGCACGGCAGGCCCACCACCCCCGCGGCCCTGGCGCGCCGGGGCCTGCCTCCGTACCACATCGGCTGCCAGTGCCGAGTGGTCCACCGGATCGACGACGCCCCGGCGGTCTGAGCGGGCGGCACCCCGACTGCGGCGAGCTCATGGTGGGCGCAGCGGGCGCCATCGGCGTGTTCTCCAAGACCCCCACCAGGGCCCATGAGCTGGAGCCGCCGCAGATCTTCGAGCTCTGGAAGCAGCCGCGCGGCTGAGCTCAGCGCACAGGCAGCCTGGTGGGCCACCCCTCGGGCAGCTCCAGCGGGTCCCGAGCCCCGAACTGCCGCCGGTCCAGCACCACGGCCAGCGCCGCAAGATCGGGCCCCGGCTGCCGGCAGGCGTCGCCGAGCTTGGCGCCCATCCACTCGACGGCGGCGGCGTGGGATCCGGCGGTCTGGCTGCAGGCCTGGAACAGGGCCGTGTACTCCGCGCCGCCCCCCGCCAGGGAGGCCAGGTAGGCGGAGGCCTCACGCACGGCCGCCGTGGACAGCTCATCGCAGCCGGTACAGGGCAGGCGCTCCTCACCGTGGACCCTGGTGTCGGCCACATGGCGCAGCTCGTGCACGGCGGTGCCCCGCGCTGCCCAGGCCACCAGAGCCTCGAGGGCCGGCTCGAGGCCGGGATCGTCGCGGATGCTGCGGGTGGCGGCTCGCATCCTGTCGAGCTCGGTCAGGGTGATGGCGGGGCAGGCCTTGCCGCTGTCGGCCCGGGCCCTGCGCTCGAGCCCATCCAGCTCGTCCTTGTCCAACCCCTGCCAGGGCATGTGACGCACCACCAAGGTGCTGCCGCAGGCCTGGCGCAGGTTGATGCTCATGGCCGCGCTGCGCAGCTCCCAGCGAGCCCGGGCGGTCTGCTGCAGGACCAGATGGGTTCGGGGATCCAGGGCAGCCTGGATCTCCGCCCGCACCCAGGGTGCGAAGGCGGCCTCGTAGGCGGACAGCTCGGCGTCCAGGCCCGGGTCCAGCAGCTGCCACAGCTCGTCCAGGACAAAATCCCGCACCCGGTCCACCATCACCAGGGCCTGCTCCTGCCCCTGCACCGCCATGCCCAGGTAGCCCTCGCGCACGTTGGTCTCGTCCACCCGGCGCAGCACCAGCAGCGGCGTGTCCACCCCCTCGACCACCGCAGTCAGCCCAGCCTCGATGCGGTAGCTCTTGGTGTAGAAGAAGGGCCCGGCGCCCATGTCCACCACGTTGGACTCCAGGTGCCAGGGCTGGCCAGAGGCCCTGAGGTGCTCGTTCCACGCCGCGGTCAGTGCGAAGATGTGCTCGGCGTTGGCCCAGGGATCCTGGACCACCAGCCCGTGCAGCTCCACCGCCAGCGCCAGCAGCTGGGGATCGGCGGCCAAGGCGGCCTGCAGCTCGCGGTAGGCGCGCTGCACCCGGCTGCTCTCGGCGGGGTTGTTGGCCAGGGCGATGAACCAGGCGGGGATCAGATCGGCATGCACGCCGCGCAGATCCAGCCCCTCGATGGCCCCTGCACCCACCGGCACTTCGGGAGGAGCCCAGAGTGAACGCCCCAGCAGATCGTGGTCCCCGTGAAGCCAACCTTCGACATGCGCCAGCAAGGGCCGATGCAGGCTGGCCGCCAGCACGAAGGCCAGCACCCCGGCCGCCAGCCCGATCTTCAGCAGCACGCTCCGGCGCTCGGCGCGCATGATCTCCTGGTAGCTGAGCTCATCGGACATGAACGACACCTATCCCGGGACAACAGAGCCATGAGCCCGGGTCCAGCGACCCTCGTCGCCACAGGATATAGGTTGTTTCCTATTTCCAGCCACGGGAGACCCCATGCGTCGCAACCTGATCCTCTCCGCCCTGCTCGCCATCCTGCTGGGCACCCTGCTGATGCCCGCCCACGCCGACGCGAAGAAGAAGACCAGCGAGCCGGTCGAGGTGGCCAAGCGCGCCATGATCATCAACATCACCGCCGGCCCCGCCGACATCCAGAAGGTGAGCATGGGCCTGGGCCTGGCCGCCCACGGGCTGGGCGACGGCCGCGAGGTCACCATCTTCCTCAACGTGCAGGCCCCGATCATCGCCAGCAAGGGCTTCAGCCCCAGCGTCGGCTACATCCAGGACATGCCCGTCAAGGCTGCCCTCGAGAAGCTCATCGCCGACGGCGCCACCGTGCTGGTCTGCCCCCACTGCCTCGAGGTGGCCGGGCTCAGCGAAGCCGACCTGATCGAGGGTGTGGCCCTGGCCAGCCGGGAGAGCCTGTTCGGCTCGATGGACGCCGGCGCAGCTGTGTTCTCGTACTGAGCGCCACTCCGTCATCGCCCGAAGCTTCCTGGCTGCCCATCCACGCCACCGGCCCGGGGTAGCGCTCCGGTTCCACCGGCCTCATGGGCCCATGTACGCCCGGGCCACCGCGCACCTCGGCGCCTCCCATCACGCTTCCCATGCCGCCTATGCCACCCGCCAAGGCCAGGGCGAGCAGGAGCGACAGGGGGATGTTGAGGCGGCGGGCGGTGGCCATGGTGGCATTCTCCGGTGCGGTCACGCCTGCAGGTAACGGGCGACGCTGGCGGCCACGGGGTCAACGGGGGGTCAGTCCCGTGGGCTATGTTCCCGATACGATGCGCTTCCTCCGCCAGATCTCCGTCGCTGCGCTGCTGCCCCTGCTGGGCTGCGCCGACACGGCCTGGGAACACCGCTGCTCCGAGACGCCCAGCGCTGGCCCGGCCCAGCCCTGCGACGACGACGGCGCCACCATCACCTGCGCTCACTTCGAGAGCCGCTACCGCGACGCCGGCCTGAACCGGGTGGTGCTCTGGCAGCTCCCCGGGGGCGCCCCACCTGCCCAGGGCTGGCCCGCGGTGCTGGTCTTCCAGGGCACCGGCCACAGCGCCGTCAACAGCTTCGAGGCCCGGGTGGACGACGCCTGGGGCGGCTGGTGGCAGGCCCAGCTCAGCCGCAGCCTGCTGGAGGCCGGCTACGCGGTGATCGCCCCGGGCACCCGCTTGGACGCCACCTGGTGGGACACCAACATCCTGCCCTGGAGCATCACCTGGCAGCGCAGCAGGGATCACCGGCTCATGCTGGGATTGTTCGCGGGCATCGAGGCCGGCGAGCTGGGGCCCCTGGACCTCGACGCGCTGTACGCCACGGGCATCTCCAGCGGCGGGTACATGACCAGCCGTATGGCGGTGGCCTACCCCGGTCGTTTCCAGGCCCTGGCCATCCAGAGCGCCAGCTACGCCAGCTGCGGCGGCGCGCTGTGCAGCATCCCCGCGCTCCCCGCCGACCACCCTCCCACCCTGTTCCTCCACGGGGAGCAGGACGAGGTGGTGCCCGTGGACACCATGCTGGCCTACCACCAGGCGCTGGTGGACCAGGGGACCCCCGCAGAGACGGCGCTGGACCCCGACGCCCACCACGGCTGGCTGCCGGTGGCGCCCGAGGAGATCACGGGGTGGTTCGAGGGCCACTGACCTCGGGCCACCACCCGCAGCGCCGAGCTCGTCAGGTGCGCTGCGGACCTCCACGGCATGACCGTCCTCGCCTGCACGGCACCTTTCCTCATGGAGGACGCTCGCTGCGTCGGTCGCTGCCCCACCGGCTCTGTCTTCGAGAGGATGCCAAGAGACGAGTGCGGTGAAGACCGTGGCGCCATCGTGACCGGGACGGAGCCGCCGCGGAATACGCGGGCCAGGGGACAGGAGGAAGCGCCGACTGCGCGAAGGCCCTCGCCCTACCCCGCCAAGCCCTCGATGCGCCCCTGCAGCCTCCCCAGCTCCACCAAGGCCAGCACATAGTCGGTGCGGGCCTGGGCGAGGCCGCTCTGGGCGTTGCTCAGGTTGCGCAGGGCCTCGAGCACGTCCTTCTGGATGGCGCGGCCCTCGCGCTGCCGGGCCTTCTCGGCGTCGAGGGTGGCCTGGGCCAGGCGCACGTTGGCCTGGGCGAGATCCACCCTGACCAAGCCCGCCTCGACGGTGCGCACCTGAGCCAGCACCTGGGCGGCCACCATGCGCTCCATGGCCTCGAGCTGCTGCTGCGCCTGGATCATGCTGGCCTCGGCCTGCTGCACCGAGCCCCGGTCGGCCCGGTTGCCCAGCGGCACGCTCAGGTCGGCCCCCACGGTCCAGAAGCGCAGATCACCGCTGAACATCTCGGCGACAGCCTCGCTGAAGGAGGGATCGTAGCCGTTGACCCCGAAGCCACCGGTGACGGCCAGCTCGGGCAGGCGGGCATGCTTGGCGTTGGCCAGGGCGATGCGAGCGCTGTCGACGCTGGAACGGTACACCAGCACCTCGGGGTTGCCCTCGAGGGCGGCGGCCACGACCTGGCGGTCGTCCAGGGACAGGGCCACAGGTTGTTCGGGGGTGCTGGTTGCGTGGATGAGCTCGACGGGATCGGCGCCCAGCAGCTGGGCCAAGGCCTCGCTGGCGGCGCGATGGCCGTGCTCGGCCTCGATCAGGGAGCTGCGAGACTGGACCACGGCGGCCTCGACCCGGGTGGCCTCGACCGGCGCGAGCTGCCCGGCGTCCACCATGGCCTGCACCACGCGGCCCTCTTCCTGGGCCACCTCGAGGGCCTGCCGGGCGATGTCCTCGAGCTCCCGCATGGTGACGAGGCTCCAGTAGGCGGCTGCGGTATCGGCCACGACCTTCAGGCGCGTGGCCACCAGGCTGGCCTCGGCGCGGGTGACGGAGCGCTCGGCCTCGCGAACCGCGCTCAAGTTGTAGGCCATGCGATGGCCCTGCAGCAGGCTCTGGCTGATGTTGGCGCTCAGGGTGCTGAAGCGCTGAGGTTCCTCGACCTCCCAGGTCATGCCCGACTCGAGCAGCTCGTACAGGTAGGTCGAGCTGTCCACGGACCAGTCCAGGTTGACGCTGGTGCCGGTGGGCAGGAACTGGCTGAGGGTGGTGTTGAAGCCGTTGCGCGAGGTCTGGGACGCCACCTGGCCCAGCTGGCTGAAGCTCTCCGAGATGGAGGACTGGTGATCGGCGCCCAGGTTGAGGTACGGGTCGAAGGCGCCACGGGCCGAGACCAGGGAGCCCTCGGCCGAGGACGCGGAGGCCTCGGCGCGGATCAGGGTGGGGTTGCGCACCAGCGCGCCCTCGAGGGCCTGGGCGTAGCTCAGGTCCGCGGCCTGGGGGGCGGCGATCAGCAGGGAGAGCAAGAGCAGGTGGGTCATCTGGAGGAGTCCTCCCTCTTGGTGGCCTGGCCGGGCCAGGCGAAGGCGAACCAGCGACGGCTGGCGGCCCGCATGTCGTCCAACAGAGTGTACAGCAGCGGCACGAAGAACAAGGTGAGCACGGTGGCGGTGGCCAGCCCGCCGGCCACGACCCGGCCCAGCGGAGCGTAGGGGATGTCCAGGAAGGTGGAGCGCCCCAGGGCCATGGGCAGCAGCCCGAAGAAGGTGGTCATGGCGGTCATCAGGATGGGGCGCAGGCGTCGCTGACCCGCCTGTATCAGGGCCTCGGTGCGCTCGACCCCCTGGCTGCGCAGGCGGGTGACCAGATCCACCAGCACGATGCCGTTGTTGACCACGACCCCGATGAGCACCACCAGGCCGATGCCCGCCATGAGATCCAGGGGCGTGCCCGTGAAGTACAGGGTCCAGTACACCCCCAGCAGGGCCATGGGGATGGTGGTGATCACGCTCAGGGGCAGGATGAAGCTCTCGAAGAGCACCCCCATCAGCAGGAACACCAGCACGATGCTCAAGATCAACGCGAAGGTCTGAGCGTCGTTGTTCTCCTGCTGCTCGGCGAACTTGTTGCCCTGCTCCCAGCCGTAGCCCCGGGGGAAGTCGAACTGGGTGAGGGTCTGCTCGATGACCGCGAAGGCGGTGTCGCGCTCCATGCCCTCGGCCAGATCCAGCTGCACCGTCAGGCCTGTGCGCCGCTGGTCGCGGTGGATGGAGCCCCAGCCCCGGGTGACCTCGGAGCGCGTGACCGCGCGGATGGGCACGGCGGTGCCGTCGGCGGCGTAGACCGGGAAGTCCAGCAGGGTGTCCAGGTCATCGCGATCGGCCTCTTGGAAGCGCGCCTTGACCCGAACATCACGGCCGTTGTCCCACATCTCGGGCAGGTCGATGCCGCGCATGGCGAAGGCCAGGGAGCCGCCCACGCTGGAGGCGTCGAAGCCGTAGCGGGACAGGGCGTCGCGGTCGACATTCAGCCGGATCTCCTGGGAGCCCTCGGTGTCTTCGCTGGTGTAGGCAGACAGGAAGGCCGGCTGCGCCTCGAGGCGCCGGGCCACCTCCAGGGAGAGCCTCTCGAGGACCTCGGTCTCCTCGCCGTACAGTCGCACCCCGATGGTGCGGTTGCCCATGGGATCGTCACCCCAGCCCAAGCGCACCCGCACCCCCGCCAGGTCGGGCAGGTGCTTGCGCACGTCGGTGAGGATCTCGTCCCGGGGCAAAGCTTCGTCGGGCCAGTCTTCCGTGTCGTTCAGCGAGACCTGCATCCAGCCCGAGGTGCGGCCTTCGCGCAGGCGGGTGCGGGTGAAGTCCACACCCCAGCGCCCCCAGTTCTCGCTGACCATGTCTTCCATGGCGCCCACCGCGTCGAGCCGCTCGGCCTGGCTCAGGGATGATGGCAGCTCGAAGCGCACCACGAAGCGGCCCACCTCGCCCTCGTTGTCCTCGCTGCAGCCCACCGCCTTCATGGGCACCTGGGTGGTCACGACCACCACGGCGATGACACCCAGCATGGCGTCGAAGCGCCGGCTCAAGACCCAGCGCAGTGCCCGCTTGTAGCGCTCCGAGAGCCACAGGATCCAGCGCGGATCGACCACGATGCGCTTGCGCTCGAGGAAGGTGGTGGTCAGGGGCGTGAAGACCAGGGCCACCAGCAGGCTGGCCCCCAGGGCCCAGACCACCGGCATACCCAGCGCCTTCATGAAGAACGAGAACATGGCGTTCTCACTCATGAGGATGATGGGCAAGAACACCACCATGGTGGTCATGGTGGACAGGGTGATGGCCAGGGCGACCTCGGCCGTACCCGCGACGGCCGCGGACTTGCGGCCCAGCCCCCCCTGCCGGGAGGCGAAGATGGTCTCCACCACCACGATGGCGTTGTCCACCACCATGCCCACGGCGATCATCATGCCCGCCATGGACAGCAGGTTGAGGTTGCCCCCCGTGAAGTACAGGATCACCACCGTGATCAACATGGAGAACGGGATGCACCCGGCGATGAGCAGGGTCATGCGCCACTCGCGCAGGAAGACGAACAGCACAATGAGCGCGAACAGGCCCCCCCACAGCGCGGTGTCCTCGAGGGTGCCGATGGACCGCTCGATCTCCTCGCCCTGGTCGAACAAGGGGAAGAAGGTGAAGCCCTCGAGATCGGGCTGGGTCTCGAGCTGGGCCAGGGTGTCGCGCACCTGCTGGCACAGGGCGACGGTGTTGGCCCCGCTCTCGGCGGTGACCCCCAGCACCGCCGCGTCCTGGCCGTTGATGAAGTGGATGGTGTCGTCGGGCTCGGCCCGGTAGCTCACCTCGGCCACGTCCGACAGCTTCAGGCCCGCCCGGATGGGATAGTCGCGCAGGTCGTCCAGGTCCTCGAAGCGAGCCAGGGAGCGCAGGTAGCGCAGGGACCCCCGCTCGGTGATGCGGCCACCGGAGAGCTGGAAGTTGTCCCCCCGCAGCTTGCCCACGAGGGTGCCGAGATCCACGCCATAGGCGGACAGGGACTCGCGGTCGAAGTCCACCCAGACCGACTTCTCGTGCACACCCCAGATCTCCACCTGGCCCACGCCCTCGATGCGCTCGAGGGGCCGCTGGATGCGCTGCACCACATAGGGGTAGGGGTCCTCGAGGTGCTCAGGGACGGTGAAGCCCAGCCAGATCTTGGGCTCGTCCGCCGGGTTCCAGCGGAACACCCAGTAGCGATCCACGTCGTCGGGCAGCTCGGCCATGGCTCGCTCCATGCGATCCACGACCTGGTTGTAGGCGTCGGACATGTCGACGCTCTGGTGGAACTCCAGCTCCACCTGGCCCCCGGAGCTGCTGGCGCTGGACTCGAAGTTCTTGATGCCCCCCACCGTGGCCAGCTGCTCCTCCATGGGGTGGACGATGCGCTGCTCGGTCTCGAGGGGCGTGGTGTTGCGGTAGGGCACCCAGACCCAGATGTAGGGCGCGTTGAAGCCCGGGGGCATCATGTCCAGGGGGATGCGCGTCCAGGCGATGGTGCCCAGCACGACCAGGGCCACGAAGGCCATGATCACCGTCACGGGCCGCGTGACGGCGAAGGTGGGCAGCCAGCGGTTCACGCGGGCTCCCCCTCGTCCCCGGGCACCAGGGTGTCGCTGGAGCTGCGGGGGCGAGGTGCCTCGCCGGTCTCGAAGTCCTCACCCAGGCCCACGGTGTCACGGCCCGTCCAGGCCTCCACCCGCTTGACCACCTGGTCGTACAGCACCGGGATGACCAGCAGCGTGAGCAGCGTGGACGAGGTGAGCCCCGCGATGATGGTGATGGCCAGGGGACGCTGGATCTCCGACCCCTCTCCGAAACCCATGGCCAGGGGCAGCAGGCCCAGCACGGTGGTGGCCGTGGTGATCATGATGGGCCGCAGGCGGATGCGCCCGGCCTCGCGAATGGCGTCGACGCGCGACAGGCCCTCCTGCCGGCGGCGACGGTTGATGGCGTCGACGAGCACGATGGCGTTGTTGACCACCACGCCTGCCAGCACGATGAACCCGATCAGCACCACCACCGAGATGGGGATGCCCATGGGCAGCAGCACCAGCACCACGCCCACCACCGCCAGGGGCAGGGAGCCCAGGATGACAAGGGGGTGCAGCAGGTGCTCGAAGGTGCCCGCCATGATGGCGTAGACCAGGAAGATGGACAGCAGCAGGGCGAAGCGCAGGCTGCCCAGGGACTGCTGCATCTCGCGGCTCTGGCCGGCCAGCTCGAAGGCGAAGCCCTCAGGCCAGTCCACCGCGCCCAGGGCCTCGGTGAGGCGCTCGCCGGCGCCGGCCAGATCGAAGCCCTCGAGGTTGGCGGTGACCACGGCCACCCGCTGCTGGTTGATGCGGCGGATCTCGGAGGGACCCTCGGCTTCCACGATGGTGGCCACGGCCTCGAGGGGGATGGGGGGGACGAGCCGCGGGTTGACGTTCAGCCGCCGCAGCTGGTCCACCGTGGCCCGGTCCCGCTCGTCCAGGCGCACGAGCATCTCGATGCGGTGCTCGCCCTGTGCCAGCTCCTTGGCCTGGGCCCCCTGGACCTTGTTTCGCACGGTGCGTGCCACCGAGGCCAGGTCGAGCTTGTACTGGGTCAGCAGGGCCCGATCGTAGCGGATGCGGATCTCGGGGAAGCCCCGCACCAGGCTGGAGCTGACGTCCTGGATGCCGGGCAGGCCGGTGACGATGGCCTCGGCCTTAGCGGACAGCTGCCTCAGATCCTGCAGCTCCTGGCCGGTGATGACCACCTCGACCGGGGTCTGGAAGCTGAACAGGGCCGGACGCTCCAGCAGCAGCTCGCAGTCGGGCAGCTCGGTCAGAGCCTGGCGCACCAGATCCATGGCCACCCGCTCGCGGGCAGCCAGGCCGCCGCCAGGCTGGAGCTGGATCCGCAGCCGCGCGGTGTGCTCGCCCTCGTCGGGCTCGGAGTCGGCCCGCCGCTCGGTGCCGATGGTGGCGTGCACCCCGGCCACGTCGGGCAGCTCGCGTACCAGCTGCTCAGCGCGCTCCACCACCTTGACCGTGCGCTCGAGGGGGGTGCCCACCGGCATGGCGATCTCGGCGGTGAAGCGCCCCTGGTGGACCTGGGGGATCAGCTCGACGCCCAACTTCTGAAGGGCACCCAGGCTGACCAGCAGCAACATGATCGCCCCGCCCAGTACCAGCCCCGGCCTCGTCAGGGCCTTGTCCAGCCAGCCCACGTAGCGCAGGGCCAGGCCGTCGTAGTGCCGCCCGAAGCGGTTCCCCAGCCACAGGGCCCCGCCGGCCGCGCGGGGCAACACCCGCGCCCCGACCCAGGTGGCGGCGCGCCCGCCGAAGCCAGCCAGCACCATGAACACGGCCACGAAGAAGTCCAGGGGAGCCCGCAGCGCCACCCGCAGGAGCAGGTAGGGCCGCCACAGCTTGCGCCAGCCCACGCCCGCGCGCCAGGACTGGCGGAACTCGCGGATGGAGGGGAAGCGCAGAGCGGGGCTGAGCTCATCCAGGCCGAGGCTCCGCTCGGGGCGCTTCAGCTCCCGGGCCGCCAGCATGGGCACGAAGAACAAGGCCACCAGCAGCGAGGCCACCAGAGAGAAGACCACGGCCAGGGCCAGGTCGCCGAAGACCTCACCGGCCACGCCCTCGACGAAGGTGATGGGGAAGAACACCGCCACCGTGGTGAAGGTGGAGGCGCTGACCGCGGCGGCCACCTCGCCCACGCCCTCGATGGCGGCTTCTCGTCGGGCCATGCCCCGATCCAGACAAGTCTGGATGCTCTCGAGCACCACCACGGCGTTGTCCACCAGCATGCCCACGCCCAGGGCCAGCCCTCCCAGGGACATGAGGTTCAGGGACACCCCGCCCAGGTACATGGGGGCGAAGGCGCAGACCACCGAGATGGGGATGGCCAGCGCGATGATGGCGGTGATGCGGTAGTTGCGCAGGAACAGGAACAGGACGCCGATGGCCAGCAGGCCGCCCAGCAGCACGGTGGACTTCAGGTTGCCGATGGAGGCCTCGATGAAGCCCGCCTGGTCATCGAGCACCTCGAGCACCACCCCCTCGGGCAGGGTGTCGATGATGCTGGGGGGGCCCAGGATCATGGCCCGGATCTGCGGGTCCATGTCCGGAGGCAGATCGGGGGGTGGGGGCTTGTCCAGCCCCAGCCGGGCCTTCACCGAGCGCGCCACCTGCACGATGTTGGCGTCGGCCTCGCGGTGGATCTCGAGCTCCACGGCCTCGCGCCCGTCCAGGTGGCTGACCACCTCGCGGTCCTTGTGGGCCTCGCGCACGGTGGCCACGTCCGCCACCCGCACCTTGGTGCCATCGACGCGTACCAGCTCGATGTCGCGTACCTCTTCGACGGACTCGAACTGGTTCAGGGTGCGGATCAGGTACTCGGTGTCTCCCTCGCGGATGCTGCCGCCAGAGATGTTCACGTTCTGGGCGATGAGCGCCGCCTGGACCTGCTCGAGGGTCACGCCCCGGGCCGCCAGCCAGTCCTCGCGCAGCTCGATGAGCACCTGCCGCTCGAGGCCGCCGCGCACCTTGGCCGCGGCCACGCCGTCCATGGCCTCGAGGATGGGCTTGATCTCCTGCTCGGCCAGCTCGCGCAGCGCGTAGAGCGAGGCGGGCTCGTAGTCGGGCAGGGGCTCCTCGGCGGCCGGGGAGATCGGCTCATCTTCGGACGCGGCTTCGGCCTCGGCCTCGGCCTCGCTGCTCTTCTCCCCCCCACCCAGCAGCTTCATGAAGGGGCTGTTCATCTGCTTGGCGCGGGCCTTGGCCATCTTCTCGGCCAGCTCCGCAGCCTTGGCCCGTTCCTCGAGCTGGCGAACACGCCAGGCCTCGAGGCTCTCGGTGGAGATGGACAGGCGCAGGATGGGCTCGAGGTTGGGGTCGTAGCGCAGGATCAGGGGGCGCTCGGCGTCGTCGGGCAGCCAGGTGGTCTGCAGGCGCTCGCGCACGTCCTGGGCTGCCTGATCGATGTCGGTGCCCCAGCCGAAGTCCAGCACCACATCGGAGAGCTCGGCTCGGGACCGGCTCTCGAGCTCCACCAGGCCCTGCACCGTGGCCAGGGCCTCCTCGATGGGGCGGCTGACCTGCTCCTCCACCTCCTCGGGGGCCGCGCCGGGCACCTCGGTGCGCACGGTGACCGAGGGGTAGGCGATGTCGGGCATGAGGTTGACGGGCAGGCGCTTGGCGGAGACCCAGCCGAAGACCACCAAGCCCATGAAGACCATCAGCACCCCGACGGGGTGGTCCACGAGGGATCGGAAGAGCTGGTGGCGGCGCTCGAGGACGTCCATAGTGAGGCCCGCCCTACTCGGCCCGGGCGGGTTCGGCCCGGGCGGGTTCGGCCGGCTCGTCATCGTCGGCTTCGTCCGCCTCTCCTGCGGCTTCCTCGGCCTCGGCTTCCTCGGCCTCCCGCTTGGCCTTCCGCTGCTCCATGATCTCGGCCATGGTGGGATCCTCGGGGAGCCGCACCCGCGCCTCGTCTCGCAGGGCCTCGTGGCCAAGGCTGACCACCAGATCGCCTGGGTCGAGCCCGCCCATGACCTCGACGGTCTCGACCTCGAGGAAGCCCAGCTCGATCTCCACCCGCTCGGCCTGGCGCTTGGGACCGGGCAGCTCCTCTTCTTCGTCGTCACCCCCCATGCCCTGGGCCTGCGCCGCCTTGTCCTGGAACTCCGCGATCTTGGCCTTGATCTTGGCCATGAAGCCCTGCTCCTCCTCGTCCTTCTCCTCGTCTTCGTCCTTCTCCTCGTCTTCCTCGACGGGGGCTTCGGTGACCCGGAACACGTAGGGATCGCCGCGCTCGTACAGCACGGCCCGGCGGGGGAGGACCAGGGTGTCGGTGTGGTGATCCACCTGGATGCGGACCGAGACGAACTGGCCCGGACGCAGCAGCTGCTGGTCGCTCACGGGGGCCACGGTGACCCGGAAGGTGCCGGTCTGGGAGTCGACCACGGGGGAGAGTCGCAGCACCTCGCCGGGCACCACGAGCTCAGCATCGTATACGGGCACCAGCTGGGCGGGCTGGCCCACCCGGATGCGGGCGAGGTCGCGCTCGGGCAGCTGGGCCACCACCCGCAGCTCGTCCAGGTCCACCACGCGGAAGGCAGGCGTGGCGGGGCCGACCAGCTGCCCGTACTTGATGTAACGGGCCGCCACGTGGCCATCGATGGGGCTGACCACGCGGGTGTAGGCCCCCATGCGCTGGGCCTCGTCGTGGGAGGTGCGCGCGGTCTCGAGGGCGTGGTGGGCGTCGAGCAGCTCGCGCTCACTCAGGGCGTTGGCTTGGCGCAGCCGCTGCAGCTCGCCGTAGGTCTGCTCGGCCCGCTCCAGCTCGGCGCCAGCGCGCGCGAGGGTGGCCTCGAGGTTGGGGTTCTCGATGACCGCCAGCACCTGGCCCTTGTGCACCGCGTCGCCCTCTTCCACCCGCACGGCGGTGACTACGCCGCTGGTCTCGGGGAGCAGGTCCACGGCGGCCTCGCTCTCGACCACCGCCGAGCTGACCACATACTGGCCCACAGCGCCGGTGGAGACCTCCACCGCCTCCACCAGGGTGCGGGGGTCCGGAGGCGGGGCCTCGTCGTCGTCGCCGTCGCCGTGCTTGTTCTTGCCGCGCATGCTGCGCTTGGCGTCCTTGCCTCCGCCGCCACAGGCGACGAGCAGCAAGGTGAGGACCACCAAAAGGAGAAGCGATCTGCGCATGGTGCACCGGCAGGGAGAGGAGCAAGCGCCCGTATCACGGCTCCTGGATCGAGGGCCGATGTGCGCGCGCTGCGGGGAGAGCTGGGGTGAGCTGGACGGAGGGCGGCCGAGGGTTCCCGGAAGCCCCCCGCATACGCAGTGTCCGCCAGCGCTATTCCCGTTGACTGCAGATGGGTGATCATCGTCAGGATCGTCGCGGGACCGTCAGCCCTCGGCCCCCACCCAGAACAGCTCGCCGTTCTTACCCTTTTCGCTGCGGGGGACGTGACCCCAGTCGCTGCGGGGGATCTCTTCGAGCTGGAGGGTGTCGATGCCGGCCTCGCCCCGGAGGTTGATGACCTCGCGATCCCCCAGCAATTCCAGGGTGGCGTCTCGGGCGATCGAGTCGTCGATCAGCGCGATGGCGTCGGGGATCAGCAGGGCGGCCCGCACCGGCCCGGTGTCGCCGGTCGTCCACCAGTCGTCAGGACGAACCTGGGCGATCATGGAGTGTACGTGGTGCAGCTCGAGCTCGAAGGGCTCGCCCTCCACCGTCAGCGGCTCGCCCGCGTAGGCGAGCCGGACCGTCGCCGGGGAGCAGAACAGGTCGTAGTCCTCGACCTCGACAGAGAGCTCCTGCGCGCTGTCCTCCCGACCCATTCCGCCTGACAGGGCCAGCGCCCGACGCTGGGGCGTGGGGAGCGCGTCGAGCCCCCGGGACTCCAGCAGGCGGCCTCGCAGGGGCAGGTCGGTCTCCACGAAGCCCCACTCCTGGGCATCGATGCGCTTCTCGAACAGCCCGCGGACGCCATCGACCACGCCCTCGACCCGCAACACTCGGGCGGAATTGCCCTCCCCATCCTGGAAGATGGTGATGCGATCGCTGATGCGCCCCCCGGGGATCTCGGGCTGTCGAAGCCAAGGCTCAGCGGGCAGGCCCCGCACGCTGTGGGTGATGTTGTCGGGCAGGTAGGTGAAGGTCAGGGTGTCGTTCTCACCCGCCGTGTCGAAGTCCCACAGGCGGGTGTACAGCGCCCCGTCCTCGGTGAGCACGAACAAGGTCGAGGCCGAGGCGCTCAGGTTCGCGATGCGCTGCTCACCCCGCCCCGGGGCGCAGACCTGGCGGCTCCAGTCCGCGGGCAACCACCAGTCGTTCCAGTAGATGCGCGTACCGTCCGGGCTGGTGCGGTAGACATGGGCCACGCCCAGGCCCACGCTGTGCTCCTGCCCGTAGACGTCGGTGTAGCTGTCCACGTCGAAGGTGTGGGAGTCGGAGACGGACCAGCCGCGGGCGGTGGAGTCCTCCACCGTGAGCCCGTCGCCCCTCGCGGCAGGCCAACCCCAGCGATCTGTCCACGAAAAGCGTCCATTCAGGCCTGTTCTCATGTCGGCAGCGCGATATATCACCCCATCGGTCGATATGGCCTGCAGCCAGGTTCCATCGGCAGAGATGGACGCCACGGCGCTGGGAGGCTCGAAGTTCACCAGCTTGCCCCCCTCGGGGATGCCGGTGTTCCCCAGCAGCTCCCAGTCCCCTGCCTCGCGCTCGCCTGTCTCGAGGTTGGGCTTCACCCAGATGCGGCCGTCGCGCAGGGCCACGTACCAGTCCCGGTTGAAGGACTCGGAGGCGTCCCGGAACCAGACCCGTTCGGGGAGGTCTCCGGGCGGTGCGATGTCCAGCTTGCCGCCACACGAGGCGAGGGCGATGATCAGCAGGGGTCCTCTACGCATGGGCTCCTTGGGTCCGTGGTGATGGAACACCTGCGGGGTCGTTGGGCGTCACCCCAGGTGGTACCATAGGCCGAGTCACGGAGTTCACACCATGCGCAGAATGCTCTGGTCCGCCCTGGGGTTCGTCACCGCCAGCCTGGTGGGCTGCCCCAGCATAGGGCCCGACTACGGCGTGGTAGTCGAGGACGGCGACGGCGACGGCTGGGTGGGCGCGGAGGACTGTGACGACGGCGCTCCCGCGGTGCACCCTGACGCCGATGAGCTCTGTGACGACGGCGTGGACAATGACTGCGACGGCGCCGTGGATGGCGATGACGTGGACTGCGAGGAGCCCGATCGCCCGCTGTGGGCCGGCTTCTCGAAGGCCGCAGCGCAGATGCTGGGCGTCTGGGTGGGAGACACGGACAGCTGGGTCGCAGACTACAGTGGCTGGGGTGCGGATCGCGACGGAGACGGGTGGAGTGCGGAGGAGGATCCCGACGACCACGATCCCGATGTGGGCGGAGGGGTCACGCAGGGCTCGAGCCGATAGGAGAGGGCGCCAGCCAGAGGAGCCCCATGAGCGACGGCAGCGGCGCCATGTTCGACGCCATCGCGGCGCGCTACGATCTGCTCAACCGGGTGCTGTCCCTGGGGCTGGATCGAGGCTGGCGGCGGGCCTTGGTGGAGTCCATGCAGCTCGGCGCCACGGACCGCGCCCTGGACCTGGCCACAGGCACCGGGGACGTGGCCGTGGCCATCGCCCGCGCTCACCCCGGCGCGCGGATCACGGGTGTGGACCCCAGCGCAGGCATGCTGGCGGTGGGGCGCGCCAAGCTGGCCCGCGGGTCGCTGACAGAGAGGGTCAGCCTGGTCCAGGGCGACGCCCAGGCCCTGCCCTTCGCCGACGACAGCTTCGCCGCCAGCTGCATCGCCTTCGGCATCCGCAACGTGCCCGACCGCTCCCGTGGCATCGGGGAGATGGCTCGGGTCACCCGGCCTGGCGGCCGCGTGGTGGTGCTCGAGCTGGGCGAGCCCGAGGCCGGCCCCCTGGCCATGGCGGTGCGCTTCCACATCCGGCAGGTGGTGCCGCGGGTAGGCGCGCTGCTGTCCGGGGCCAAGGAGTACCGCTACCTGCAGCGGTCGGTGGCCGCCTTCCCGCGCCCCGAGCGCTTCGCCGCGCTGATGAGCCAGCAGGGGCTCGATCTCTCCCCTCCCCGCGCCCTGGGCTTCGGCGCGGCCTGGCTGTACGTCGGGACCGTGCGCGGCTGACCCCCCACCCTACATCCCGGCCAGCTCGGCCTCGACGGTCGCGCAGCGGCGCTGGATGAAGCTGCGGATCTGGGAGCCGTAGCTCTGCAGGCGCTGCCGATCGGTGACCGAAGCCTGGGGCTCGACCATGGCCTCGAGGGCCGCCAGCCGCCCCAGCAGGTAGTCCTCGGACAGGATCGAACCGGACAGCTCCCGGTAGCGTTCGATGTAGGCCTGATGCTGATCCTCGAGGGCCATCATGCGACGCACCAGGGGGCGATCCCAGCCCTCCTCGGCATGGGGCGGGGCGTACTCCTGCTCGCGCAGGTTGTACAACACGCTCACGCCCGTACCCATCTGGTTGTAGGTGCCGTCGGTGTTCGGGCCGAAGGTCGCGTCCAGATCCCAGGGCACGTAGACCATGCGCTGGGAGCGCAGATCCTGGTAGAGCCAGTAGTTCTTCGGGCGCTGGGGGTAGGAGTCCCAGTTGGCCATGAAGTTGGAGACCACCAGGTAGGATCGCAGGCGCTCCACATCGACACTGGCCTCGAGCCAGGCCGGGAAGTCGGCGTCGCTGACCGTGTTCAGCTCGTCGATGAAGGCCCGCAGGACAGCGTAGTCCTCCGCGGCGTCTCCCAGGTTGGTCTTCTTGTTGTAGTGCAGCAGGTAGTCCTGGTCCGCCTGGCCCAGCACCGTCAGGTCGCCGAAGAACTGAGTCTCGTAGGGTAGATCGTAGGCGGCCTTGTACAGATCGCCCTGGTCGTCGCCCAGCTGGTCGTAGAGCCAATGGCTGTTGTCGGGATCTTCGTACTGCAGGTACACACCCTGGTGCTCGCCATTGAGCTCCAGCACCACGTGCTGGGCCCCCGGCACCGCCACCCCCGCGAAGCGCAGCAGATCGTAGGCCAGCTTCTGCTGAAAGTGCGGCTCGTAGTTGAAGTTCCACTCACGGCGATCCTGGTAGCGGTCGTCCCCGTCGAACTTGATCTTCCAGTTGCGCAGGTCGTAGTAGCTCATCACGTTGAGCAGCGCGTAGGCTCCGCGGTAGCTGATGTCGACCTCGTGGGACACGCCGTCGTCGTCGATGAACACCCCACGCTCGTCGGCGGCGTGGAAGGGGTCGGCGTCCAGCCGAGCCAGGGCGGCGGCGTCCAGGACGAGGTTGATGTGGGGCACGCCCTGGGGCAGATCGGAGGGATCGTAGACAGGGGGCTCCCACGCGTCGGGGATGGTCTCGATGCCGGAGTCGCCAGGCTGAGAGTCGTGGGTGTCGGGCGCCTGGGTGTCCAAGGGCACGCCCACGCCCGGACCGGGGCAGCCGCAGAGGAGGATCGCGAGGAGCAGGGAACGGTGCATGGTGGTGATGATGGCAGAGGCGCCCTGCCTTGTCGCGCTCGGGGGTTGAGTCTGCAGCAAGACCCCCGCACCCCGCCTCACCGCCCGGCGGCCCCGCCCGCCCCAGCCCGGCGCAGCGCCAGCATCAGGCCCAAGGGGATCGCGGCAGCACCCAGCGCCGCCAGGCCACCGTAGATCAGCACGCCGCGGATGATCACGCCCACATCCACCCCGGGGTGGCGCCAGCCGCTCACCACCATGACGAGCCCGGCCAGGGCGAGGAGCGCGGCGGCACAGGCCAAGGCCACCCACATCGCACGCCTGGGGCTTCGTCGTTCGATCGCCACGGTTCCTCCCTGGGCAGGACGCCGAGACACCGACGCTGAACACCGTATTCCCGAGTTCCGAGCGCTGTGCGCCGGCAACTCGGCACCCTGGCGAGCAGGGTGGGTACTTCCTGGCGCTCTGGGGCCCTCGGGCGCCGGCAACTCGGCACCCTTGCCGGCAGGGTGAGTACTTCCTGGCGCTCTGGGGCCCTCGGGCGCCGGCAACTCGGCACCCTGGCGAGCAGGGTGGGTACTTCCTGGCGCTCTGGGGCCCTCGGGCGCCGGCAACTCGGCACCCTTGCCGGCAGGGTGAGTACTTCCTGGCGCTCTGGGGCCCTCGGGCGCCGGCAACTCGGTACCCTTGCCGGCAGGGTGGGTACTTGCTGGCGCTCCCGCGCCTGCCTCGCCCCGTAAACGGTCCACCGGACCGTTTACGCGTCCAGCCCTCGATCCAGGAACCGGCGGTTGCGGCGCCAGGTGCGCTGCTGCTTGCCCCGCTCCCAGCGGTCCTTGCCGCCGAAGCGCATGCTCAGCTCGGTGGTCTGGGTCAACCAGGCCATGGGCAGGCTCGAGGTGCCGGCGCCCACCCGCAGGTGTACGTTCTTCCAGGCCATCTGCCAGGCGGCGCTGATCATGTACATGGTGGACATGGGGACCTTGCCGTCGAAGGCCAGCACCGTGTCCAGCTGAGCGATGTCCGGCACGTCGATGTCATCGCTCACCTGCAGCCGCGCGAAGGGCACGGCGCTGGCCTGCAGGATGATGCTGTCGCGACGGTTGAAGCGGATGTCCGTGGCCGCGCGCACCCACATGATCTCCCCGTAGATGTCGTTGCCTTCCATGCCGAAGGCGCTTCCGGAGGCCGAGACCGGCTTGGGATCGAGGCCGGTGATGGTCTCGCAGGTGGACTCGATGGTGTCGATGTCCGTCAGCAGCGGCGAGAGGGAGCACAGGTCGGGCACACCCTTGGTGGACAGGCCTGCGTAGCTGAAGCCGCCATGGACGGACCAGGCCTGCACCACCCGCAGCGAGGCCATGGCGCCCACACCCGTGTAGGCCGCCCTGAAGGTCTCTTGGCGCAGCCAGTGACGGCTTCCGGTGACCGCCAGGTTCAGCGGACCCACCTGGATGGCGTTGACCTTGGCGCTGATGTTGGGAAGGCCCGCAAGGTACAAGGCCGGCATGGCGGTGACCTGTACGTTGGGCAGCACGCCCACCCCGACGCTGAGCAGGCCGACCTTGAGCTCGCCCGGCTGCAGGGTGTAGGCGGTGAAGTCGGTGGTGGCGTGGGGGTTGGGAGGCAGGGCCGAGGCCCGGGGCTTGAGCCAGCGCACCTGGCTCTCATCCAGGGTGCCGGCTTCCACCGCGCTCTGAAGCTGGATCTGCGACAGCACCAGCGCCGGCCGACCCTCCACCGTGGAGCCCTCCTCCACGAACACCGCGGCCACCGGGTCGCCCGCCGGCAGCTCCCGGTTCACCGCGACCACCTCCTGCCTGGCCTGCTCCCGCTGGTCCCGAGTGGCCGACGCCTGGGCCTCCAGGGACTGGGCCCTGGCCCGCCAGCCCGCCTCGGCCTCGCCAGCCACTCCCCAGCCGAGGACTGCGACGAAGGCGGAAAGGGCGATGCGAGAGCGGCTCATGGGTGGTTCTCCGCGGGTGGTGCTCGAGGAAGCCAGGCTTCCCGAAGTACCCATCGGCAGCCCGACCAGCGCCCTGTCGGCTCCTCAACGGAAGGTGACGAAAGGAGACAAGCCACCTGGCCGGCCGCGCGCCTCGAGCGCCGTTGTACAGGAAGCGCGAGTCTGCCCTTGAGGATCCGTCGCCTGCCGATTAGCAGTGTCCCGCTTCACCCTCCAGAGGAGACCTCCGTGGCCAGTGATGATCTGATCGAGATCGAAGGCGTGATCAAAGAAGTCCACCCCGGTGGCACCTTCTTGGTCGAGACCAGCGCGGGAACCGACGTCCAGGCCCACTTGGCCGGCAAGCTGCGCCGCTACCGCATCCGCGTCGTCCTGGGCGACCGGGTCACCGTAGCGGTCTCCCCCTACGACCTCACCAAGGGTCGCATCGTCTTCCGCCACAAGTAAGCCTCCTCTCCAGGCTTTGTGCGACCCCCACAGGCGGGTCTGCTCAGACATGCCCGGCCTGGTTGGCCGGCGGTGGAAAAGTTGTGGTTATCCAAGGACCACAGAGCGACCTCACTGCCCGGTCGTCACAGACGCTGAACGAAAATACTCAAAGTGAAGGCCTTCTTGCGGCCAGCCTGCCTATCGATATGGGTTGGCGCGCGGCCCGCGGCGTCACCTGTGGAAAACCCGTGAACGATGACGGACGCCACAGGCAGGCGGCACCTGTCTGGGCTCCTCGAGATATGATGCCGAGGACTCGCCCAAGGAGCCTCTGCCATGCGTCCAAGCCACATCCTCATGCTCGCCGGCCTCAGCCTCACGGTGGCCTGTCCCAAGCCCGAAGACACCGGGTCTCCCCCGGGCACCACCGACTCCTGCCCCCCGCCCGAGAACGACCTGGACGAAGACTGCTTCGCGCCTCCCGAGGACTGCGACGACAACGATCCCTACGTCTACCCGGGCGCCGATGAGGTCCCCTACGACGGCAAGGACAACGACTGCGCGGGCGACGGCGATCTGGTCGACTGGGACGGCGACGGCTACGACGGCACGGCGGCAGGCGGCGACGACTGCAACGATGGCAACCCGGACATCAACCCGGGCGCGGAGGAGACCTGCCAGGACCGCTACAACGGCGTCGACTCCAACTGCGACGGCTCCGAGCAGACCGACGACTGCGACGGCGACGGCTACGACCGCTGGGAAGACTGCAACGACGACATCCCGGAGTCCTACCCCGGCGCTGAGGAGATCTGGTACGACGGCATCGACGGCAACTGCGACCTGCAGTCGGACTACGACCAGGACGGCGACGGCGTCGATCACGCCGACTACGGCGGTGAGGACTGCGACGACCTCCTGGCCGACGTCTACTACGGGGCCCCGGAGCAGCTGGACACGGTGGACCACGACTGCAACGGCGAGCCCGGCCGCATGGACCAGGCCGACGGCTTCGCCGAGTTCCTGGGCAGCAACTACAACGACTACGACTACTACATCGGCTGGCGGGCAGACTGGATCTCCGACATGGACGGCGACGGGCTGGACGACATCGTGGCCTGCGGTCCCTACTGGGGCTTCAGCGCCTACGACAAGGAGTCCTACGAGCAGGGCCGCTGCTACATCCTCCCCGGTGCCGGCGAGGGCGACAGCAGCAACTTCGCCGACAACGAGATCGCTACCGTCACGGGCGGCGCCTACGAGTACCTGGGCTACGGCATGGCCGTGGTCCCCGACCTCGACGGTGACGGCTACGACGAGATCCTCGCCGGCTCCCCCACCTACACCATCAGCGGCTACAAGGGCGCGGCCCACCTGTTCAGCGGGGCCGACATCCTCGACCTGGGCAACATCACGGCCTCCGACGCCACCGCCGCCCTGTACGGCTCCTCCTACTACGGTGCCGACACCGCGGTGCTGGGCGATGTCACCGGCGACGGGCGCTCCGAGCTGATCGCCTCCACCTACGACATCAGCGGCACCCTGGACCTGGACATCTGGTCCGGCGGCGAGGCGCTCAACGGCAACATGTCCTCCGCGGACTCCTTGGCCAGCTTCTCGGCCAGCGGCTACGGCGGCTCCACCGTGGGCGGCGGCGACTTCGACGGCGACGGCATGCCCGACCTGATCACCGGCGCGGACGGCTTCCAGTGGGTGCTCGACGTCTCCGGCAAGTTCTACGTGATGGAGGGCAAGGCGGGCAAGCAGTTCGTCATCGCCGGCTCGGACATCGCGGTGGGCGGCAGCTTCTCGTCCTCGTCGGTGGCCACCATCCAGGGCTCTGGCACCGAGGGCATCGGCTGGCGCAACGGCTGGACCTACGACGTCGATGGCGACGGCTACGACGAAGTCCTGGCCTCGGGCTGGTACTCCGACGCGGGCGCGGACGAGGGCGGCGTGGTCTACGTGATCCCCGGTGACGATGCCATGGGCGGCGGCTCGGCCTCGTCCCTGGCCATGTTCACCATCACCGGCTCCCAAGACTTCGGCCGCGGCACCGCCGCCGAGCGCCCCGCCGACATCGACGGCGACGGCCGCGGCGACCTGGTCTTCGTACACATGGGCGACCAGGTCAGTGGTGTGAAGTCCGAGAACTATCTGTGGCTGGGCACCGACATCGCCGCAGGCGGCACGGTCAGCGCCAGCGACGCCAGCTACTACTTCGCCTCGAAGTACGAGGACGATCTGTACGGCTGGTCGGCTTCCTTCCACGACTTCGACGCCGACGGCGACGACGACATCCTCATGGGCGCCTACTACCCCATGGAAGGCAAGGTCTGGACCTTCGAGAGCGTGATGGGCGACTGACCCCAGCGACCAGCGCCCAGCGACCAGCGTCAGATCAGCGCGCAGTACACGGTGAAGGCCGCGGCTGCGGCGCAGAGCAGCCCCGCGACCAACCCGGCCACGCGCCAGGCCGTGCCGTCGCCCCGCCGCATGTTGGGGCTGATGAGCAGCGCCAGCAGACCTCCAGTGAGCAGGCCACCGAAGTGGGCTGTGTGATCCACCGCCCCCCCTCCACCCATGCCCCAGAAGATCCCGAACACCACGATGTACAGCACCCAGCGCGCCATGGAGTTGCGCATGCGGATGCCGGACATGGTGCCGTCGGTGTGACCCCAGACCAGCATGAGCCCGATGAAGCCGCAGACGGCGCCCGAGGCCCCGATGCCCACCATGCTCTTGCCCATGAGCACCGCCCACGCCAGCGAGGCGGCGCCGGCCACGATGCCGCTGACGACGTAGACCACCAGCGCCTTGTTGCTGCCGTAGATCTCCCGCGCCTTGGGCGCGATGTAGAGCAGGGCCCAGACGTTGAAGCCCAGGTGCATCAGCCCGCCGTGCAGGAAGGCGTAGGTCCACAGGCGCCAGTACTGCTGGTGAACCGTCGGCCGGAAGAACCAGGGGTAGCGATCCCAGGCCAGGCCAGGCTCCACGCTGTGGAAGTTGCCGCCGGCCTTGACCAGATCGTTGGTGTCCAGGCCCCAGAGGCTGGAGTCGGCACCGCCGCTCACGACCGCGATGTAGACCCCGATGAACGCCGCAGCCAGCAGGGTCTCGAAGCCCAAGCCCATGCCGAACTGCCGGAAGAAGCGGGCCAGCATTTCGCCGCCGCGGGTGCGCAGCCGGGCGCCGCAGTGAGCGCAGGTCTTGTCGCCGGCCGCGTTGATGCCGTTGCACACGGGGCAGGTCTTGTGCTCCCGGCGCACGGCCTGGGCCTTGCCGACCACGGTGCGACCACGGCCCTTCTGGCGATCCTGCCAGGCGCGCAGCTTCCACCGAATGCGCACGGGGTTCATGCCCACGGCCTTACCCAGGCGAGCCGCGGTCTCGATCCACTCGTACTCATCGCGCTGGGGTTCGGTCATGACCACTCCACGAGACAGAAGCTCTAACCCGAGGAGCGGACAGGACTTGCCCTCGGATCAGTATGGCAGGAGCAACCCCTCCATCACCGCACCCTCCGTGTGATCGGGCACGTAGCCCTGGAGAGCGCCCAGGGTGGGCACGATGTCCACCTGCTCCCAGGCACGGGTGGGAGCGCAGGCGGGGTTCACGCCGGGGCCCACCGCCAGGAACATCACCTGCTGGCAGCCGTCGCACGCGCAGCCGTGGTCCTGGAACCCCCCGTGCTCGTCGTCGTGACGGCCGTGGTCGGAGGTGACCAGCAGCACGGTGTTGCCAGCGTAGGCAGGCCGGGCCTGCAGCTCCCGCCAGATCACGCCCACCAGGCGGTCGGCTTCGCTCACCGCCGCGGTGTAGCCCTCCCACACCCCGTCGTGGCCCGCCCCGTCCACGCTGGGAAGGTAGACCATGGAGAACACGGGGTCCTGGCTGTCCAGGGCGGCCACGAAGTTGTCCACCACGTCGGCGTCGTCCCAGCCCTCGTTGACGATCAAGGGCCAGAACTCAGGACCGTAGTCCTCGTGGTAGCTGGGCTTCCAGACCGAGGCGTCGTCGTAGCCGGGCAACAGGTAGAGCGCCCGCTCCGGGGGCAGGTCCCAGCTCGAGCGCAGGTACTCCCAGTGGGTGGGGTAGCGGTAGTGGGCTTCGTACTCGCCGTTGGCGTCGGCCCAGGCGTTCCAGATGCCCGTGTGGACCGACGCGGTGCCGTACTTGGTGGTGGTGACCCCCAGGTTGAGGATCGGGCCGGGGGCGCAGCCCTGGGCGGCCAGGGCGGCCAGCTCGGGGGCCCAGGCAGCCTTGGGATCCCCCAGCACCTCGGTGTAGCGAGCCCCGTCGATCAGCACGAGCACCACCCGCGGGCCTTGGTAGGACGGCAGGGGAAGGTCCGAGGGATCGCTGTCGGCGCTGTCGCCCGAGGCGGGGGGGCAGCCGATGAGGCCGCAGGCGAGGATCAGGACGAGGGGGGCGGAGCGCATGCCCCAGATGGTAGCCCCTGTGCAGCGGCCGTGCAGATGATCTCGCACCCATGGGCACACGGAAAGAGCAGGTTAATGGGCGCCCGACTCGCCCCCCCGGAGATGCCATGGCCCGCGCCAAGGTCGCTATCCTCAAGACCTCCCCCCGCACCGTCCTGTCCGACTACCACGAGCTGATGAACCTGGCCGGCTACCAGGACGTGGTGGACAAGAAGGCCGACACCGGCCTGAAGATCAACATCTCCTGGCACTACTTCTTCCCCGCCAGCTCCACCACGCCCTGGCAGCTCGAGGGCGTCATCCGCGCCATGAAGGCCGACGGCTACGACCCAGACCTCATCCACGGCTGCCACAACCGCACCGTGGTGATCGACTCTCACCTGGGCGAGGTGGAGAACAAGCAGCTGGGCCCCGTGCTCGATCACGGCCTGCGCAACATCCACCTGTACGAGGGCGAGCCCTGGATCCCCGTCCGCGAGGCCGTGGGCGACCTGGCCGACAAGTTCGTGGTGCTCAACGAGGTCTACCCCAAGGGCTTCTCCATCCCCAAGCGCTTCATCGGCGAGAACATCATCCACCTGCCCACGGTCAAGACCCACGTCTTCACCCACACCACCGGCGCCATGAAGAACGCCTTCGGCGGGCTGCTCAACGAGCACCGGCACTGGACCCACCCGGTCATCCACGAGACCCTGGTGGACCTGCTGATGATCCAGAAGAAGATCCACAACGGCCTGTTCGCCGTGATGGACGGCACCTTCGCCGGCGACGGCCCGGGCCCCCGCTGCATGGTGCCCCACGTCAAGGACGTGATCCTGGCCTCGGCCGACCAGACCGCCATCGACGCGGTGGCCGCCAAGCTCATGGGCTTCGACCCCATGTCCATCAAGTTCATCCGCATGGCCCACGACATGGGCCTGGGTGTGGGCGACCCCCGCGAGATCGAGATCGTGGGCGACACGGTGGCCGGCAACGAGAACTGGCACTTCGACGGCCCCTACAAGGAGATGACCTTCGCCTCCAAGAACCAGCACCGCATCTACTGGGGCCCCCTCAAGGGCCCCATGGAGTGGTCGCTCAAGACCTGGATGGCGCCCTGGGCCTACATCGCGTCGGTCATCTACCACGACATGTACTGGTACCCGAAGAACGGCAACGACCGGGTGCTCGAGGCCCTGCGCAGCGACTGGGGCCGGCTGTTCGAGAACTGGGAGAAGCTCACCCCGGACCAGAAGGGCTGGACCGAGCTGGGCGAGCCCTCCGAGGACTACCGGCACGACACCAAGGCGCTGCTGGGCAAGGGCGTAGGCCTGGTCTGGGGCGCCCTCAAGGAGTCCCCCGAGGTGGCCAACCGCCTGCGCCGCCGGGCCCAGGGCAAGGCCGACGACGGCACCATCCCGCCCTGCTGCTCCGGGCGCTGACGCCTCGAACGGGTAGGATGCCGGCATGAAGCTCATGCCATCCGCCGCCCTCTGCCTGGCCTGCACCTGCGGGCGAGGCGTGGCTCCACCCGACACCGGCGACAGCGACGACACGGCCGACAGCGGCGCGGCCTGCGTCCCGGAGCAGGCGAGCTTCGTGGACTGGATGGCGCGGGGGGAGCACGGCGCTGGCACCCTGCTGCACAGCGGGACCACGGATCTGGGCGGCACGCCGATGCCGCTGGAGCTCCAGGTGAGCTACCCGGCCGAAGCGGACGGTGAAGGCCAGCCCGTGGCCGCGGGCGGTCCCTTCCCGGTGGTGTACTTCGAGCATGCCTACGGCGCCGACTACCGCAACTCGGACTGGCTCCTCGAGCGCCTGGCCAGCCGCGGCTTCGTCGTGTTCTCTGCAGCCCACAACGGTGCCTGGGACGGCGCAGGGGACTGGTGGAACGACCACGCCGCCCTGTTCGAGGCCACCGTGGCCACCGCCGAGGCCTGGGACACCGACCCCGAGTCCACCCTCTTCGGGGCCCTGGACCTCGAGACCACCGCCCTGATGGGCCACTCCCACGGCGGCGGTGCCGCCCTGCATGCCATGGAGGCCATCGACCCCGACGCGGTGGTGCTCATCACGGTGCGCCCGAGCCTGGACGGGTCCTTCACCCGCTACCACGAGGTCTACGACGGCATGCCCCCCTTGCTCAACGTGGCGGCGTCGCGTGACGAGGACAGCACCACCGCCTACGGCACGAGCATCGCGGTGTACGAGGCGCTCACCCGCCCCCGCTTCATGGTCACCGTCGAGGGGGCCAGCCACTACACCTTCACCGACGAGGCAGGCATCACCCCCTCGTCCATCGAGCGGGAAGCGGGCCAGATCGCCGGCGGCTCGGCCATCGTCGCCTTCCTCGAGTTCATGCTCCACGACGACCCGCGGGGCCTGCACTCCCTGCGCGGCGACGCGCCCCTCTACAGCGCCGACGGCGCGCCCTCCCGCGGCCAGTCCCACACGGAGGGGGAGCTGGTCATCGACGCCTTCGAGGCCGACATCTCCGCCGAGGGCGCGGCCATCGTCGGCATCGAGGGACAGACCTTCGTCAACGGCTTCCTGGGCGACACCTTCGCCGACTTCGACGCAGGGGTGGCGCTGCTGACGGCCGAGCTCGAGGAGCTCTCAGGAGACGGCGACAGGGTGCTGTTCTACCAGGACGCCAGCCGCTCCACCGACGCCTACGGCCCGGCCCTGGCGGGGCTGGACCGGGAGCTCACCAGCCTGTCCTCGGGAGCGGACTTCGCCGAGGCCCTGCTCGAGGACTGGGATCTGGTGGTGGCCACCCAGCAGGACGGCGACACCAGCGCCACCCACCCCTTCGACGAGGCCCTCGCTGCCTACATCTGCGGAGGAGGACGGGCCATCCTGAGCGACTTCCGGCATGCCTCCTCCACGGCCGCGGCCACCTTCGCCTGCGCCGGGGCCGCCTTCGACGGCACCACAAACTGGACCACCATGACCGGCGACGGTGTGCTCTTCGACGGCGACCAGCGCGTCCAGAACCCGGGCTGGGGCGTGTTCAGCTACGGCCTGTGGACCACCGGGACCACCTTCGCCACCAACAACACCGTCGTCGAGGGGGTCCCCGACCCCAGCCTCGGCCCCCTGGGCCCGGTCAGCGCTACGGACCTGGACCGCTTCGAGGAGATCGAGGCCCTGGACACCGCTCGGGCCCTGTTCATGCCTACCGGCGCCCTGGAGATCGCCTGGAGCGAGCCAGGCAGCGTGCGCTGGGATCTGGACCTCGCCATCGACGCTGGCCCCTGGCAGGCGCTCTCCCTGCGCCTGCTGCAGCTGCACGACGGCTCCGTCGAGCAGGGTGACCTGAACCTGAGCGTCCAGCTGGTTGACCTCGACGGTGCCAGCGCCACACGGATGGTCAGCGTGGGCCCCACCATGGACTGGCTCGAGAGCACCGTGCCCAAGTCCGTGTTCGAGACCCAGCGGCTGGCCCTGGACGCCTTCGAGGGCGTCGACCTCCACCGGCTGGCCTCCGTGGCCTTGATCTTCGACAGCTCCCCCGCAGGGTGGATCCTGGTGGACGACCTCGAGCTGTCCCCCGGCTTGGGCTGCGAGTAGGCCAGATGGCACAAGGCGCCGCAGCCACGCCATGACCACCCTCCTCACAGCGTGGTAGACTGGGTCGCTTCCGTGGAGCGCCCCCTCGGCCCATGATCCGCCTTCGCCCAATCACGCTGGCTGTACTGCTATCGATCTCGACTTCCGCCCATGCAGACTGCGATGAGCCCAGCCAGCGCGCAGACCTGGCGCTGGGGGTCGAGCGCGCCACCCAGGCCTTTCGCCAGCTCGATCGCGCTGGCTTCGCACAGGCACGGGACACCCTGCAGGCCCAGATCCCCTGCCTGGCCGAGCCCCTGCAGCCAGGCGACGCCGCCAGCATCCACGGCCTGATGGCGCTGTCCGCCTTCTTGGACAAGGACGACGGGCGCTCGGTGGCCAGCCTGAGCGCAGCAGTGCGCAGCCAACCGGACTTCGCGCTGCCCGCCGACCTGTTCCCCGATGGGCACCCCCTGCGCCTGCACCTGCAGGTGGCCCGCAGCCTCCAGCCGGGCAACCTGCGGCCCCTTCCCCAGCCTCCCACCGGCGCGGTGAGCGTCGATGGCGCCCCCGCCACCGGCGCCCCCGGCGACAGGCCCAGCGTTCTGCAGTGGACCGAGGACAAGCTCGAGGTCCGGGACACGGCCTACCTCGGGGTCGGCGATCCCATGCCCGCCTGGGGCCCCATGCCCTCGCCGTCCAGCACCGAGCCTCGCCACCCGTGGCGGCTGGTGGCGGCAACCGGCGGCGCCGCCGCGCTGGCGGGCGGCATGGTGGCGCTGGCAGGCTCGAGGCACGGGCGCTTCCTGGACAGCGGCACCCCCTACGCCGAGCTCCCCGGCCTGCAGCGCCAAGCCAACGGGCTGACCATCGCCGCTGGGGTATCCGGCGCCGCCGCCCTGGGCTTCGGCGCGGCCGCGGTGGTCCGATGGTAGCCAACGAGCGCCGCTACTGGTTCCTCGAGGTGCTGGGCCGCGGGGGCTTCGGCTCCGTCTACAGGGCAGAGCTGCAGGGCCGCGGCGGGTTCCGCAAGCAGGTGGCCATCAAGATGCTGCACCCCGACCGCGCCAGCTCACCCGAGGTGGTCCGTCGGCTCCGGGACGAGGCTCGCCTTCTGGCCCATGTCAGCCACCCGGGCATCGTCAAGGTCGACGGGCTGATCCGCCTGCGGGGCCAGTGGGCCGTGGTGATGGAGTACGTGCAGGGCGTCAGCCTGTGCGAGCTGATCTCACTGGGGCCCGTGCCCATCCTGTGTGCCGTACAGCTGGTGCAGAAGGTGGCCGAGGCCCTGGACGCCGCTCACAACGCCCTGGACGGCGATCGACCGCTGAAGCTGGTGCATCGCGACGTCAAGCCGTCCAACATCCTGCTCACCCCCGACGGCAATGTGAAGCTGGTGGACTTCGGCGTGGCCATGGCGGACCCCGATCTCCGAGAGGCCCGCTCCGACGAGCTCTTCTTCGGCGCCGCCGAGTACATGGCCCCCGAGCGCTGGGAGTTCCAGGACGTCCCGGCCTCGGACATCTACTCCCTCGGGGCGGTGTTCTGGGAGCTGCTGACCGGCGAGATCCTCGGCCGCACCACCACCAACCTCACCCGGCACTGCGAGCTGGTGGAGGACGCCGTGGGCCAGCTGCAGCACCTGGGCAACAACGAGCTGTCCGAGCTGGTCTACGCCATGCTCTCCTTTGCAGCCAGGGAACGGCCCGACGCCCGGGAGGTGTCCCGCACCTGCCTGGAGCTCGCCCCCCACGTCCCCGGCCCCTGGCTGCGGGACTGGGCGGAGCGAGAGGTCCCCCGGGCCCGAGGCCGCCGGGCCATGGACGACGGCGATCCACTGGTGGATGCGATGCTCGGGGAGTCCGAGGGCGACGACGACGGCCTCACCGGCATCCTGCCGGCCGTGCCCGAGCCCGGCGTCCTGCGAGGCACCCGCCTGGTGGTGCTCATCACCGTCGCGGCCATGGCCGCCCTCACCCTGTGGGCGGTCAGCGCAGCCCGCACGCTCCGCGAGGCGGACGACCGCACCGGGGGGCGCGTGTACTCCGCGCCGGTGGTGGAGCCCCAGGCATCGCCGACGCCAGCCGCCCAGCCCGAGCCCCAGCCCACCACTGCCAGCGCAGTTCCCAGCCCACCGACCACCGCCCCTGCCTCGGCCGCAGCCGCCAGCCCCACCCCACAGCCCGCTCCGGCACCCGCCCGTGCCCAGGAACCGGCGACCGTCACGATCCAGGGCGACGCCCAGGAGGTCTACCTGATCGGCAACGGCCGCAGGTACGGCGCAGGCCAGGTGCCCGCCGGCAGCTACCTCGTCGAGGCGCGCTTCGAGGGCCGGGGCCTGGTGGAGGCCGGCCGCGCGGAGATCGAGGCGGGCGGCAAGGTCACCCTCACCTGCGACAGCGGCTTCGCCCTGTGCAAGGCCCAGTGATGCGCCCCCTCGCCCTGCTGTTGCTGCTCCCCGCCTGCACCTGGGTTGGCCCGGACGACTGGGAGCAGGCCAACGACCGCGACCGCGACGGCTACACCACCGCGCTCAACGGCGGCTACGACTGTGACGACGGCGACGCCTCGATCCACCCCGGCGCCGACGAGATCTGCGACGGCAAGGACCAAGACTGTGACGGCCTGGTGGACGAAGATCCCATCGACGCCACGATCTGGTACCTCGATGACGACGACGACGGCTACGGGGCCGAGCAGAGCATCGCCGCCTGCGTTCAGCCCGACGGGACGTCCCCCACCGGCGACGACTGCGACGACGGCGACGCCAGCACCCACCCGCGGGCCACGGAGTGGTGCGACGGTCTCGACACCGACTGCGACGGCACCGAGGACCCCGCAGGCATCGTGAGCTTCGTGGACGCCTCCGGGACCTGGACCGACCTCACCGACAGCTTCCAGGAACACAGCATCGCGAGCGTCTACGAGCTCTCCACCGACGGAACCCTGTTCTTCTGCCCGGGCAGCTACGTCGGGCTGATCTCCGTCTCCGCCGCCTCCGCGACCATCGTCGGGCGCGGCGGCTCGGCCTCCACCACCCTGTCTGGCGGCTCCGACGGCCCGGTGATCAGCGCCGCGACCGGCGCCGCCGAGCTCACCATCGCCGGCCTGACCCTGACCGACGGCGACGGTGGCAACGGCGGCGGGATCAGCTCCACCATCGCCGGCCTGGACCTCACGGGCCAGGACCTGGTGATCACGGAGTGCGAGGCCGACCTGGGTGGCGGGCTCTACCTGGAAGGCGCCGTGCTGGACCTCAGCGAGGTCACGCTGAGCAGCAACAGCGCTACGCAGGGAGGGGGAGGCCTCTACGCCCTGAGCTGCAGCGGCGAGGCCAGCGGCCTGTGGGTGACCGGGAACGTGTCGGCCACCGACGGCGGCGGGCTGGGCCTCCGCAGCACCGCGCTCGAGCTCGGTGACAGCCTGGTGAACGGCAACGAGTCCGGCGGGCGCGGTGGCGGCATCGCAGCCTGGGACCGGAGCACCGTGCTCACCATGGACGCGACCCTCGTGCAGGACAACGACGCCGAGTACGGCGCAGGGCTGTACATCGACGACGCCGTGGTCACCTGCTCGGGCGCCAGCGAGGTGGCCGCAGGCTTCCACAACAACGTCGCCACATCCAGCGGCGGCGGGATCTTCGTGGACGGCAACCAGGCCAGCTTCACCGCGACCGCCTGCGACTTCGGCACCGGCGAAGATGACAACGATCCGGACGACGTCTTCACGGAGAAGCGAGGGCGATCGTACCAGTACGCGGACGACGTCGACCTCGAGTGCGACTACGACAGCTGCTGGTAGCGGGCGCTGTGCCCACGCGGGGCGCCCCGCCCGGCGCCCGGCTACCGATAGCCCGGGTGCGAGCGCCCCAGTGGTCGCCGCGTGGTAGACTGCGGCGCCTGCCCAGCCGCCCTCCGGGGAGCCATCCATGGCCAGCGTACGCCGCCTCTACAAGATCTACGAGGTCCTGGGGGTAGGTTCGTTCGGCACCGTCTACCGTGCCGAGCTGCTGGGCAGCGCTGGATTCCGCAAGTCCATCGCCCTCAAGCTGCTGCACCCCGATCGCGCCAGCTCCCCCGATATCCTCGAGCGGCTGCGGGACGAAGCCCGCCTGCTGGCCCACCTGGCCCACCCGGGCATCGTGCAGGTGTCGGATCTGGTGCGCCTCGAGGGCCGCTGGACGGTCATCCTCGAGCACGTCCCCGGGGCCAGCCTGCGAGAGCTGATCGAGCTGGGACGCATCCCGGTCATCTGCACCGTGCAGATGGTGGAGCGCCTGGCCGAGGCCCTGGACGCCGCTCACAACGCCAAGGACGGCGCCACGCCGTTGAACCTGGTCCACCGGGACATCAAGCCCTCGAACGTCCTGGTCACCGGCGACGGCAGCGTCAAGCTGGTGGACTTCGGGGTGGCCCTGGCCAACGCCAACGTGCGCGAGGCCAACACCGACGAGCTGTTCTTCGGTGCCCCCGAGTATATGGCCCCGGAGCGCTGGCACTTCAGCGACACCCCCGCCGCCGACGTCTACTCCCTGGGAGCCGTGCTCTACGAGATGCTCACCGGCGAGCTGCTGGGCCGCACCAGCGCCAACCTGGCCCAGCACTGCGATCTGATCGAGGACGCCGCGGGCCGCCTGTTCCGCCTCGAGAGCAAGGAGCTGCGCCAGCTGGTGGAGCGCATGTTGGCCTACGCACCAGAAGAACGCCCCACCCCGCGCGAGGTGGCTCTGGCCTGCAAGCAGATCCTGCCGGGCTTGCCTGGCCCATGGCTGCGGGACTGGGCCGAGGGAGAGGTGGCCCGGATCTTCGATCTGCGCCTGCCTGTGCTCAACGACCCCCTGCTGGGCGCCGTGCTCGAGGAGTCCGACGACGACGAGCTCACCGCGGTGATGCCCCGGGCCCAGCCGGCCTGGCACAACGGCCTGCGCGTGGGCGTGCTGGCGCTCACCGCGGTGCTGGCCTTGATGGCCTGGTGGGCGGTCCACGCCACCACCACCAGCCTGGCCGAAGACCGCAGGGTGTCCAATCGAGCCCGCGCGACCGCCCCGGCCGCCAGCGCGCCGCCCAGCCCGGAACCACCCAAGGCCGCCCCTCCGCCCCGGCATGTGGCCACCGCCGAGGTCACGGCCGAGGGAGACGCCCGGCAGATCTTCCTGGTCGCCGATGACCGGCGCCTCAAGCCCGGAACCATCCCTGTCGGCACCTACGACATCGAGGCCCACTTCGACAGCGGCTGGGTCTTGGCGGGGCAGGTCCAGCTGGCCGCCGGTGACGAGGTCACCATCGCCTGTCAGAGCTCCCTGTCGGGCTGCACCCTCAGGTAGCGCTCAGCGGCGGCGTCGGGGCCGATCCTCGGGGACCGCCACCGTGGGGTCCTCGGGCCAGGAATGCTTTGGGTAGCGGCCGCGCAGGTCCTTGCGGACCTCGTGGTAGGTGGTCCGCCAGAAGCTCTCGAGGTCCCGGGTGACCTGCGCCGGCCGCTGGTTGGGGGCCAGCAGGTGCACCAGCAGCACCACCCGACCCCGGGCCACCCGGGGGGTCTGGCGCATCCCGAAGAGCTGCTGAATGCGGGCGGCCAGCACCGGGGGCTCGGCCTCGGCGCCCCGGGCCCAGCCACCCTCCACCAGGCCGCCAGTGTCGGGGTAGCGCAGGGGCACGGTGGAGCCCGAGGGGACGGGGAGCCGCTCGGGGGCCTCCCGCTCCAGCGCCGCAAGCTGTGGGCCCGTCAACCGCGACTTCAGCTCGCGCGACCAGTCCAGCCCGCGAAGATCCGCGAAGCTGCGGCGGCCCATGCACAGATCGGGAAGCAAGGAGCCGAGATCGTCGAGCCTGGGCCAGGCCAGCTCGGGCAGGTGGTGGGCCAAGAAGCGCAGCCGATCCAGCAGGGCGGCTGCTTCTTCACTCAACCGCAGGGCCCGCTCCGGGTGGGCCTGAGCCTGCAGGGCCAGCAGCTGGGCCACTCGCTGGGGCTCCGGTGGGGCCAACGCCGGGATGTCCTGCAGAACGAGGTCGCGGTAGCGGGTGAGCCGTCGGGCCACCACCGCCTCGCGCTCGGCATCGAAGCCCAGCTCGTCCACCTGCTCGAGCGCGAGCTGACGGGACTCCAGCGCGAGGGCCCGGGTGATGCGATGCTCCGCGCGCTCGCCCCGCCGTGCGGCGCGCATGGTCACCGCCAGGATCAAGGGCGCACCCTCCGCCTCACACCCTTCTTCGAGCACGGCCCCTCGCCCACCCACCAGGCGATAGCGCAAGCTGCCAGGCCCCCGCTGCAGGCCCACCCGGTCGGGGAAGCCCGCCAGCAGCCAGGCCGCAGCACGCTCCTGGTCGGGGTCGGCCGCGGCGGGGGGTACCGGCCCCAGGGCGCCCCGGGCTTCGCGCTCGAGCAGGCTGCGCAGGCGCTCCTCTCCACCTCGCTCCTCGCTGGCGGCGGCGGCCAGCGCGGCGGCTTCTGCCAGGCGACCGTCGCGGTGCCCTTCCACCACCACCCGCGCCAAGCGAGGGTGGACGCCCAGGGCCTCCATGCGCCGACCCATGCCTGTGATGCGGCCCGCTCCGTCCAGGGCGCCCAGCTCGCGCAGCAGCGCCTGGGCCGCCTGCCATGCCGCCTCGGGCGGGGGCGCGAACCAGCCAAAGCGCCCTGGATCGGCACCCCAGGCCCCCAGGGCCAGGGCGGTGGGGGCCAGATCGCAGCGGGCGATCTCGGGCTCGGTGGCCGGCGCCAGCAGGCGCTGCTCGGCGCGGGTCCACAGCCTGATGGCCAGCCCAGGGCCGGTTCGTCCCGCCCTGCCGGCCCGCTGCTCGGCCGCGTCGGCGGCGATGCGCACCAGCTCCAAGCGCTCGAGCCCCAGGGCCGGGTCCAGCCGCGGCTGCTTGACCAGACCACAGTCCACCACCGCGCCCACGCCGTCCAGGGTCACCGAGGTCTGGGCGATGTTGGTGGCCAGCACCACCTTGCGCCCGGCGCTGGGGGCCAGGGCGCGGTCCTGATCCGCGGCGCTCAGGCGCCCGTGCAGGGGCAGCACCAGGATCCCCGGGAGGTCCCCCAGGGCTCGGGCCGTGCGCTCAATCTCCGGTGCCCCTGGCAGGAAAGCCAGCACGTGCCCATCGGGTCGGGCGGCGAGGGCCCGGCGCACGCCGCGGGCGCAGCGCAGCGCGAGGGGGTGATCGTCCGGCTGGTCGAGGTAGCGGTGCTCCACAGGGTGGAGACGTCCGTGGGACCGGACCACGGGGCAGGCCTCTGCGCCCCCCAGGAACTCCACCACCGGGGCGGCGTCAAGGGTCGCCGACATGGCCAGCAGCAGCAGGTCCGGACGAGCCTCTGCGCGCACCTCCCGCAGGAGCGCCAGGGCCAGGTCCACATGCAGGCTGCGCTCGTGCAGCTCGTCCAGGACCACGCAGCCCACGCCCTCGAGGAAGGGGTCGGCCTGCAGGCGGCGCAGCAGCAGGCCCTCGGTCAGGAAGGCGACGCGGGTGGCGGGACCGACGCGCCGCTCGAAGCGCACCTGGTACCCCACCTCGCCCCCAAGCTGGACGCCTCGCTCCCAGGCCACCCTGCGGGCTGCCAGCCGGGCGGCGACCCGGCGAGGCTGCAGCACCAGCACCACGCCCGCACCCACCAGGCCCGAGTCCAGGACGGCGCAGGGCACCCGCGTGGTCTTGCCGGAGCCGGGCGGCGCCACGACCACCGCCTGTCCCGCCGCCCGAAGGGCGCCCAGGATGACCGGCAGGGCGTCGTCGATGGGGAGAGGCTGAAGGGCAGGCATGGTGCTGGGCCGCGTCGGGGTAGACTCCTATACCTCGACGACAGGAGCCCCCATGCCCGAGCAGCCCGCCAGCAGCCCGCCTGCAGCCCAGCGCTGGGTGTGGGCCTGGAACCTGGTGGTGCTGGTCCCCGTGCTGCCCCTGCTCTGGGGGGCGCGCATCCCCATCCAGCACGACATCTTCATCTCGGACCTGCTGCACAGCCAGCTCCCCTACAAGGCCTTCCTGGGTCGCACGCTGGCCGAGGGGCACCTGCCGCTGTGGATGCCGGACGTGTTCTCGGGCATCCCCTTTCTCGCTTCCATCGAGGCGGGCCCGCTCTTCCCACCCCACGCGCTGCTCTACGGCCTGCTCGACCCCTACACCGCGCTGGGGGTCAGCCTCTGCCTCGAGTTGGTGGTTGCGGCGCTGGGGGCTTGGTGCCTGGCGCGCCGGGCCGCGGCCGGTCCCTACCCGGCGCTGATCGCGGGGATCGCGTACGCGTGGAGCGGCTTCATGGTCACCCACGTGCGGCACCTCAACATGCACGCGTCGGCCGCCATCCTGCCGTGGATGATGGTGACCCTCGAGCGCCTGCTAGCCAGCCGGGGCCGTCGAGGCGGGGCGCCGCTGGCCGTCTCGCTCGGGCTGATGGTGCTCGCTGGCCATCCCCAGATCCTGTACATCGCCTGCCTGCTGATGGGGCTGCGCCTGCTGTTCCACCTGGGGCGCCGTGACTGGAAGACAGCCTGGCGGGACCGACTCCGGGAGGTCCTCTCCTTCTCCGTGGCCTGCGGCCTGGGGCTCGCGCTGGGTGCCGCGCAGCTGCTGCCCACCTGGGCCTACACGCAGCAGTCGCTGGGCCAAGTGAAGCCCACATGGGCGTACGCGTCCGCCTTCGCGTGCCCCCCCTGGGATCTCCTGGCGCTGATCTGGCCGCCCCTGGTGGGCGCCATGGAGACCCTGGACTACGCCTCACAGCAAGTGAGCACCATCGCCTGGGGCAACTACGGCTATGGCGGCCTGATCACCCTGACGCTGGCGTTCGCGGCCTTCGCCCTCGGCCCGCGGAGGCGCCCAGTCTGGTTCTGGGCCGCCGGCCTGGTGCTGTCCCTCCTGCTGGTGCTGGGACCCCACACGCCCCTGTACCGGGCGGCCTGGGAGCTGCTCCCAGGCATGAAGCTGTTCCGCTTCCCCACCCGCTTCCTGGTGGTCACGGGGCTGGCGCTGGCCATACTCGGCGCGCTGGGTCTCGAGACGATCCTCGCGCGCGTCGGGCCGCAGCTGGGGGCGCGCAAGGCCCTGTGGCTGAGCCTGATGGTGGCGTTGCTGGGGCTGCTGGACCTACAGCACCACCAGATCCCCCGCCTGCCCACCGACTCCACTCGAGCCTGGCGCGAGGCGGGCACTCCCCCCGGCATCTACCCCGACGGGCCCACAGGGCAGCGGGTGCTGGTGCTCCAGGAGTTCGAGATCTGGGAGAGCGCCTTCCGCCAAGCTCGGGGGCACACCCAGAGCCCTGAGCCCTACCGCGCGGCCTGGACCCTGCCCCTGGGGAGCTCGGGGGTGCTGACGGGCCTGCACTCGGCCTCGGGCTATGCGCGCATGGTCCACTGGCGCAGCGCGGCGCAGTGGCAGGAGTACAACCGCGACATCCTGCCCCAGCGCGCGCGGCCCGGCCGGCCCACGGTGGACGACCCGCGAGTGAGCGACGCCTTCCAAGCCCAGCTCGACCGAGGTGGCGTGCGCTGGCTGCTCAGCCCATTCGCCCTCGAGGGCGGCCGGCTCGAGCGGAGAGACAAGGACGTGCTGCTGCTGTACCGCAACGCCTCGGCTCTGCCCCGGGCGTACGTCACCCCCCACTGGGAAGCCGCCGAAGACTACACCGCCGCCATGGCGTGGCTGATGGGCGACGGTGCCAAGCGATCCGCCGTGCCGGTCGTCGAGGGGGCCGCCGCGTCCTCCGGCAGCGCCGCGGGCGCGCTGACCCCTGTGGAGATCGAAGAAGACGGCCCCAACCGGATCTCAATGTCCATCCCACCAGGCCTGGGCGGAGGGATGCTGGTGATCAGCGACACCTGGGACGAGGGCTGGCATGCCTGGATCGACGGGGCGCCTGCCGACATCCTGGTGGCCAACGGCTGCCAGCGGGCGCTGCGGCTGCCCTCGCGGGCCACCCGAGTGGAGCTGCGCTACCAACCCCCAGGGTGGCTCCCGGGGCTGTGGACCAGCCTCGCAGCCCTGACGGTCCTGCTGTGCTGGGCGGGCGTGACCTACCGCCGCCGATCCGCCGACTCGGGCGGGGTCCAAGGCTCTCGGGGCGCGCGAACCACGTAGACCGGACGCGCCTTGAGTTCGTCGTAGACCACCGCCAGGTAGGCGGCCACCACGCCCAGGCAGACCAGGATCACCCCCCCCATCCCGAGCACCGAGAGGATGGTGGTGGTGAAGCCGGTGACCGCGGCGCCCCGCGCCCAGTTGTACAGAGTCTGGACGCCCAGCAGCACGCCCGCACCACTGACCAGTAAGCCCAGCCAAGCGATGGCGATGAGGGGAAAGGACGAAAACGCCAGCAGGTTCTTGGTGGAGTAGCGAGCCAGCGCCAGCAGCGACCATCGGCTCTGCCCGAGAGGCCGCGCCTGGACCTCGAAGGGCACCCGCGCCACACGGAATCCCACCCAGGCTACCAGCCCGCGAAAGAAGCGGTTGCGCTCCGGGCAGGCCAGCACGGCCTGGACCACCTGGCGATCCAGCAGCTTGTAGTCCGACTCGCGCTCGAAGCTCCGCCCCACGGCCCGGCCCATCATGGCGTTGAAGAGTCGAGCAGCCAGCCCGTAGAGGACACTTTCGCGCCCACGGCGCTCCTTGACCGCATTGACCACCTCGAAGCCCTCGTCCCAGCGGGCGATGAGCGCGGGCAGCAACGCCGGAGGATGCTGAAGATCGCCGTCCATCAACACCACCGCCCGGCCCCGGGCCACATCGAGCCCCGCGGCCATGGCCGACTCCTTGCCGAAGTTGCGGGACAGCAGCACCGGGACAACGCGAGGGTCGCTCGCCCCGATGCCCTGGAGCAGATCGGGGGTCGCGTCCGTGGAGCCGTCATCCACGCAGATCAGCTCCCAGCTGCGCCCGGTATCGTCCATCTGCGCGGCGATGACCTCCACCACCCGGGCGACGAGATCCGCCTCCTGGAACAGGGGGATGACGATGCTGAATTCTGGTTCAGGGCGCACGGTGGGCCTCGCGGTGGCGAATGATATCACGCTCGCCTGCCATCCCCCGGCGCTCCACGAGGTGGAGCCAGTCTGTACAGTTGAACGGAACCCCTTCGGGGTAGCAGGCGGCGGGTAAAAGCGTCGGTGGCGG
>ERZ890953.108-NODE-108-length-48117-cov-7.910012_pt1 | contig 48117 bp, 26 predicted proteins | sample MGYA00521264_ERZ890953 | MGnify/ENA primary metagenome ERZ890953 (study PRJEB32303, sample SAMEA104408629) | aquatic metagenome | biome: Brackish water; feature: Chemocline; material: water | place: Baltic Sea | collected 2014-10-26T21:54:00 | depth 200 m ...
CGGCGGCGACGGCGGCGACGGCGGCGACGGCGGCTCTGGCGGCCACGGCGGCGGCGGCGGCGGCGGCCCCAGCGTCGGAGTCCAGTGCAGCGGCTCCACCCTCACCATCGACTCCGCCACCTCCTTCAGCCTGGGCGACAGCGGCTCAGGCGGCTCGAGCAGCGGCGCCAGCGGCACCAACGGACTGCGCTCCAGCACCAGCGGGTGCTAGCCGAAGTGGTCCCACCCGCGGGGCCGCGCACTGTGGATCCCGTCGGCGCCGAACAGCCGTAGCCCTGGCTCCGGCTCGATCCAGGCGAAGGGGATCAGCTCGATCCCCAGCTCGTGCCGGGCCCCTGCGACCAGCGCGTCCTGGTGGTCGGCCGGGGCGGTGAACAGCAGCACGTAGTCCTCGCCCCCGGACAGGGCGAAGCGCCAGGGTTGTTCGCAGCAGCCGATGGCCCCCGCCTGCACCAGCGCGCGGTCCACCGGCAGGGCTTCGCCCGCCACCAGGGCCCCCACCCCGCTGGCGCGGCAGATGTGGCCCAGGTCCTGCAGCACCCCGTCGCTCACGTCCATCATGGATGTGACCAGCCCGCGCTCGGCAAGCCAGAGCCCCAGCTCCACCTGGGGCTGGGGCTCGAGGTGGGCCTTCACCAGGCGATCCCGGTGGGCTGGGTCCAGGCGTCCGGCCTGCTCTGCGCCCTGGGTGAGCAACCACAGCCCCGCAGCGCTCAGGCCCACAGGGCCACCCAGGAAGGCCACGTCGCCGGGACGAGCTCCAGAGCGCAGGAGCACCCGATCCCGGGGGGCGGTGCCCAACAAGGTCAGACAGAGCACCCCGTCCTGGGGCGCCCGGGAGGTGTCGCCACCGAGCAGGTCGACGCCGTAACGATCGGCGCAGGCCAGCATGCCGTCCCGCAGGCCCTCGAGGAACGCAGCGTCTACCCCAGGCTGCAGCGCGGCGGCCGCGAAGGCCGCCCGGGGGGTGCCTCCCATGGCCGCGATGTCGCTGATGTTGACCGCCATGGCCTTCCAGCCCAGCTGCCAGGGCGTGATGGCGTCCCGCAGGTAGTGCACCCGCTCCACCATCAGATCCGTGGTGACCAGCAGGCTGCGCTCGCCGCCCAGGTCCAGCACCGCACAGTCGTCGCCGATGCCGTGCTGGACCCAGTCGTGCCGATGCCCACCGCGGCCGCGGAACATGTCGATGATCTCGAACTCACCCAGCCTGCGCTCGGCCATGGGGACCTCCTCTTGCGCTATAGGCCTATCCCAGCGCCAGGCTCCAGGAGCTTGACAGGGCCCACGCCATACGCGAACCTGCGCCAATGCTCGGCATCCTGAACACCCTGGACCGTCTGATCGACCGCGTCCCGGTCTCGCCCCGCTTCTTCCGCTTCTGCGTGGTGGGCACCACCGGTGCCACGGTCAGCTTCGCCTCCCTGTGGCTCCTCAACTGGGGGCTGCCCGCGAGCTGGGGGGCCTGGGAGCACCGCGCGGCGCTGGCAGGCTCCATCATCATCGCCATCTTCACCAACTACCTGCTGAACTACACCTGGACCTGGCGCGACACCGCGCGGGCCACCAGCGCCAGCGGCTGGCTGGCCAAGCTGGGCCGCTTCTACCTGGTCTCGGCCACCGCCGCCTCGGTCCAGTACGCAGTGGCGCTGCTGCTGTACGAGCGCACCGGCCTGGACGCGCTGCTGCTCGGGCTGCTCGACCAACACCTCGGCAAGCCCGAGCTCGTCAACCAGCCCGGCCTCTACGTGGCCCAGGCCCTGGGCATCTGCTCGGCGATGTTCATCAACTACTTCGCCAACCACCTGTGGACCTTCAAGAACAGGGCCTAGCAGCTTGTCGTGACATGGCGGGCGCTCCCCGCTCCTGATGGCTGAACGCAGCCCCAGGAGCTCCCATGCCTCGCACCACCGCCCCCGCCGTCCTCGTGTCCCTCTGGCTGGCCACCTGGGGCGTGGCCCTGCTCGCGGCGACCCGCGCCTACGGGGCCCCACCTGACGACGCGGGCCTGGTGATGCCGCCTCCCAGGGCCTGCATCGACGGCGCCGCCTGGGCGGAATTGGCGGGCGACACCGGCTTCTACGCCCCAGAGGGCCTGAGCCAGGAGGAGATCGCCAGCGCCATGCAGGACTTCCTGCCGTCCCTGGCCCGCTGTGTACCCGCTGGCAGGGCTCTCAGCGCCCAGCTGACCGTACACATGGAGGTCGCCTGCACCGGCCGGGTCCGCCGGGTGAGCACCGTGGAGGATGGCGGGCTCCCCTCTCCCATAGTGGCCTGCCTGCAGGACACCCTGCGCTACGCGCCCTTGCCCGCCCACGACGCCGCCGAGGGCTTCGACTTCGACTACCGCCTGCGGCTGATGTTCATCGCGCCCCCAGCGCGGCGCTGAGGGCTAGATCTCGTCGTCGTCGTCGTCGCCGCCGAGGTGCTTCTTGCGGTTGCGGATGCCCGAGATGGCCCCCGCCACGAGCAGGGTGGACCCACCGCCCAGCCCCAGCAGCGCCGCGAGCATACTCAGGAACATGCCGACCATCAGCCCGATCTGGATGACCTGGGCGCTGCCGATGGCCGCCAGGTCGGAGGCCTCGCTGACGCCGCCAGCCCCACCAAGAGAAGTGAGCGCGCCCGCCAGCCAGAGGGCCACGGCCCAGCCGGCCAGCGCCGCCAGCGCCGAGAGGACGCCCGAGCTCCAGCCCAGGCCCTTGATGACGCCGGTGGCCCTGTTGCGGGAGCGCGCCAGGGCGATGCCGTTGAGCGGCGCCAGCACCACGATGCCGATGAGAGCCAGGGTGGTGGGGTGCCAGCCCAGGTCCACGCCGGCCTGGATCAGCTCGCCCTTCATATCGGCAGACGCCATGGCCACCGCCTCGAAGGCGTTCTTCCAGCCCTGCATGGTGCCGACAAGGCCCAGGCCGAGGGCGAGGCCGGTGAGGCAGAAGCCAGCGCCGGGGAAGTCTACGTGGCGAGCGAGGATAGCGCGCACGAGCGTGAGAAAGCCGCCGACGAGCAGCAGCGCGAGCACGGCCCAGGTGAAGAGTCCACCCTCGAGCATGAAGGAGATCATCGATCCTCCGAAGGGTCAAAGCGTCAGGCGAAGGCACCCTAGCACGAACGACTCCCGCTGGCAGGGGTCAATAGGGGGTCACTCCAGCCCGACATGCAGGTGGACGCAGGCCCCCAGTTCAGCCACACTCCACGGCGGAGGTAGACCATGACACGCTTCACCGTGATCCTCGCAGGCGCCATCGCCTTCGCCACCCAGCCCTGTATGCCCGAGGGCACCCTCGATCCCAAGGACGAGACGGGCGACACCAGCCAGACCGAGGACACCCAGGGCATGGGCCCCTGCGAGTCCGGGTTCTGCGACCTGATCGTCACCGACGCCATCGTCCAGTGCGGCGAGAGCATCACCGGGGATCCCAGCAGCCTCGAGCTCACGGGCTCCGCCGCCGGCACCATCAGCATCCACCACCATCGGGTGGACATGGGCTGCTGCCCCGAGCTGGTCGTCACCGCCATGCAGGACCTGCGCAACGACCGCATCGAGGTCAGCTACGACCTGTACGACGACATGTGCGACTGCATCTGCGAGCTGGACGTGCTCTACACGCTGTCGGACCTCTACAGCGGCAGCTTCGAGCTCACCGCTCTCGGGGACAGCACGACGGTCGAGGTCCCCTGATGTAGGGGAGCACTTCATGTGCTCCCGCTTCCATCACACCGCCTTTTTTGCTGGGTCGAGATCGGCGCCACGGGTCAGCCAGCCGCGCCAGCCCCACGCCGCCGCCGGGCCGGCGATGGCCCAGATGAACAGCACGAACCACATGGCCTCGGGGGTCTGCCAGAAGCTCAGCTCGCCGCTGGCGATGCGCTCGCCGATGCCCTCGGGGCACCACTGCAGCAGCATGTGGCCCGACATCAAGCCCACGGTGGTCTTGGCCAGGAACCAGGGCAGCATGGACATGCCCAGGTAGGAGCCCTCCATGCCCTTGGGGGCGATGGCGGCGCAGTACTCACTGAGCTTGGGGCTCCACAGGATCTCGCCCACCGACAGCACGATGAGCATGAGGATGGACATGCGGAAGTAGCCGGTGGCCATGTCTCCGCCGAACCAGCCGTAGGGCAGCATCAGCACCACCAGGGAGAAGCTGGAGATGACCGCACCGAAGACCAGCATCTTGAACACGTTGAAGCGCCCCACGATGGGGATGGTGAGCACGATGCCCACCACGATGCAGATGGGATTCACGGCCTGCAGCGCGCCCATGGCCACGTCCTCGCCGATCACCCGAATCCAGTACTTGGGCATCAGCAGGTACATGTAGGTGAACACAGCGCGCACGCCGAGCACCGCGCCCATGAGCGCCATCAGGCGCCAGAAGGCGTCCTGCTTGATGACGGTCTTGAGGATCTCGAGAGCGCCCAGCTTCTTCTCGGGCTCCTTGGCCTCTTCTTCCTTCTGGGCCAGGGCGCCCGCTGCGTCCTGCTCCCGGGCGTCCTGGGTGAACTCCTCACGCCGCAGGAGCAGCGTCGCCGTGACGAGGCTCAGGATGCCGCACACAGCGCCGATGCCGAAGATCCAGCTGTTGTTCAGATCCCAGGTGAGCCGGACCCCGTCGATGACCACATAGCCAGCCACCACGCCGCCCATGTTCATGATCAGGTACCACAGGCTGAAGCTGGCGGAGCGGCTGCGCTTGGTGCTGAAGCGCCGGTTGGCGGACTGGAAGACCGTGATGGTCATGGCCAGACCAGGGGCGCTCAGGATGAAGAACGCGGCCACCAGGATGGTGCGGAAGGGTGCCCCCTCCCACAGGCCGAAGACCGTCACCCCCGCGCGCGAGAGGGTCTGGATGCCGATGGCCAGCAGCAGCGACTTCTTGATGCCCAGGGAGTCGGTGATGGCGCCGCTGACCAGCAGCGACAGGGTGACCGACACGGTCATGGCCGTGACCACGTAGCCGGCGCTGATGTCCCCCATGCCCACGTTGGTGGTGAAGAACACGATGCCGATGCCCAGGAAGGCGAAGTAGGCCGTGGAGTCCAGGAAGTTGATGATCTGGATGGCCCAGTACTCGCGGGGATTGTCCTTGAGGACCCCGAAGTCCTTGAAGTACTGGATCATCATCTCGAGGGCGCCCTTGGGGGCGGCGGTTGCTGCTTGGGCCACGTGGCTCTCCCGGGGAGGGTCGACAACGAAGGGTCATCGCGCACACGGCTGTTGCCATGCGCGGTCCCGCTTTCATACCACGGCCCAGGCGCCGAGCCGCCTACTCGATGCGGAACACCCGGGCCCGGGCCAGGGCGGCCTCGGCCACCGGCAGGCTCAGGACGCCAGCTTCGGCGGTGATCTGCAGGTACTCCACCCCGCCGGCCCGCAGGGAGCCATCGGCCTCGTCGATGGGCTGCACCGGGGGGCCGTCGAGCTGCAGCCAGCCATGGATGTCAGCGTAGGTGTCCACGCCGTGCTCGTAGCCGGTGAGCGGGTCCTCCACGCGCTCGTGGAAGTTCCAGGTCGGGTCGTCGTTCAGCCCGCGACCGCTCACCACAAGGGCCGTGTAGAAGTCCAGGGCCAGATCCTGGAAGTCCGCCCCCGTGGTGACCTCCACCGCATCTGCTCCGGTCTCGGGCACCGCAAAGAAGTCCTTGATCCAGGCCATGCCCCCCAGATCCGTGAACGAGCCGTCGCGCTCGATGGTCATGCCACCGGCCTGCTCGAAGAGGTAGCGCAAGAAGAGGTAGCCACCGCCCCGCAGGGCACCATCCCTGGCCTCGTCGTAGTAGCCCGAGCCCCTGAACAGGTCGTTGAGGCTGACGGCCTGGACGCTGTAGTCGTCGGATCCGTAGGTGTCGCTCATGTCGATGGCGGCGGCCCAGACGTACTGGTTGCCGTTGTTGTAGCCGGTGAGATCCTGGGCCATGGCCGAGGTGCCCTCGGTCACGTAGATGTTCTCGTCCACGCCGAGCTCTCCGTTGAGCAGCACCTTGTGGTAGGCGTAGACCAGGTGGGCGAGCTCGTGGGCCACGGTCTCGGTGATGCCGTCGGCCGAGGCGCGACTGTCGTCCGGATCGTTGTAGCCCAGGTAGACGATCTCGTGGCCGTGGCCGTAGCCGTAGCAGCCCTCGGTCACGCCGATGTCGCACCAGGTGACGTAGGCCTGGGCTCCGTACTGGTTGACCGTGTAGGTCATCAGCACCCACAGCTTGCCGTCGCCGTCCACGTCGCTCTCGTCGCCGAAGAGCACGCGCTCCCGCGGCAGCACGATCTGCTCGAGCTGCGCGATGACGTCCGCCATCATGTCCTCGTCCACCGAGCCGAACTCGTTGGCGGTGGTGCGGTCCTCCCAGACCACCAGCTCGTCGGTCACCTGGATCGCCTCGGCGGTGATGTCCACGTAGCGGCTGCCGTTGTAGACCTCGAAGTCGAAGCTGTCTCCGAGCTCGGTGCGCATGATGGGGTGGCCGCCCGCCGGGATCGGCCGTGGATCGGCGGACGTCACCACGCGGGCCTCAGCGGCGGCCGCGCCGTAGCCGTGCTCGGTGCCCTGGGCCTCGTCGGCGCTGGTGAGCACCACGATGTAGCTGCCCGGCTGCGCCAGCTCGACCCACACCTCACCCCCCTCGGTGACCATGTCGGCTACCTCGCCCACCGCCAGGTCGGCGTAGCCCGTCGGGACCGTCTCGCCGGTGTCGATCTTCTTGTCGTCGTCCTCGCCACAGGCGCCCAGGCCGATGGTGAGCAGAGCGAGGGCGAGCACAGGGCGCATGGAGTCCTCCGGCGGGTGGCGCGACGAAGATACACCATCCACCCCGAGTGCCACACGATGTCGCACCTCGAGGGAGGAGTCGGGTATCGTGCAGGACTCGGCACACAAGCGACGGAGCCCACCATGAAGCCCCTCCTGCTGGCGACCCTCATCGCCGCCTCCCCTTCGAGTGCCGTTGAACCCGGGCACGGCGCGGCCGTCGAGAAGATCCGCGCCGCCTGGAGCGCCACCGAAGCGAGCGTGGCGAGCGGCGTACTCAGCTCCAGCACCATCGTCCTGGGTGGTGGTCAGAACCCCAGCGAGGTCCTGGTCCACTACCAGGGCGGCAGCGAGGCCGACTTCGAGGCCGACCCCTACGCGGAGCCCTTCACCGTGCTGCGGGTGGAGCAGCGCAAGGTGCTGCCCGCGGTGGGGCCCGCCAGCGCCACCTTCTGGTTCGATCCCAGCGGCGAGCTGTACTTCGCCTACGCCGTGGGTACGGACATCAGCGGCGTGACCACCCTCCCCCTCACCCCGCTGGACGAAGTGCGGGCCTACTTCGACGGGGGCGCCCCCGTGCTGCTGCTGCATGACGACGCCACCAGCCAGCCCGCGCGTCACAGCTACGCCCTCCAGGGCGCGCAGGCCACCGAGCACCCCGAGGCCATCCAGGCCGCCCAGGCCCTGCAGGCCCGCGGCGTCGCCCTGCGCCAGTCCTTGGAGACCCTGGCCGGGGGCTCCTAGCCGCCTGCGGGCGGATCAGCGCCCCATGCGCTCCGCCAGGATGGCCACACCGCGGCGGGTCTTCTCCGGTGGCTCGCAGGTGAAGCACAGGCGCACATGGGTCTGCCAGTGCTGGCCGAAGCTGGGCCCGGGCGCCAGCACCAGGCCCCGGTCCACGCAGTCCTCGAGGAAGCCCAGCAGGCCTCGCTCGTCCAGGTGCTCGACCACGTCCACGAACAGGAAGGTCCCGCCCTCGGGGCGGGGCACGCCCAGGGCATCCGCGGCCCGCGCACCCTCGTCCTGGTAGGCCGCGCGGGCCCGGGCCAGCCACGCGTCACCGCCCTCGAGGGCCGCCAGAGCCGCCGCCTGAGCCGCGGTGGCCGGGTTGTAGATCAGGTGGGTGGCCACGCGGCGCGCCTGCCGCACCAGGGCCGCGGGCCCCACCATCCAGCCGCAGCGATTGCCCGCGTGACCGTAGGCCTTGGAGAAGCTGTGGGTGGCGATGGTGCGCTCGGGGGCCAGGCTCGCGGTGGGCGTCCACGGACCGGCATAGGCGTAGTGCTCGTAGACCTCGTCCGACAGAATCCACAGCGCGTGGCGACGGGCCAGGTCCACCACCGCCTCGAGGGTGGCCCGGGGCAGCACGACCCCTGACGGGTTGTTGGGGCTGTTGAGGTAGACGGCCACGGTGCGCGGGGTGATGGCCGCCTCGAGGCCCGCCACCACCGCGTCGGGATCGCTGCCGTGCAGGTACAGGGGCACGTCCACCGGCACCGCGCCGCGGCTCTGCACGATGCCGCGAATCAGGGGCCAGTAGGGTGAGCCCAGCAGCACCTCGTCCCCCGGATCCAGGATCGCTCCCACCGTGGCCGCGAGGGCGCCGGTGCAGCCCGCGGTGACCAGCAGGTTGTCCTTCTCGACCCAGCCCATGCCCTGCTGACGGCCCACCCGTTCCACCAAGGCCGACCAAAGAGGCTCCCAGCCGGCGGGGCTGGCGTAGCGATGCAAGTGAGGATGATCGCTGGATGTCAAATCTTCCATCCGGCTACCGATGACCGGATCCAGCCAGGTGTCCCCCACGTGGAGGGGTAGTAACTCACCTTTGAAACACTCTAGTCGTGGACCCAGGGATCCGAACAGGGTCGAGGTCATGGAACGGACGGCGCGTGAAGTGTCGGGAAAGGGCATGGCAACTCCTGGCACAGTCAGGTAACGGGGCACTTTCGCCATGGCTCGACCCCCGGAGAACAGCATGAATCTGCGCCTCCCCGACCCGCTGATGCCCCTCGCGTCCCTGGCCTACGACCTCTGGTGGAGCTGGGACGAGTCCGCGCGGGACCTGTTCAACGATGTGGACCCCGAAGGCTGGACCGCCGCCCGCCACAACCCCGTGGTCATGCTCCGCGGCATCTCCTACTCTCGCGCCATGGATCTGAGCGAGAGCGAGGTCTTCCTGGACCACCTCGAGGAGGTCATGAAGCGCTGGCGCGCGGTCCACGACGAAGGCCCCAAGCTGGCCACGGTCCCCGGCACCGACGTGACGCATCCGGTGGCCTACTTCTGCATGGAGTACGGCATCCACGAGTGCCTGCCCCTGTACTCGGGCGGCCTGGGCGTGCTCGCTGGTGATCACCTCAAGTCGGCCTCCGACCTCGGCTTCCCCCTGGTGGCCGTGGGCCTGTTCTACAAGGAAGGCTACTTCGAGCAGAGCATCATCAACGGTCAGCAGCACGCCGACTACCGCCGGGTCGACCCTGCCGAGCTTCCCATGCTGCCCGTGATGAAGGACGGCAAGCGCCTGCTCATCGAGGTGCCCGAGAACCACTCCAGCTACCAGGTCCAGGCCTGGGAGGTCCAGGTGGGGCGGGTCAAGCTCTACCTGCTCGACGCCGGCATCAAGGGCGCCTCTTGGTGGCACCAGCAGTACACCCGCCGCCTGTACGGCGGGAACAGCGACACCCGGATGGCCCAGGAGATCCTGCTGGGCATCGGCGGCGTGCGGCTGCTGCGGGCCCTTGGCTACGATCCAGCGGTCTTCCACATGAACGAAGGCCACGCCGCGTTCCTGAGCCTCGAGCTGATGCGCGAGGGCATGGAGGCCGGCAAGTCCACCGAGGTGGCCCTGCGCGAGGCCAAGGCCAAGACCATCTTCACCACCCACACCCCGGTGCTGGCGGGCCACGACCGCTTCACCTGGGACCAGCTCCAGGCCAACCTGGCCGGCTACCGCGAGGCCATGGGCGTACCCGGCGGCCTGTTCATGGACCTGGGCCGCACCCGGCCCGGCGACGTGGGCGAGCCCCTGTGCAACACCATCCTGGCCCTGCGCACCTCCCGCGCCGCCAACGGCGTGTCCGAGCTGCACGGCGAGGTCAGCCGCGAGATGTGGAAGGAGCTGTACAACACCGGCTACACCGCCCCCATCGGCGGCCGCGTCGAGGCTCCCCAGCCCGCGCCCATCGGCCACGTCACCAACGGCGTACACCCCAAGACCTGGATGGCCACCAACTTCCGGCAGCTGCTCGAGCGCTGGGCACCCCGCTGGGACCAGGCCTGGATGGAGCCCGAGGCCTGGGCCGCGGCCGTCGAAGACATCCCCGACGCCGCCCTGTGGGAGGCCCGCCGCGAGTCACGCCGCACCCTGATCGACTGGCTGGTCACCAAGGACATGCCCCGGCTCGACCCCGACGCCCTGACCATCGGCTTCGCCCGCCGCTTCGCCCCCTACAAGCGCGCCAACCTCATGTTCAACGATCCCGATCGGCTGCTCGAGATCCTCGAGAGCGGCCCCGTCCAGATCGTCATCGCTGGCAAGGCTCACCCGGCTGACCTGCGCGGTCAGTCCCTGATCTCCGAGATCGCCGACTGGGCCAAGGACCCCCGCTTCGAGGGCAAGATCGTCCTGCTGCCCAACTACAACATGAAGGCCGGCCGCCTGCTCACCCAGGGCTGCGACCTGTGGCTGAACAACCCGCGGCGCCCCTACGAGGCCAGCGGCACCTCGGGCCAGAAGGCCGCCTTGCAGGGCGTGCTGCAGCTGTCCATCCTCGACGGCTGGTGGGCCGAAGCCTGGGACGACACCCACGGCTGGGCCATCCGCGCCCAGACCTCCAGCTCCGTGGTCCACGAGCAGGACGCCGCCGACGGCGAGGCCCTGTACGCCACCCTCGAGAACCTGGTGCTCCCGGCCTGGAAGACCCGAAACCCCTCGGGCATCCCCACCACCTGGATCAAGCGCATGCGCAACAGCGTGGCCGCCTGCCTGCCAGCCTTCGACAGCCGGCGCATGGTCAACGACTACGTGGGGATCTACAGCGGAAAGTAGGGGAGGAGTTCACCTCCTCCCGGGGTGACGTCAGCCACGGGAGCACATGAAGTGCTCCCCTACCCCCAGTCCACCCGCTCCAGGAACTTCAGCACCCTGGGGTTCACGACATTGGGCTCCTCGAGCAGGGTGGTGTGGGTGCCGTTGGGCACCTCGAGGAAGTCCACGTCGGGGATCTCGTCGCGCATGGTGTAGGACAAGGCGGCGGGGGTGAAGGTGTCCTTGCCGCCGGCCACCACCATCACAGGCACGCCGATGGTGGGCAGCACGTCGCGGGCGCTGTGTTCGATGGCCGCCAGGGCCAGGCGCAGGCCCGTGGGCACGTGCACGATGGTCTGGTGGTCGTAGAAGGGCTGCATCAGCGGCGCCGAGGCTGCGGTGGAGCGCATGAGCCTGGCCACCGGGTGCACCACGGGCAGGTGGAAGAGGGCATGCCAGACCTTGTTGGTGACCCGCGGCAGGAAGCGCACCAGGTTGCCCATGCTGGCCCGCCACACCACGTCGGGCACCTTCATGCCGTAGAAGGTGCCCAGCGGGTTCTCGTAGGGACCCGTGAAGGCCATGATGCCCCGAAAACGCTCGGGGTAGCTGCGGTAGGCCTCGAAGCTGATCTGGACCCCCAGGGACAACCCCGCCACCACCGCGCGCTCGACGCCCAGGTGGTCCAGCAGGGCGATCACGTCGCGGGAGCAGGCCTGGATGTTGGCGCCCGTGGGATCGGCGGGTGGGTCGGAGGCCTCGTGGCCCCGGTGGGCGAAGCCGATCACCCTGTAGTCCCGGGCCAGCTCGCGGTGCATGAACACATAGTAGGAGTCGGTGCAGAACAGGCCGTTGAGGAACAGCACCACCCGATCCGACTCCAGGTTGCCCAGCTGGTAGTAGGCCAGCCGGGTGCCGTCCCAGCTGGTGAAGTGGGGACGATCGTTGCGCTTGTGGCCACGGCGCATGGAGACCTCTCGGTGGCGGGGGGAGCAGTCTCCCCTCCTATCCCGCTGGCGCTTCCCATCTGCCCATGAGCCGAGTAGGCTTCCCAACGTGCTCGCTGCCTGCCCGACCCTGCTGCTGCTCGCCGGTCTGTTCGCCGCGCCCGCTGCGCACGCCCAGGAAGAGCCCACCAGCCAGGAACCCCCGCCCGTCGGGACAGCACCTGCGCCCGTCAGCTCCGAGGCGAGCTCCGACCCACCCGCCCAGCTCGATCTACCCGCGGGCCTGCCCCCCCTGGTCCCCCCCGAGCTGGATCACTTCCAGCAGGTGGCCTACCCCGCCGGCCTGGACCAGGGCCGCGTCGAGGTCCAGCTCTACCTGCTCATCGACGAGGAGGGCGCGGTCGAGGAGCTGCTCGAGGCCAACGGGCCCGAGCCCTTCGCCAGCCTGGCAGCCTGGGCCGCCACCCGCCTGCACTTCACGCCGGCCCTCGAGCTGGGCCAGCCCGTCGCCGTGGAGCTGCCCTTCTCCTACGTCTTCGAGCAACCCCCCGTGAACCTCGTGGGCAAGCTGTCCATCCACGGCACCCGCAGCCCGGCCATCGGCGTCGAGGTAGCCGTGGGCGACCGCAGGGTCATCACCGACGATCAAGGCCTGTTCGAGCTGCGCAACGTGGCGCCCGGCAGCTACACCGCCCGTTGCCCCGACCCCGAGGTGGACCTGGACCCCTTCGACTTCCAGCTCGAGCCCGGCGCCGAGGTGGAGCTGGACCTGTGGGCCCAAGTGGAGTGGGAAGAGGGCGAGCTGATGGGCACCTACACCCGTCACCGTTCCCAGGCCCTCAGCCGCAGCCTGAGCGCCAAGGAGGTGGCCACCACGCCGGGCACCATGGGCGACCCCGTGCGGGCAGTGCAGAACCTGCCAGGCGTGGCCCGCTCCCCCCTGGACGCGGGCTGGCTGCTGGTGCGCGGTGGCGATCCCGAGGACACCGGCCTGTACCTGGACGGCATCCGCGTGCCGCTGGTCTACCACGTCATGGGGCTCACCTCGGTGCTGCCACCGGCCATGCTCGACCGGGTGGACTTCCACCCCGGAGGCTACGACGTGCGCTACGGCCGCGCCATCGGCGGAGTGGTAGACCTGCGCACCGAGCCCGTGCACGGTCAGGGCATCGAGGGCCAGGCCGCCGTGGACCTCATCTCCTCGTCTGCCTTCCTGCGCACCCCCATCGGCAAGGAGCGCAAGACCGGCGTGGCCGCGGGGGTGCGCCGCTCCTACCTGGACGCCATCCTGGCGGGCATGGCCAAGCGGGGCACCCTGGGCCTCGAAGAGGGCGCCGAGGACATCGCCCCCCGCTACTGGGACTGGCAGCTCCGGGTGGATCGCAAGCACGTGGGCCTGTTCGCCCTGGGCTACGACGACCTGATGCACGCGCCGCAGGAAGACGCCGCGGACACCCTGCTGCATGTGGGCACCCGCCGCATTCACGGCCGCATCGAGGGCAAGCTGGCGGGCAAGCCCTACGAGATCACCCCGGTGGCCGGCTTCGACTGGCACCGCCTGAGCTACCCCGGCTACGACGACGGCCGCAGCCGGGCCGTATACGGCGCCCGAGCCGAGGTGCTGGACGACGGCAACGGGCCCGTGGGCTGGAGCGCCGGGGTGGACTGGGAGACCGGCCGCTACCGGGTCGAGGTGGAGACCGACGAGCACCCCACAGGCGTAGACGTGGACTCCGGGACCGCCTCGGTGGACCCCTACGCCGACCTGCGCCTGGGCCAAGACCGAGGCGTGACCCTGGGCATGCGCCTCGAGAACCTGTGGGTCATGGACCAGCTGGTGCGGGCCATGCCCAGCCCCAGGGCCAGCGGCCGCCTGCCCGTGAGCGAGCACGTCACCGTGGTAGGCACCGCAGGGATGTACCACCAGTGGCCGCCGCTGGACCTGGTGGTGGCCCTGCCCCAGGGCCCCTACCTGCGCATGGAGCGCGCCATGTCCAGCAGCCTCGGACTCCAGGCCGCGTGGCTCAACGCCAGCGTCGAGTCCACCGCCTACGGGCGCTGGCTGCAGGACATCACCCTCATCGAGGACGACGGCACCATCGGCCAGGGCCGAGGGGCCGCCTACGGCGTGGAGACCCTGGCGCGGGGCAACCTGGGCGACCTGTCCGGCTGGGTGTCCTACACCTGGGGCCGCTCCCTGCGACAAGAAGAGATCGGTCACCTCTGGGAGCCCCACATCTGGGACCAGCCCCACAACCTGGTCGCGGTCCTGGCCTGGGACCTGCCCGGCGGCTGGGTGCTGGCCAGCCGGTTCCGCGTCTCGAGCGGCTTCCCCGTGGACGAGGACATGGAGTACGCCTACGACGTGCTGGTCATGGACCAGCGCTGCATCGCCGATCCCAGCATCACCGGCCGCTACGGCAGCTGCCCCGACCCCGAGGGCCGCCTGCCGGCCAACCACAGCCTGGACTTCAAGATCAGCCGCACCTGGTCCCTGCGCTCCTGGTCCGTCGAGGGGTACCTGGACATCCAGAACGTCTACAACCGGCGCAACCCCGAGCCCGTCATCACCGGCAACGTGGAGCTGGGCAACCTCTACGCCTTCGGATTCCCGATCCTCCCGATCTTCGGTGTAAAGGGAATCTATCGACGGTGACTTGGATTATTATCGAGTTGACCCAAACGCTCGCATCGGTACATTCTTCTTCGGCTCGGCGAGAATCCATCAACCGACGCCCCTGGCGTTCGATGAGTAGCTCCAGAGGAAGCCCATGGCGTGGTTCACCAAGAAGGAAGATCCAAAGCCCCAGCCCAAGCTGGCGGCCAAGCCAGGCGCGGTCGAGGGCGAGGTCGAGCTTCCACCCCTGGCGCGTGCCCTGGACGCCAACGAGCGCGCCTTCCTAATCACCTGCTGCGACAACGGCACTCACGGCAGCGTCACCTGGCCTGAGCTGGGGATCATCCGCAGGGCCAGCTTCTATCGGGTCGAGGGCGATCAGCTCCACCTCACCGTCACCCACGACGGCGGGACGCCCTACGACTGCAAGCCCCGCACTCAGTGCGTGGTGTCTTTCTTCTACCGTGACCGCGCGGCCTGCTTCATCGCCTACGAGGAGTCCAAGGGCGCCGGCCAGCGGGCGGAGCTGGTGGTGCTGCGCATGCCCACCCAGATCGCGGTCGAGGGCCGCACGCGCTTCCGCATCCCCATCCTGCCCAAGCTCGAGCTCACGGTGGCGCTGATCCACGAGAATCGCCGCATCAAGGTACCCGAGTCCATCGACATCAGCGTGGCGGGCATGATGCTCTCGTTCCCCAGAGAAGCCGATCCGGGCCTCCGCGCCGAGCAGACCGTGCAGGTCGAGCTCAGCCTCGAGGGCAACACCCACCGTGTTCCTTGCACCATCCGCAACCACATCGTGCGCACCACCGACGTGCGCTACGGCATCCTGTTCCACAACGGATCGAACGGCTTCGACTACGAAGAGGACACCGATCTCAACGACATGATCATGGGCATCGAGCGCTTCTACGTGCGCAATCGCAACAGGTAGCGATGGCGGGATAGGCTCACCGCATGTCCATGACCGTCGATCTCTTCGTCAAGATGCTCTACGCCCTCGGCGTGGGCGTCCTCATCGGCCTCGAGCGCTCTGTGCCTCGCCAGCCAAGCGCTCAGGCCGACCCCCGCGACCCCGAGGCCGACACCGATCCGGCGCTCGCGGCCGCCGCCTACGCGCCCGACCCGATCATCGGCGTGCGCACCTGCGCCGTGCTGTCCCTGCTGGGCTTCATCGCGGCCTTCATGGGCACCCACGTCTCTGCGGCCGGCGCTCCGGTCCTGTTGGTGGGGGCCGTAGCGCTGGTGCTCGCCCTGTACTGGCGCTCGGACAACCCCGACAGGGGCATCACCACCGAGCTGGCCGCCGTGGCGGCCACAGGCCTGGGAGCCCTCGCCTACGCCTTCCCGCACGCCGCCGGCGTGCTGGCCCTGCTGGTCACCGTGCTGCTGGCCTCCAAGCGCTTCACCCAGCGCACCGTGGCGCAGTTCCACCGGGTGGAGCTCACCGGCACGCTGAAGTTCCTGGTCATCGTGCTCATCATCCTGCCCCTGCTCCCGAACCGGGCGCTGGACCCCTACGGGGCCTTCAACCCCTACAAGGTGGTCTTCCTGGTGGTGCTCATCTCGGGCATCAGCTTCGTGGGCTACTTCCTCACCAAGTTTCTGGGGGCCGAGAAAGGCCTGGGACTCACGGGGCTGCTGGGGGGCCTCACCTCGAGCACCGCGGTCACCGCCGCCATGGCTCAGCAGGCCAAGCAGACCCCGGCCATCCGCAGCGCCTGCGCGGTGGCCACCGTCATCGCAAACGCCACCATGTTCGGCCGGGTGCTGGTGGTGGTCTTCGTGTTGGACCGTGTGCTGTTCCTGAAGCTCGCATGGGGCCTGGGCACCATGACCGGAGCGGCAGCCATCGGGGTGGGCGCGCTGTGGTTGTGGTCCCGGCGAAACAAGAACACGGGGCCCCACAGCGACCACGAGACCGGGCTCTCCAACCCCTTCTCCCTGGGGCCCGCCATCAAGTTCGCCATCTTCTTCGTGATGATCTTGTTCGTGGCCAAGCTGGCCAAGCTGTGGTTCGGCGACTCCGGGCTCTATCTGGCCTCCCTGCTCAGCGGACTGGCCGACGTCGACGCCATCACCCTGACCATCGCCGAGCAGACCCGCGACGGCAGCCTGCTACACAGCGTCGGCGCCCTGGGCATCACCCTGGCCGTGGCCTCCAACTCGGTGGTCAAGACTGGCATCGCCTTCTACTCGGGCGGCGCCCGCTTCGGCGCCACCGTGGGAACGGTCCTGGGGCTCGCCACCGCCGCAGGGATCGCTGTGCTACTGCTGGTCTGACTTCCACGAGGCTCGCCCCCATGTCCCCCCACGACCGCACCCCCTGGGATCAGTACTTCATGAACATCGCCCGGGTGGTGTCCTCTCGGGCCACCTGCGATCGCAAGCACGTAGGGGCCGTGATCGTACGGGACAAGACCATCCTGTCCACGGGCTACAACGGCAGCATCCGGGGCATGCCCCACTGCTCGGAGTCCGGTCACATGATGGAAGACGGCCACTGCGTGGCCACCATCCATGCCGAGATGAACGCCGTCATCCAGGCCGCCCGCAACGGCGTGCGCATCGAGGGCGCCAGCATCTACATCACCGCCAGCCCCTGCTGGGGCTGCTTCAAGGCCCTGGCAAACGCGGGCATCCAGCGCATCTGCTTCGGCGAGTTCTACAGGGAAGAGCGCAGCTTCCGGGTGGCCGAGCGCCTGAACATCCAGATGGTCCACATCCCCCTCGCGCCCGGCGACACCGTCTCCGTCCCCCCCGCCGAGGGCCCCAGGCACGGATAGGCTCGGACGAACCAATGATCCGTCGCCAGAAACACGACCCTTGACGAAGGCGTGACTCTGCAGTGAGTCGCTATTAAACCCCCTGGCGAGCCACTATGCGCGCGATCAGCTTCAGAGCGCGCGGGTGCTCGGAACGCCCGCTCTCTCGTGAAACCCTGGGGTCCGCCCGTTGCCCGGCTCGAGGGCTCTCGATAGAGGCCGCTGCCTTTCAGAACTGCCCTGCATTCTGCAGGAATCTTGTCCAAAGCCCGGTATCAACCAACCGGCGCAACCCCCCAAAGGAGCTTTCCATGTCGTACACTGACCAGGTCATGGAGCTGGTGATCAAGAAGAACCCGGCCGAGCCCGAGTTCCATCAGGCCGTCAAGGAGGTCCTCGACTCCCTGGCCGTGCTCTTCGAGCGCCGTCCCGACTACCGTCACGCCCGCCTCCTCGAGCGCTTCGTCGAGCCCGAGCGTCAGATCATGTTCCGCGTTCCCTGGCTGAACGACCAGAACAAGGTCGAGGTCAACCGCGGCTTCCGCGTCGAGTTCAACAGCGCCATCGGCCCCTACAAGGGCGGCCTCCGCTTCCACCCCACCGTCTACCTGGGCATGCTCAAGTTCCTCGCCTTCGAGCAGATCCTCAAGAACGCCCTCACCACCCTCCCCATGGGCGGCGGCAAGGGCGGCTCGGACTTCGACCCCAAGGGCAAGAGCGACGAAGAAGTGATGCGCTTCTGCCAGAGCTTCATGACTGAGCTCCAGCGCCACATCGGCCCCGACACCGACGTCCCCGCTGGCGACATCGGCGTGGGTGGCCGCGAGATCGGCTTCATGTTCGGCCAGTACAAGCGCCTCCGCAACGAGTTCACCGGCGTCCTCACGGGCAAGGGCCTGAACTGGGGCGGCTCCCTGATTCGTCCCGAGGCCACCGGCTACGGCGCGGTCTACTTCGCCGACGAGATGCTGAAGACCCGCGGCGAGAACCTCGAAGGCAAGGTCTGCACCGTGTCCGGCTCCGGCAACGTGGCGCAGTACACCATCGAGAAGGTCACCATGCTGGGTGGCAAGTGCGTCACCATGTCCGACTCCGGCGGCACCATCTACGACCCCGCTGGCATCGACGCCGAGAAGCTCGCTTGGGTCATGGATCTCAAGAACGTGCGCCGCGGCCGCATCTCCGAGTACGCCGAGAAGTTCGCTGGCGTCGAGTACCGTCCGGGTGCCCGCCCCTGGGCCGTCAAGTGTGACTGCGCCTTCCCCAGCGCCACCCAGAACGAGATCAGCGGCGAAGATGCCAAGGCCCTGCTGGGCAACGGCTGCTACGTCGTCTCCGAGGGTGCCAACATGCCGACCGTCCCCGAAGGCGTCGATCTGTTCGTCGAGAACAAGATCCTGTACGGACCGGGCAAGGCCGCCAACGCTGGTGGCGTCGCCACCTCCGGCCTCGAGATGAGCCAGAACAGCATGCGCCTGTCCTGGACCCGCGAGGAAGTGGACCAGAAGCTCCACGCCATCATGAAGGCCATCCACAAGAACGCCTACGAGACCTCCATCGAGTTCGGCCAGAAGGACAACCTGGTCCTCGGCGCCAACATCGCCGGCTTCACCAAGGTCGCCGACGCCATGCTCGACCAGGGCGTGGTCTAGTTCCAGACCGTCGTCCCTGACGACAGGACCTGCCCCCCAGCGGCCTCCTTGGCCCTGGGGGGCATCTTTGTACGGAGCTTGCTAGGCTGCAACCATGCTCGTCGCCCCCCAAGTGTCTCGCTTCCGCGGCTTCCACGATCTCATGCGCTACCGCGTGCGCGAGATCCTGCTCGTCTCCACCGTCTACGACGCCTGGGTGCTGGAGCAGGACCACAACCTCAGCGAGCGCCTGTTCCACGAATACGTCCAGCTCGACCTGCGCTACGTGCCGCGCATCACCCGGGTCAACAGCGGCCGCGAGGCCCTGGAGAAGCTCACCAAGCGCTCCTTCGACCTGGTGCTCTGCCTCACCCGCCTGCCCGACATGGAGCCCCTCGAGTTCCGCGCCCAGGTCAAGAAGCTCTCGGCCCGACGGCCGGTGGTGTTTCTGACCTACGACGCTCTGGACAACAGCCTGCGGGATGCCCTGCGGGGCTCCAAGCTCGACAGGGTGTTCTACTGGTTCCGCGACGTCAACGTGCTCACCAGCATCGTCAAGAGCGTCGAGGACTACCGCAACGCCCCCGCGGACACCCAGCGAGGCGTGCAGGTGATCCTGCTGGTGGAAGACTCACCTCGCTACTACTCGCTGTTCCTGCCGCTCATCTACACCGAGCTCCTCGGCCAGACCCGCAGCCTGATCAGCTCCGGGATCAATGACTTCCAGCGCCTGCAGCGCATGCGCGCGCGCCCCAAGATCCTGCTGGCAGAGACCCTGCAGCAGGCCCGCACCTACCTGCGCAAGTACCGCCACAACATCATCGGGGTCATCTCCGACGTGCGCTACCCCGCGGGTGGCGGCCTGGACGCGGAGGCCGGCTTCATCCTGGCGGCCGAGGTCAAGGTGGAGCAACCCGACGTGCCCGTGCTGCTGCAGTCGTCAAACCAGGCTCACCGCGAGCGCGCGGAGCGTCTGGGCTACGGCTTCCTGCACAAGGAGTCCCCCAACCTGGCCTCCGAGCTGCGCGCCTTCATCCTGGACCACTTCGGCTTCGGCACCTTCGTGTTCCGCCTGCCCGACGGCAAAGAGGTGGGCCGGGCCAAGAACCTCTACGAGATGCACGACGTGCTGGGGCAGGTGCCCGACGAGAGCCTGCTCTACCACGCCAGCCGCAACCACTTCTCCACCTGGCTGCGGGCCCGAAGCGAGTTCGAGCTGGCCGAGGAGCTCCGGCCCATGCAGGTCAAGGACTTTCAGAGCCCAGAGGCGCTGCGAACCCTGATCATGGAAGCCCTGGGGCGGCTCACCCGCAGCGCCCAGGACGGCGAGGTGCGCGAGTTCGCCCCGGACCGCATCCGCGCCGAGGCCAACTTCAACAAGCTCGGCAGCGGGTCCCTGGGGGGCAAGGGCCGTGGCCTGGCGTTCATGAACTCCCTGCTGGCACACAACCGCTTCGACGCCACTTACGCCAAGGTGCGCGTCGCCATCCCCAACACATTCGTGCTGTGCACCGATGTGTTCGAGGAGTTCATCGAGCTGAACGACCTGCGCGCCTGGGCCCTCGAGGCCAGTGACGACGCCGAGATCGCCCACCGTTTCCACGCCTGCAGGCTCCCCGAGCGCATCGAGAACGATCTGCATGCCCTGCTGGCCAAGGCGGCCTATCCCCTGGCGGTGCGTTCCTCGAGCCTGCTCGAGGACAACCAGACCCTGCCCTTCGCCGGCATCTACAACACCTACATGTTGCCGAACAACCACCCGGACCTCGAGCTGCGCTTCGGACAGCTGTGCACCGCCATCAAGCAGGTCTACGCCAGCATCTTCTTCAGGGGCCCCCGGGAGTACATCAAGAACACCGGCTACCGGCTGGACGAAGAGCGCATGGCCGTGGTGATCCAGGAGCTGGCCGGGCGCGCACACGGCACGCGCTACTACCCCAGCTTCTCGGGCGTGGCGCGCAGCTACAACTACTACCCCTTCGCCAGCGCGCAGCCCGAGGACGGCACCGCCTCCCTGGCCGTCGGCCTGGGCAAGACCATCGTCGACAACGGGCGAGCCTACCACTTCTGCCCGGCACACCCCCGGGCCAACCCTCCCTGGGCCACCAACGAAGAGTACCTGCGCAACACCCAGACCAAGTTCTACGCCCTGGACATCTCCCGCCCCGACCTTGGCGTAGTGCCCGACGAGGACTTCTCCCTGCTCCACCTCGACATCGCCGAAGCCGAGCACGATGGCGTGCTCCGACACCTGGCCAGCACCTGGTCACCCCACGATCAAGCCATCCGCGACTACCTGGCGCCCACGGGCCCCCGCATCGTGCGCTTCGCCCAGATCCTCAAGCAGGGCAGCATCCCCCTGCCCGCCATCGTCCAGGACCTGCTGGTGGCAGGCGAGCAGGCCTTCGGCGCCCCCGTCGAGATCGAGTTCGCCGTGGACCTCGAGCCGAGCGACCCCACCTGTGCCCGCTTCAGCTTCCTGCAGATCCGCCCCATGGTGGTCACCGAGCGCCACTGCAAGCTCGACCGAGACAAGCTCGAGCCCGCCACGCTGATCTGCTCCTCGGCCCTGGCCATGGGCAACGGGCGCTATGGCGACATCCACGACCTCATCTACCTGCGGCCCGAGCGCTTCGACCCCCTGCGCACCCGCCAGATGGCCTTGGAGCTCGATCAACTCAACCGCGGCATGGCCGAGCAGGGCCGCCGCTACATCCTGATGGGCTACGGCCGGTGGGCCACCTCGGACCCCCTGCTGGGGGTGCCCGTCACCTTCGAGCAGGTCAGCCAGGCCCGCGTCTTCGTCGAGGCCGACCGCCACGATCTGTGGGTCGAACCCAGCCAGGGATCCCACTTCTTCCAGAACATGCTGGCCCTGCGCATCGGCTACCTGTTCATCAAGGAGTCCCGCCGCGACAACCACATCGACTGGGAGTGGCTGGACGCGCAGCCCGCCCACGCCTCCACCCCCCACCTGCGCCACCTGCGCTTCGACGAGCCCGTGGTGGTGGACATCGACGGCCACAACAGCCTGGGCATCATCCACAAGCCGGGGGACGACCCGCCGTGCGACTGCTGAGGGCAGCGACCCGACGCTGGGCCATCCGCGCGACGGCCTTCGTGGCTTCAGGCGCTTTACCCGCTTCCCCCTTTGCGATACGCCCACCATCTCCCCGAGACACGGTTGGATCATGTCCCTGTACGCCCTCCCCCTGATCTTCGCCCTCACCACGAGCGCTCTGGCGGACGAGACCGCTCCCGCGGCCGAGCCGGCGGCCGACCCCGCGCCCGCGGTAGAGCCAGCCCCCGTCGTCGAGCCCAGCCCCACCGAGGAGGCCCTGGCCGCCCTCCCCGCGCTCTACCGCAAGCGCGACCGCGCCGGCGTGGCTCAGCAGGCCATCGATCTCATCGACGCCGCCCTGCTCACCGACCCCGACAACGCCGAGCTGCACTGGCGGGTGGCGCCCTTCCTCTTCTGGCTGGCCGACACCTCCTCCGACGACAAGCTCAAGGCCAGCCAGGCCAAGCTGTGCTGGGACCACGCCGAGCGGGTGGTCCAGCTCGACCCAACCCTCGTCCAGGGCCACTACTGGACCATGGCCTGCATCGGTACCTACTCCGAAGGGGTCGGCATCCTCAACGCCGTGCGCCAAGGCCTGGCCACCAAGTTCGAGGCGGCCGGGTTGAAGGCAGCGTCCATCGACTCCCGCTATGACTCCGGCGGCCCCCTGCGCGGGCTCGGGCGCTACCACGACCAGCTGCCCTGGCCCCTGCGCGACGCCGGCAAGTCCCGCGACTACCTGCAGCAGGCTCTGGCGGTGGACCCCAACCACGCCCGCAACCTGTACTTCATGGCCGATCTCGAGCTCGAAGAGGGCAACGGCGCCGAAGCGCGGGCGCTGCTCGAGCGCGTGCTGGCCCTGGACCCCAACGCCAGCAACAACCCCCCCGAGGTGCGCCGCTTCCACGTCCTGGCCAGCGCGCTGATGGGCGAGATCGACGACTGATCGGCGACAGGCCGCGGTCCACGCCAGCCGGCGTCAGGACTGTGAGACAAGCCCGAGATACTCCCAGAGGCATGGGCACACCCTTCGCCACCATCGCCTTGCTCCCAGGCTTGGACGGCACCGCCGCGCTGTTCGCACCCCTCGAAGGCGCTCTGGCGGGCCGGGCTCTGCCGTTGCCCGTCGCCTACCCCAGCGACCGCCTCCTGGACTACGCCGCCCTCGAGGTCCTGGTGCGCGCCGCGCTGGCGGAGGCCGGGCCCTGCTGGGTGGTGGCCGAGTCGTTCTCGGGGCCCATCGCCATCCGGCTGGCGGCCCAGCCGCCCCCCGGCCTGCAGGGGGTGCTCCTGGTGGCCAGCTTCGCCACCCGCCCCGCGCCCGTGCCCTCCTGGCTGGCCGCTCCCTTGCTGCCCGTCCTGGCCCGCCTGCCCACCCCCACCCGCGCCGCCACCTGGGCGCTGCTGGGCGACGACCCGCCAACCAGCCTGGTCCAGAGCCTGCTCGCGGCCATCGCACAGGTCTCCCCCCCGGTGCGGGCCCAGCGAATCCGCGCCGTGCTCGCGGTGGACGTCACCGAACCCCTGGCCTGTGCCCAGGTGCCCATGGGCTACCTGGGGGCCCGCCAGGACCGGGTGGTCCCTGCCCGCTGTGGTGACCACATCGCCCGGCTGGCCCCGGGGCTGGTACACAGCACCCTGGATGGGCCGCACCTGCTGCTCCAGCGCCATCCCGCTCCGTCTGCCGCGCGAATCCTGGCCTTCATCGAGGGTGCCAGGCCCCGCCAGCAGGGCTGGTAGCCTAGCGCACCACGCCCAGGTTGAAGAGCTGCACCAGCGCCATGCTGACCAGGGCCCCGGCCACCGCGGGCCACATGAACCAGGGCGGCGGCCCCTGGGGCTCAGGGATCCCTGCCCGGTGGCGGGTGCGGCTGCGGATGACCAGGTAGAGCCCAGGCAGGCCGAAGGCCAGTACACCTGCCGCAGCGCAGGCGTAGAGGCCCGCCAGCAGCAGGTCGCCCTGGGCCGAGCGCACCAGCTCCGCCGCGTCTGTCACGAGCCACTCTGGGCCCTGCCCCATCAGGAACCCGCAGACCACAGTCACCAGGTACCACCGCCACATCCAGGGCCTCCTCGCTCGAGTGTCCGCGATGCTACCACGCCCCGGCGCGATGGATCCATCCAGCGCCTTGCTCCCACCCCTGGAGTGACGAGACGCAAGGCGGGACCGACACAGACCGCCGCCAGAGGCCCACCACCATGCCGCGCTTCACCCGAACACTCCCTCTCCCCATCCTGCTGGGCCTCGGTGTCCTGGCGCCCTGGCCCACCTGGGCCCAGGACCAGGACGCGGCCATGTGGCACGAGGTGGGTGGCGTCCCTCGCACCGTCACCCTGGGCTCCTACCGGCTCGAGGTGGAGGAGCGCGTGGTCGAAGACGCCGACATGCAGCGCTTCATCCCGGCCATCGTCCCCTCCCCCCAGGCCGAGGCCGCCGCCTGGCTCTACCGGATGCTCAACGGCGCCAGGGTCCGCTACGACAGCTTCCTGGGTGCCGAGCGCATCAGCTTCGAGCGCAGCCTGTCCTTCCGCCTGGGCACCGAGCAGCTCGAGCCCAACGAGGTGGACGGCGTGATCGGCCAGCTGTACGACCGCAACCACAACGGCCGCCTGAGCGCCCGCGAGCTGAGCAGGGGCAACGCCACCATGGCCCAGCTGTTCAGCGCGCGCGTGCGCAGCACCGTGGAGCCCGGCAGGGGCTTCCAGCCGGTCCCGGGCCTGGAGGACGCCACGGCGTTCGCCGATGCCTGGCTGGACCACGAGGCGGTGCTGGCCGCCATCGACCCCTGGTACTGCCCCGAGTGCGCGGGCGTACCCCACCAGGACAAGCTGGCCGCCCTGGTGGGCTTCCTCCAGGAGTACGCTCCACCCCTGGACGGAGCACACACCACCCTGTTCGTCCCCGGCCTGAACCAGATCTTCGTCACGGTGGACATGCACCCTGGCCGCCACAGCACCCTGCGCCTGGATGCCGCCGACGGCCGCACCTACTGGGACATGGGCCACCTGCCCCACGGCGACTCCACCCTGGACGGCAGGCTGGATCTGGTGACCTCGGCCGAGGACTTCCCCGGCGCCAGCTACAACACCATCGCGCAGCGCTGGGAGCGCTACGATCCCGGGCCTGGCAACCAGTGGATGTACGAGGTGCTGGTGGACCTGGCCCACGCCCACCTGCCCCGCCGCCTACAGGTGGCCGTGGCCATGGATCTCGAGCCCGAGTTCGAGGTGCCCCTGTGGTTCAGGGACGAGCTCAGCGCACGCCTGAGCGCGAGAACGCCGGCTATGCCGCTCAGCTTCGACGTCGGCGGCGATCTCCCACCCGCCGCGTCGTTCAACTGATCGCGGCTAGGCCGTCGCCTCGATCACCACCATGTAGGGCCCGAAGCGCGGCCGCCAGGTCTTGATCCCCGAGAACCCGGCGGCCTCGACCCAGCCTCGCATGGTGGCCTCGGGGTAGGCCCGCGTGCCGCTGGTCATGAAGCACATGATCTCGGCGAAGGCACCGGCTTGGTTGATGCGGTCCCGCACATGGCGGTGCTCCGCTTCGAGGATCACCAGTCGGCCACCAGGCTTCAGCGCCGTCCGCGCCCGCTGCGCCGCGGCCTGGCACTCCTCGGGTGACAGGTTGTGGATGACGTTGAAGATCAACACGCAGTCCCAGCCCTCACCCCAGCCTGCGGTGCGCAGATCTCCCGCCCGATAGCGCACCCGATCGGCCATGCCCGCCTGGGCCACGATGGCCTCACCCACAGGAACGGCGGGGGGCAGATCGAGCACCTCGGCGCAGAGCTCGGGGTAGCGGGCACAGAAGGCCGCGCTCCACTGGCCGTGGCCGCCGCCCACGTCGAGCAAGCGCCTGGCACCGGGCCCCAGCTTGACCCGGCGTGCCAGCTCGCCCGCGGGGAGCTTGGCCAGCTTGCCCAAGCCCCGCAGGTAGGGTCCCCACAGCTCTGGGCCGTGGTCACCGTGGTGCCAGTCCAGGATCTTCCCGGTGCGCACGACCTGATCCAGATCGGCGAAGCCGTCCTGCAGCAACCCGAGCAGCAGCACGGCGTCGTGCAAGCTGTCCTTGGAGCCTGGCGCCAGCCACTTGGCGGCCAGCGCGCTGTTGCGGTAGCGGCCGTCCCGGCGGTCCACGCAGCCGAAGCCGCACAGGGCGTTGAGCAAAGTCTCGGTGGCCAGCGGGTGGGTGTCGAGCCTGGCGGCCAGATCGAGGGCACTGAGCTCACCATCCGCGAGGGCCTCGAACACCCCAAGCCGCGATCCCGCGATGATGGTGCTGGCACCTGCCATGCCCCAGCTGACCTGGACCATGGGCGTGGGCACGATGCCCATCAGCATCACCAGGCGCTCGAGGACGTTGTCGGGGACGACGTCCAGGCGCATCAGCTCAGCTCGTCGCGCCAAGCCCGGCTGACGGCCACCTCGTGCCGATAGCGCTCGAGCTCGGCCTGGCGACGGGCCGGCTCCCAGCCCAGCAGGCCCGCCATGTGGGTGGCCACGGCTTCGGCGCAGCCCAGCCCCTGGTCGGTGTCCTTGAAGAACAAGGGCAACCGGCGCTGCAGCACGTCATCCACAGTGGCCGCGAGCTCGCGGGTGACCGCCCACTCCACGCAGGCCATCACCTCGGGCCTGCCCGGGACCAGGCGTGCGGCCAGCTCGGGACGGGCGGCGGCCAAGACCGCGACGTCCAGGCCGAGCATGCCATGGCTTCCCGCCAGGTAGCGGGCGGTGTCGTGCTCGAGGTGCCCACCCGAGGCGGTCACGATGTCGTCCACGAGTTGGCTGTCGTCGTCGTCCTTGGGCCAGCCCACCGCGCCGGGCAGGGGCTCCTTGGCGGTGTCCGCATGCCGCGGAGGCTCGAACTCCCAGCCGGACATGCGCAGCACGTCCAGGGACTTGTCCACCACCTCGGCAGCCATGCGCCGGTAGGTGGTGAGCTTACCGCCAGCCACGGTGACGATGCCGTCGGGCTCGACGTCCACCTGGTGCTCGCGGCTGATCTGGCTCTCGTGAACACCTTCCTGGTTGATCAGGGGGCGCAGCCCCGCCCAGGTGGCGGTGACGTCCTCGTAGTGCAGCGGGTTGTCGGGGAAGAAGTGGGCCGAGGCGTGGATCAAGTAGTCCACGTCGGAGAGATCGGCGCACACCAAGGCCGGATCGCCGTCCCAGTCGGTGTCGGTGGTGCCGATGTAGGTGCGCTCCCCCCACGGGATGGCGAAGAGCACCCGCTCATCATCGGGGTGGATCAACACCACCGCGTGCTCTACCGGCAGCTTGGCGTGATCCACCACGATGTGTACCCCCTTGGTGGGCCGCAGCAGAGGACGCCCAGCCGTGTCGCCAGCCAAGCCCCGCAGGCCATCGATCCAGGGGCCCGTGGCGTTGACGATGGCCCCAGCCCGCACATCGAAGCGCTCGTCGCTCAGCTGATCATGGACCGTGACCCCCATGGCGCGGCCCCGCTCGTCGTGCAGGAAGCCCACCACCGGGCACCAGGTGACCACCTGGGCGCCCTGGCGCATGGCGTCCAGCGCGGTCTCGAGGGTGAGCCTGGCGTCGTCGGTGGCGCAGTCGTAGTACAGCTCCGCGGACTTGAGCTCGACGGTGGTCAGGCAGGGCTCCACCTTGGCGGTGGCCTTCTTGCCCAGGCGCTTGTGAATCTTGGGGGAGCGGAACAGGGACAGCCCGTCGTACAGCCACAGGCCGATGTCGATCAGAGCGGCCCGCCCGAAGCTCTCGTAGACCGGGAACACGAAGGCCAGGGGCTTGACCAGGTGAGGCGCGATGTCCATCAACACCCGGCGCTCGCTGACCGACTCGAACACCAAGCCAAACTCGTACTGCTCGAGGTAGCGGAGGCCGCCGTGCACCAGCTTGCTCGAGCGGCTGGAGGTGCCCGAGGCCAGGTCGGCCCGCTCGAGCAGGGCCACCCGCAGGCCCCGCCGGGCGGCGTCGCGGGCCACCCCCGCGCCGGTGATGCCACCCCCGATGACCAGCAGGTCGAAGGTCTGGTTCTTGACGCGAGAGAGATGCGCTTGCCGCTGACCCATGGGGCGACTCCGAGGCCGCTTCTGGCGGCCGGCTACAGGCTACGGGCTACAGGGGTGCCAGGGCGACCGCTGCGCTCACACGGATCGCCTATCCAGATACCTGCGACCGGGAGGGGGTAAACCCCTCCCCTACGTTCGATTTCGGCTATTTCTTCTGCTCGAGGTACTCGACCATGGCGCGGGCGGCACGACGGCCGGCGCCCAAGGCCAGGATGACCGTGGCGCCGCCGGTGACGATGTCGCCGCCCGCGTACACACCCGGCAGGTTGGTGGCCTGGGTGTCATTGTCGGCCACCAGGTAGCCCCAGCGGTTGAGCTCGATCTCGGGCAGAGACTGGGCGATGATGGGGTTGGCGCTGGTGCCCAAGGCGTAGATCACGGTGTCGCAAGGGAAGGTCTCGAAGGCGTCCTCGATGGCCACCGGGCGACGGCGCCCCGAAGCGTCGGCCTCACCCAGCTGCATCTTCTGGCACTTGATGCCGCAGACGTCACCGGCCTCGTCCAGCTCGATGGCCACCGGGCTGTGCAGCCAGTTGAAGTCGATGCCCTCTTCCTTGGCGTGGCGGAGCTCTTCGATGCGGGCGGGAGCCTCGGACTCGGTGCGGCGGTACACGCAGCGGACCGTGGGGATGCCCATGCGCTTGGACACGCGCAGGCAGTCCATGGCGGTGTTGCCGGCACCGATGACCACCACAGACTTGCCGTAGGCCAGCGGGGTGTCCTCGTGGGGGAAGCGATCGCCACCCATCAGGTTGGCGCGGGTGAGGTACTCGTTGGCCGAGTAGACCTGGCCCGCGGACTCACCGGGGATGCCCAGGAACCAGGGGAACCCAGCGCCCGACCCGATGAACACGGCGTCGTAGCCCATCTCACCCATGAGCTGCTGCACGGTGAAGGTCTTGCCGATCACCTTGTTGGTCTTGAACTCGACCCCCAGATCCTGCAGGCGCCGGACCTCGCGGGCGATGATGTCACGGGGCAGACGGAAGCTGGGGATGCCGTACTGCAGCACGCCGCCGATGACATGCAGGGCCTCGAACACCGTGACCTCGGCACCCTTGACCGCCAGGTCGGCGGCGCACGCCAGGCCCGCCGGGCCAGCGCCCACCACCGCCACGCGGCCGAGATCGGTGGTCCCGGCCATGCGGTCGGTGGTCTTGAGCGGCGCGAAGTCACCCACGAAGCGCTCGAGACGGCCGATGGCCACCGGCTCGATCTTGGCCTTGGCCAGGATGCACTGAGCCTCGCACTGGGACTCCTGAGGGCAGACGCGGCCGCAGACGCTGGGGAAGTGGTTGGTCTCGAGGATCGCGTCCCTGGCGCCGGCCAGGTCCCGGACCAGCAGGTGGCGGATGAAGCGGGGGATGTCCACGCCCACGGGGCAGCCGGAGACACACTTGGGCCGACGGCACTGGATGCAGCGCTCGGCCTCCTCGAGGGCGTCGCCCAGGGAGTAGCCCAGGTTGACCTCGTGGAAGTTGGTGGCGCGCTCACGGGCGTCGCGCTCGGGCATCTCCACGGCGTGGGGGCTCAGATCCTTGATCTTCTTGTAGTTGCGCTTCTCGTCCTCGAACAACGCCTTCTCGACATTGCAGACGTGGTCGAAGTTGTTCTGGGCCATGGCCTCGTGCTTGACGAAGCGCTTCTGCCGCCGCATCAGCTCGGGGAAGTCCACCTTGTGGGCGTCGAAGTCGGGGCCGTCCACGCAGGCGAACTTGATCTCGCCATCGACGGTGACGCGACAGGATCCGCACATCCCGGTGCCATCGACCATGATGGCGTTGAGGGAGACCACGGTGTCGACGCCGAAGGGCCGGGTGACCTCAGTGACCGCGTTCATCATGGGCAGGGGCCCGATGGCCACGACCAGGTCGGGCGGGTCGTTCTCGAGCAGCTCCTTCAGAGCCACCGTGACGAAGCCGGGGCGGCCGTAGGAGCCGTCGTCGGTGCAGACGATGAGGTTGTCGGAGTGCTTGGCGAAGCGCTCCTGCCAGAAGATGAGGCTCTCGTTGCGGAAGCCCATGATGCTGGTGGTGCGGTTGCCGGCCTGCTTGAAGGCGCGCAGCTGGGGGTAGATGGGAGCCACGCCCAAGCCGCCGCCCACCATGACCACATGGCCGTAGTCCTTGACGTGGGACTCGATGCCCAAGGGGCCGACGAAGTCGGAGAACCAGTCGCCTTCCTTGTAGCGGTCCATCATCTGGCGGGTGGTCTTGCCCAGAGCCTGGATCACCAAGGTGATGGTGCCCTTGACGGGATCGAAGTCGGCCACGGTCAGGGGGATGCGCTCACCCTTCTCGTCCAGCCGGAGCATGATGAACTGGCCCGGCTTGGCCGAGCGGGCCACGTCCGGTGCGAAGACATCCCAGAGGAAGGTGACATCGGAGAACTGCTGACGCTTGATGATCTGGTACATGAAGAGACTCCGCGAGGACAGGTGTACACCGAAAGACACCCCCCCTAACCATGAGCGTAGCCATAGGCAGGGCCGGGCCGGACTCAGGCGCTATGCGACGGATCCTCCAGGCGACGCCGACCGATCACGGCGTGGAAGTGCATCACCGTCGGTAGGAATCCATAGATCAACATGGCGACCAGCATGAGCGCCACGGGCACTTCCGTGCCCCAGAGCACGAAGCCCAGCAGCAGCGACAGCAAGAAGGCGGGCATGCCGTAGATGATGCGCCGATCGCCCCGCATGGCCCGGCCCACGTGGCGGTAGTTGGTGTCGAAGCTGAACATCAACACGCCGGCCACACCCACGATCAGGCCCACCAGCAACGGGCTGTCCCCGAACAGCACCACCCCACACATGGTGAGCAGCGCCGCAGCGGGGCTGGGTACGCCTGCGAAGTTCGCGGGATCCGAGAACGCCTTGTTCAAGGTGAAGTACACCAGCCGGCCCCAGGTGAAGAACAGGTAGATGCCCGCCACCACTGCCGACTCCCAGCTGTCGAAGAGCAACCACACGGCCACGGCCGGGGCCAGGCCGAAGTTTATGGCGTCGGCCAGGTCGTCCGAGTAGACGCCGAACCTGGTGCCCCCCCAGCGGCGGGCCGCCGCGCCGTCGAAGCCGTCGAAGGTGCCTCCGATCATCAGGAACAGCAGCGCCAGATCGAAACGCCCCAGGTAGGAGAAGCGGATGGAGGCGATGCCGCACAGGAGGTTCGACCCGCTCAAGGCGTCGGCGATGAAACGCTTCTGGAGCACCTTCAGGGCCGTGAGCACCACCACGCTGGTGAAGGCCACGTTGATGCCCAGCAGCCAGATCACCATGCGCGGCGTGAGCAGCTTGGGCGCCCAACCCTGGCTGAGCATGAGCATGGCCAGCAGGGTGGTGTACTCGAGCCCCGTGCGCAGCCGACCGGCGCGGCGCCCAAGGCGCCCCACCACAAACAGCGCGATGAGCACCAGCTCGAGACCGATGCGCGCGCCCAGCAGCGGCATGGGCAGGTAGCTGTAGCAGAGGGCGCAGAATGACAACAGCACCGGAAGGGCGGTGAGCTTGTCCAGCACACGGCCCCGCTCGGCCTCCACCCGCTGGTGCCGAGCGGCCACGCCATCGAAGTAGTCCAGCAGCACGTAGGCCAAGAAGAGCCCGGTGAGGAACCAGGGGTTGGTGGGCATGGACCGCACATGCCGCAGGGCCATGAGCAGCAGCGGCACAACCACGAGCAGGCGGGCTGCGGACAGCCAGTTGGGATGGATGACCACCAGCTCGGCCAACCAGAGGTCGAGCCTGGTGACCCACTGGGGTCGCCGAGGTGCGCGGGCGTGGGGCAACCGCGCTCGGGGCAGCCTGAAGCGCCTCTTGCGAGGGGGCTGCTCGGCGGGGTCCGGCGCGGGAGCGACGTCGGGGATCCGTTCGGTCATGGTCCTGCCTGGTGGATGCTGCAGATTCTTGGCCTATCGCGCTGCGATGCCCCTGGACCGACCGGACGCCAAAATGCCCGGAGGAGCCGCGATGGACCCACCTTCAGGGTATAGTTCCGCAGAACCCTGGAGCTTGGAAAACCGCGTGAGCTGTGTGCGCTCGAAGCAAGCATCGAAGCCGCGCCTCGGCCTGCCCGCCGTCCAGCACAGCTCCACGCTCCCCAAGCACCAGCGCAAGATCGGCCACGCGCGCCTCACGGTGCTCGGCAAGCACGCCGGCCCCCGGCCGCCACAGCAGCACGTCGGCCTGACGGCCACCACCCCGCGGCCTGAGCTGATGGCCCAGGCTGGCGTGCCCACGCGCAAGCCCGGCCCCACCAGCAAGCCCGCTCCCCAGCCCTCGAAGTCCACGGCAGCGCACCGGCAGGCGTCCAAGGCCCACGCCAGCAAGCTCCCCACCATCGGCGCCGTCGGGACCTCCACGGTCAAGGCTGGCAAGGCAGCCCACCTGGCCCAGCAGGCGAAGCGGGGCGGCTGCGCCAAGACCGCCAAGCTCACGGGGGCCAAGCTCCACCCCCTCCCGTCCCCCACGCCGGCACGCCGGCCCCGGCGCGCTGCCGCCTCGCCGCAGCCCGTCCAGCTCTCGCTGCAAGCCGCCTCCCCCGCGCCGCCCTGCTCCGCCACGCCCAGTAGCACGACAGCCTCGGGGGCAGAAGACGACGACCCAGGTATAGGGTCCGCCGGCTCCCCGGCCGGCGGCGACTCCGAAGACCCGGCCCTGGTCGCCGCTCCCCAGGCCCCCGCGACCGCCTCCCAGCATGGCGAGGAGTCCCTTCGGGCCAGCCCTGAAGCCCACTCCAGCCCCTCGAACACCGCACGCTCCCCACGCCGCCTCCAGCGCGGCGCCGGGCAGAGCCGCACACGGCTGCGCCTGATGGCAGCCCACCGCCCGACTCCCCGCACCCTCCTCCCAGGGAAGCGATCATGAGCTCCATGCGCGAAAAAGAAAAGAGAAAGACCAGGACCGACAAGTCCTTGGCTTCCACCCTGCAGCAGGTCGAGCTGCGCCAGGAGCAGGAGCAGCTCCGCAGCGAGGCCGCGCGGACTCCAGCGGTCCACGCCTCGACGGCGCTGCAAGACGCCATCGGCAACCAAGCCGTGCTCGACGCCATCTCCGGCGCGGAGCAGCAGGGCATGGTGGGCCAGGCGGCCGAGACCCTGAGCATGGGCATCGCCGGCGTGGACACCCAGGACAGGATGCCGGGCACTGGCTCCATGGCGGTCATGCGGGCCATGCTCCACGCCGAGCTGCGCCAGCGCGCCGGGATCGACAGCCCCGATCCTTCCCTCAGCGCCCGCATCGCTCACCGCCGCGGCCGCCCCCTGCCCCCAGCCGTCCGCGAGCGCATGGAGCAGGCCTTCGGCCACGACTTCGACCACGTCCGCATCCACACCGATCCCGAGGCCGCCCGCACCGCCCGCGAGCTCGAGGCCCACGCCTTCGCCTCCGAAGCCGACATCTGGTTCGGCCCTGGCGAGTTCCAGCCCGACACCCCCCGCGGAGAGCACCTCCTGGCCCACGAGCTCGGCCACGTGGTCCAGGCCGACCAGGGTCGCCTGCGCGCCACCGGCTCAGGGCTGCAGGTCAGCGACCCCAGCGACCACAGCGAGCTGGAAGCCGAGACCATGGCCCGCCAGGCCGTGGCCCGCATGGCCCAGGCCCCTGACCTGGGTAGCGCCCCCGCGCGCCTGCCCGTAGACAGCACCTGGGCCCCCCTCGAGCTCAACAACCGGATCGAGGGCGACGGCAAGCTGGCGGGCGCACCCGCCATGGCCGAGCTCGACGCCCCCACCAGCCCCCGCGCCCAGCCCTCCGCCCCCAGCGCGCGAGGGCAAGTGCAGCGCAAGGCCCGCAAGGGTGGAAGGGGCGGCAAGAGCCCCAAGGGCAGCGGCCGCAAGCCCACCAGCCGACGGCCCGGCACCGGCCAGGATCAGGCCGATGCTCAGCTGCAGCCTGAAGATCTCGCCAGCGCCATCGCTGGGGTCATCGCCCGCGTGATGCCCACGGAGGAGCTCTCCCGTGAGGATGACGCCGACCTGCCCGCCGCCGGCCGCGAAGGTCCGACCAAGGGCAAGGGCCCCGGTCGCGGGTCCAAGACCAAGGCTGGACGCGGCGAAGGCGAGCAGCCCGGAGCCCCTGGCCCGAATGCCGCCGGCGAAGACGAGCAGCTCAGCCCCCTCGAGCGCCTAGAGGGCGTGCTGCAGGGCGCGATCCCCGTCCCGATTCCCGACGACATGGACCTGCTCCCCGAGCAGCTCGGCAAGGCCTTCGAGGCCCTGGGCGAGGACACCCAGGACCGCATCGTGGGCCTCGCCGAGGATCACATGCCTCAGGCCGACGAGCTGCTCGAGGGCGTCGACATCGACGCGCTCATGCGCGGCGCCGAGGCCGCCGAGCAGATCCTGGACGATCCCGGCTCAGCCATGGACCAGGGTGCGGACGCCGTGCTCGACATGGCCATGGACAGGATCGGGGGCATCGACCCCAGCATCGGCGCTCTGAACCTGGGCGACCCCAGCCTGTACCTGGACAAGGCCCTCAAGACCGACGGAGCCACACCGGGCCTCGACCGCGGGACGCTGGCCCCCGGCTCCAGTGCCCCCAAGCAGGTCGGCGGCGCCCCTGGCCCCCGCGGCGACTCCGCGCTCAAGGGCCCCGCGGCCACCCCCACGCCTGGCACGGACGCCCCAGCCAAAGACCACCCAGCCAAAGACACAGCCAAGAAGGGCGACACCAGCCCAGCGACGGACAGCGGGACACAGCCGGTCAGCAAAGACGCCGACGCCAAGGCGGGCAAAAAATCCGAGGACAAGAAGAAGAAGGACGACAAGGGCGGCGATGGCAAAGACGTCAAGCCCATGTCCCAGAAGGAGATCAAGGCCGAGATCAAGCGGCTGGAGATCAAGAAGAGCTTCCGCACGATCGACAGCGAGATCCTGGACCTGGACCTCAACACCCACCAGGTCGACCTGGGCGACAAGCAGCAGCGGGTCGGCAAGGTCCAGGGCAAGCAGCAGGAGACCAGCGAGCAGAAAGAGAAGCGCAAGGCTCTGGTGTCGCGCAAGGCCAAGGGCGGCCCCGGCGGCCCCCCCAAGGACGGCAAGCTGGCCTTCCTCGACATCATCGCTGCCCGCCTGCCCAAGCAGCTCACAGCGCTGCAGGGCAAGGTCGACAAGATCCAGAAGGCCTCCACCAAGGTCAGCGCCGATCAGACCCTGGTGCAGGAAGAGATCACGGCCATCGACGAGGAGCTCAAGGCCCTCTACGACAAGCTCAAGTCAGGCGGCGGCGGAAACTCGGGCAACCCCGACGTGCCCAAGACCTGCGTGAACCTGCTGGAGGACGTCAAGAAGAAGGAAGAGAAGGAGATCAAGGTCCAGGAGAAGGCCAAGCAGGAGGAGAAGGACATCACCGTGGCCCTCGAGGCGCTCGGGAACACCATCTCCGAGCAGAAGGGCCTGGTCACCGATCACGACAACGAGCTGGGCGCCCACCGCAGTGAGCTGAAGGTAGTGGAGGGCAAGATCAGCGCCCAGAAGGCCAAGCTGGACGCCCAGAAGGCCGCCGACGCCACCAAGGGCAAGGCCAAGGGCAAGGCCACCAAGGGCACCACCACCACCACCTCCACCGCCAGCGACACCTCCACCAAGGAGCTCAAGACCCGCAAGACCGAGCTGGGCAAGCTCGTGCAGGGCGTGGAACACAAGCGCCGCAAGGCCGTGGCCGCCCGGGACAAGGCCCTCAAGACCCAGGAGCAAAAGAAGCTCCGGCTCAAGGAGAAGCAGGACGAGATCAAGGAACGCGACAAGCAGCTGGTGCTGATCAAGAAGGCCGTCGAGACCCTGGCCAAGCCCACCATCCACTTCAACATCATCTCCGCCGGCGTGGGCGTGAAGCTGCGCATGGCCTGGCTGCCCGCCGGGGCGCGGCCCTGGGAAGAGGGCGACGAGGACCTCAGCGAGACGGACCGCCAGAAGAAGGACGAAGACTGGAAGAAGCAGTCCGACGAGCAGCGCAAGAAGGGCCTGGAGGAGCGCCAGAAGGAGCGCGACGCCCAGAAGCTCCGCGCCGCGGAGCTGGAAGTGGCCACCGGCCAGAAGAAGCCGGGCCAGACCGGCCCCACCACCGGCGAGACCCTGGTGCGGGACCCCAAGAAGAAGGAGACCGCGGAAGAGGAGGCCAAGCGCAAGCAGCTCGAGCAGGACAACCTGATGCGGCAGATCGCCCTGGCGCGGGACATGGCTCCCGACAAGCGCCAGGCCCTGCTGACGCAGCTGGCCAAGAGCCAGAAGCCCGCGCCCCGCAACGAGGCCCAGGTCCAGCAGAAGATCGCCGACCTGAACACCCAGTTCGACACCAAGATGAGCGCCGTGGCCACCGCGGTGCAGGGCAAGTTCACCGGCAAGATCCCCGCGGGCAAGCTCGAAGAGGTGGCCAAGGCCAACCCGGGCGTCTCGGTCGAGGATCTCAGGCGCTACAACGAGGATCTCAAGCGCAAGGAGTTCCAGGCCAAGGCCGCCGCCTACCTGGGCTTCGACCCCAAGGAGCCGGGCGCGGGCCTCAAGGCCCAGGACCGCCTCTGGGCCCTGGGCAAGGACCGCAGCATGAAGCCCGCGGCCATGCTGAAGCACATCCAGATGCTGAAGCCGGGCGCCGGCATTCCCGCCGACCTGGCGCCGTACATGGCGCACGTCCAGGCCGCCAAGGCGAACGACCAAGAATACAAGAAGGAGTTCACCGGCGGCCAGGCCCAGCAGGCGTGGCTCGAGAAGCAGCAGAAGGAAGCCTCCGAGAAGGAGTCCAAGCACCAGCAGAACCTGAAGATCGCCGGCAACCTGGGCGTGCAGCCCCTCGAGGTCGACTCCTACGTCAAGACCCTGATGGCCACCACCGGCGTCACCGAGCTCGAGGCCCGGCGCCAATTTCTGAAGAAGGGGCCCAAGGGCTTCGATCCGGCCAAGGACGCCCCTGTGCCTGCGGATCTGGCCAAGCAGCTGGCCAACATCCACCGCATCCCCGACGCCGCCAAGCGCCAGGCCGCCCTGGACGCCATCACCGCCAAGCTGCCCCCCAAGGCCATGCTGGGCGCCCTGATGCGGGCAGGCGAGTCCGGCGACGGGCTGGTGAAGGGTCCGGTGGCCAACGAGGCCCTGCGCACCCAGGTCACCGGGATCGAGGCCCTGCCCGCGGACAAGCAGTGGGAGGCCTACACCAACCTGTCCAACATGACGGGGATGCCCTTCCGCGACCTGCGGCTGGCCTACAAGAACAAGGGCACCAAGGAGCAGGCACTCAACGGCGCCAGCTCCATCATGAACAACAACCAGCTCACCACCGCCGAGCGGGAGCAGAAGCTGGACGACCTGGCCAAGCGGCTCAAGCTCACCAGGGAGCAGCTCCAGAAGGCCTACCACGCCGACGTCAAGCGCACCGAAGAGGCGCTGCTCGGGTACAAGGACAAGGGCGGGGCCAAGGGCAGCACCCACTCTCCCCTGCACAAGTCCATCGAGGCCCTCGAGACCTCGAAGCTCGAGGGCGCCGCCCTCGAGACCAAGATCCAGGAGATCTCCCGGCTCACCGGCGTGCCCGTCGAGCAGCTCAAGCGCTACCACGCCACCAAGTTCAGGGAGCACAAAGAAAAGGAGTACGCCGCCAAGACCGGGCTGCCCCCGGGCAAGGCCTACGACCAGCTGCTCGAGTGGTCCCGCCAGAGCAACTGCACCCCTGACGAGTTCCTGGGCCACCTGCGCAACGCCAGCCACGACAAGCTGCCGCCGGAGATGAAGAAGGCCAGGGCCAACCTGCTCGGCTACGACAGCAAGCACCCGGAAGAGGGCACCTCGAACGCCCAGAAGCTCGCCAAGGCGAAGAGCGACGCGGGCCTGGGGGCCAACGAGAAGGCCGAGCGCCTGATCACCGATCCCAGCGAGATCAACAAGCTGCCGCCAGGGCCCGCCAAGGTGAAGGCCCTCATGGACTACCTGAGCTACCGCTCGAAGGTCCGCACCCTGATCGATGAGCTGGACGAGACCATCGTCGACGACGACGAGGCCTACGCCAAGCTCAAGGCCCTGTCCCCCAAGGAGCGGGCCGCCCTGGTGGCGGACACCAGCATCGTCGACGAAGACGGCGTGCCCGTGATCGCCTCCTACATCGACGGCTGCAACCACGACCCGTACCAGAAGCGGGGCAAGGCCCTGTTCGCGCAGGGCAAGGCCTACAACCAGCTGCTCAACAGCGGCCTCGAGGAGAAGGTCGCCGAGGAGCGCAAGCAGGCCGACACCATCATCCAGCGGGGCCTGCAGAACAAGCAGCTGGCGGCCGACCTGGGCGGCGTCGACGCTGCGGGAAAGGCCACGCCCATCCCCATCGGCGACGCCTCTGCCTACATCGACGCCTACGCCCAGGCCAAGGGAATGACCCGCGACCAGGCCATGACCAAGCTGGCCCAGCCCCCCGAGGGTCAGACCGCCAAGGACATGATCGGCGAGATCTACCTCATGCCGAAGGATCCCGTGACCAACAAGCGGTCACCCGGCATCACCGAGTCCATCAAGGCCGAGCTGACCAGGGTCAACGCCCTGCCCGCCGCCGAGCGCGACGCGGCCCTGCTGCGCTTGAAGTCCTACACCAACCTGACGGTCAAGGACTTCGAGAAAGCCCAGAAGGCCGTGGTGATCGAAGGCCACATCGTCAAGTCCTTCGCCGCGGTGGAGATGCTTCCGGCCAAGGATCAAGACCAGGCCCTGCGCAAGCTGGCTGAGGACCTCAACATCAAGCCCGGGTCCCCCGAGCAGCTCAAGGAGATCCGGGACCGCTACACCAAGGCCATGGGCGCAGCGACCGCACGCTACGAAGCCGCGACCAGCACCAACCCGATCATCAAGTCCCAGCTGGCCGACCTCACAGACCCCAGCAAGTGCCCCGCGGGCGAGCTGCAGAGCCGCGTCGCGACCATGGCGCGCATCCTGAACATGCCAGCCGAGCAGCTGCTGCAGATCGTCACACGCAAGCGCTTCTTGCAGAACGAGGCCAAGGGCGACCTGACCCGCTGGGGTGGCGGCACCCCCAAGGGTCGCGAGGAGTTCTTGGCGGCAGCCCACAAGCACCACATGACTCCCGAGCAGTTCGCCGACCACCTGGCGCGCACCCCCGAGGGCAGCCTGGGGCCCTTCGCGGGCCTCAAGAAGAACGTCTCGGTCGGCCAGGACATCCAGCTCACCGAGGCGGACCAGAAGGCGCGCAAGGCGGCCCTGGGCGACCCCAACGATCCCCAGTACATCGCCCTGGCCACCGAGCTGCTGGGTCAGATCACCGAGAAGTGCGACGACGACCGCATCCTCGCCATCCTCAACCAGATGACCCCGGCCCAGCGTGCCCTGTTCGTGCGCGAGTACGAGAAGAAGCGCCTGGCTGGCGTGGAGACCGACGGCGACAAGCTGCCCCCCATCCGCAAGGCGCTGAAGTCCGCCCTGCAGGGCAGCGACGAGGACAAGGGCCTGGACCTGCTCAACGCCGCCCAGGAGTTCAACAAGGACCCCCTGGGCAACTCCCTGGCCACGGTCAACGTCAACGACAACAGCCCCGACGGCTACGGTTCCCAGCGGGACGCCCTGTTCGCAGAGCTTCAGTCCGCGGCGGGACCCAGCAAGGCCATGGTCAAGTGGCGCCTCGCCAGCATGACGCTGCCCGAGCGCGCCATGTTCATGAAGGAGTACGCCCAGCTCCGGCAGGCGTGCAGCGACCAGGTGGGCAAGGGCCTGCGCAAGGGCAGCGAGGTTCCCAAGGACCTCGACGTGCTCCTGAAGGGAGATCACAGCGCCGAGGTCATGCTCGCGGATGCGTCTCGCTTCCAGTTTGACCCCGTGGCCGAGGCCGCCGCCAAGAAGGGCGACGCTCTGGTCCAGGAGATCGAAGACACCGACAAGTTCATCCGTGCGACCAGCTGGAAGGGCGACCGTGTGCAGGCCTACAAGGTGCTGCAGGGTATGGCCCAACAGAACGGCCAGTCCCCATCCAACATGGCTCGCTTCATGAACCGCGAGCCAATGCTGGACGAGAGCGACAAGACGCCGGCGCACATCCGGGCCCAGGTGTTGGCCGCCCCAAGCCAGGTGGGCGGCAAGTGGAAGGCCATGGTGATGGACGCCCAGGGTAACCAACGCGCCCAGTACGGTGCAACGTTGGTCCCCGGCGAGCGCAACTCCCTGGGCGGGCTCGAGCTGCGCAAGGACCAGGTGGAGACCAAGCGCGCCAAGCTCGAGGGCTTCCTCACGGGCAAGTACATGTCCCAGCAGGATGTGGTGGATCTGCTCTATGGTTGCAATGCTCGTGAGTTGGCCGAACTGGACAAGGCCTTCTCCAGCCGCGGAGGCCTGAAGGCCCTGATCGGTGGCCGCCGAACCGACAGCGGCATGGCCCTGGCCGGCATCTCCGGTGAGAAGAAGATCGAGCTGCTGGCCCTCATCAAGAAGGGTGACGACTACAAGGCCAACGCCGTCGACGACCAGATGGTCCTGGACCTCAAGAAGGGCGACCCCCGCGCCTCGGCTCGCCTGGACCAACCCGGCGGCCTGGCCGAGCGCCTGGCCTGGATGAAGGACCTGCCTCCCCAACACAGACTCGCACAGCTCAACCAGCTTCAGCAGGAGATGCTGGACAAGGGCGTGGGCAGCCTCGGCGAGCAGATGATGGGCGCCTACTTCGCGGGCACCATCGGCGGCGACAAGACCGTGATGACCAAGGGCCTGCAAGCTCAGATCCAGGCGGCCAACAGCCTGCCCAAGGCCGAGCGCGAGGCCTTCCTGGCCCAACTCTCCCAGTGGGGTGGCTTCGGCGACGACGTGAAGGCCCTGAGCGCTGCGGGCAAGGCCTCCGCGACCAACCTCCAGGCCGCGGCCGAGTACCAACGTATCAAGAAGCTCCCCCCGGACCAGCAGGTCGAGAAGCTCAACGAGCTGAGCCTCAAGTTCCGTCTCAGTGAAGGCGAGCTGGAAGTCATCCTCGACAAGGCCCTGAAGAACGGAATGTTGGAGGCCCCGGTCAAGGAGGTCCCCAACGACGTCGCGCTGGAGCTGGACGAGATCAAGAAGATCACGGACCAGGGCGAGCGCATCGCCAAGCTCGAGGAGCTGGCTCAGCGACACAACCTGAGCTTCCCCGACCTCGTGGCCCATGTGAACAAGAAGAACGCCGAGGCCCGCCAGAAGCGGGAGCAGCTCAGCGTCGCGCGCCAGCAGGCCGAGGATCTGCGCCAGAAGGTCAAGAAGGGAGATCGCGCGGCCATCAAGAAGGCCATGGAGAAGTACGGCAACGATCCCGAGGCCTTCCAGCGCATGCTGAAGGAGTACCCCGAGGGCGCTGACGCCCTGAAGGCGGCCCTCAAGAAGACCCTCAACTCAGCCAACACAACCTACTACGCCCGCGGCGCCATCAACGCCATCGGAGGCTTGTTCGGCCGGGAGCCCAACCCCTACGGCGCGAACGACCCCGACTACGTCGACTTCATGGGGATGATCGACAAGGCCGAGAAGTTCACGCCCACGCCCGACCTGCCGACCGGCATCACCGAGCCCGACTCGCTGATGTTGCAGGACATCATCAAGTCCAACCCCGACCGAGACAGCAAGGACTACAAGGCCGCCGTCGCCCAATACAAGCTGCTCAAGGGGCTGAACGAGGGTGACTTCGCCATGGTCCTGGCCCACGCCGAGCACCAGGCCAAGTACTTCGCCGAGAGCGTCGACCGCCACCACTTCGCCCTGGCCTCAGAGGTCCGAGGCAGCCTGCTGTGGACCGATGACGCACGCATCAAGACCCTGGTGGGTCGGATGTCTCACGAGGAGCTGGCCGCGCTGTACGCGAAGGACCCCGAGCTGGTCCGCGAGGCCCTGGCCAGCGTAGGCGGCGATCTGTACACCGACTTCAACGCCAAGCTGAAGACCTCCCAGGCCGCCATGGGCAAGCCCTTCGAGGAGCGGGCCCAGTTCATCTCCGAGAAGCGGGTGGACCACAAGGCGACGCAGCTCGAGCGCGAGTTCGGCGCGTGGTTCAGCCCGGATCGTGATCGGATCCGCGAGCTGCTGAAGGACTGCTCCGAGGAAGAGCTGAAGATGCTGAACAAGAAGTTCGGCGGCAAGCTCCAGGAGAAGATCGACGACGCCATGAAGCCCACCTTCTTCGAGGCGGCGGTGGCGGTGGTGGCCATCGTCGTGGCCACCGTGCTGCTGCCCGGCGTGGGCACGGCCATCGTGGCCGGCCTGGTGGGAGCCGGGCTGCTGGTCAAGGGCATGACCATGGGCAACGACGCCGAGACCCTGGCCATCAAGGGGCGCCTGAGCGCCGCGACGAACACCGAGGGCGGGCAATACAAGATCGACACATCTAAGGTGGACGAGTCCGTGGCCACCCTGCAGAAGGAGCTGCAGTCCACCCTGTGGGTGAGCGACAGCACCATCCTGGGTGCCCTGGCGCGCCTGAACCCGGCCGAGCTGATGGCGCTTCGCGACCGCATGAACCAGCCCCCCCCCGCCGGTGTGCAGATCACCGACTCGAAGGGCAAGGTCCTGACCCTCGAGGACCTGATCAAGGAGCACCTCAGCGGCGACGAGAAGGCCGCCGCCACCGCCCTTGTCGCCAGCGCCGAGGATCACGTCGCCGGCCGCAACCGGCGCCAGGAGCTCGGGCAGGCCTGCCGGGAGATGGCCATCGAAGAGCGCATGAAGGAGCTTCAGAAGAACCCCGCGCACTCCAAGAAGACCATGACCGAGCTGTACAAGCTCGCCGTGGCAGACAGCCACGCCCTGAACAACAAGATCAAGCAGAAGACGGCCAAGGTCAAGGACTCGGCGAACACCCTGTTCAAGGCCATCGACGGCTGGGGCGACGACGAGAAGACCGTGCTCAAGACCCTGGCCACCTTGACGCCCGAGGAGATCGAGCTGGTCAAGGTGGAGTATCGCCGACACTTCGGCAAGGACCTCGAGACCCAGATGCGCGAAGACATGGGCCTGGGCGACTGGAAGCCCGGCGACGGCTTCGAGGCGGGCGGCTGGTGGACCAGCCACTTCACGGACCAGAACGAGGGCCGCATCGCCCTGATGATGATGGACAAGACCCACCGGGTCGAGGGCATGCGCGAGATGCTCCTCGAGTACTCCGAGCGCGCCATGTTCGAGGACGAGGATCTGATCTTCAACACCCTCGAGAAGATGACCGTGGACGAGCGCACCAAGCTCGTCTCCGGCTTCGAAGGCCAGCACTTCCTGGACAAGGTCAAGGAGGACCTGGGCACCAACGAGGCCGCCCTGGTGGACGCCATCACCAAGCTCAACGAGGAGACCGGCAAGGCCGACGCCAACCCCGCCCACATCGCCGCGGTCAAGATGAAGATGGCGATCCATGGCTCGGGCGACTGGTGGGACTTCTCGAGCTGGGGCACCGAGGAAGACGACTTCCTCAAGGAGATGGACAAGCTCACGCCGGCCCAGGTGCAGGAGGCCATCGCCTACTACAACAAGCACCTCAGCGAGACCGGCTCGTTCATGCAGGAGGTCATCGGCGACTTCAGCACCAGCTCGCCCGAGTTCCAGGTCATCGACGCCGAGGTGCGCGGCGACAAGGCCGCCGCCGACGCATGGCGCCTCGAGTACGCCGCGTCGGGCTGGGGCACCGACGAGAAGCTCATCGAGGAGACCCTCAAGGCCGCCCGCGAGGGCCGCGGCGGTCGCACCAAGGAGCACTTCGCACGCCTGCAGTCACGCTTCGCCGCCGAGTTCGGTGGCGCTGGCGGCAAGTACGCCGACGTCAAGGGCACCGGCCAGAGCACCCTTCAGATCATGCTGGGCGAAGAGATGGAGGGCCTGGAGCGGGTCTACTTCGAGCAGCTCGCAGAGAAGGGTGAGGCTGACCCGGAGCTCGAGCTCGCCTACTCCATGGCGGGCGCGGGCACCGACGAAGAGCGCGCCAAGAAGATCCTCGAGCGCGTCTCGAAGATGTCTCCCAGCGAGCGAGCCATCTTCGCCCTGAAGTTCGAGGGCATCTCCCGCGACGTGCTGGGAGTGGACCAGACCCTCGAAGAGTGGGTCGACGGAGACTTCAGCGGCAGCGAGGGCTTCGAGATGAAGCTGCTGCTGATGGGCGAACCCAGCACGCCCCAGGAGTACCTCGAGCGCGCCCGCATGCGCTACGACTTCGAGCGCAGCGGCATCATCAACGGCATCGGAAATGTGTTCATGGACGGCCTCGAGGCCATGGGGGCCCACTCCCATGGCTCGCTGCTCAATCAACACATGGCAGACGTCGAGAACATGTTCGGTCCCGATGGCAAGCTCACCGACCCGCGCAAGTTCGAGGATCTGAAGGAGATCTGCGGCTGGGAGACCCAGGACGCCAAGAACTACCGCGAGGTGCGCGACAAGGCCACGGACTACGTGGTCACCGCCATCCAGGCCATCGGGGCGGTGGTCTGCATGATCATCCCCGGCGGCCAGGCCTTCTCTGCCGCCTGGATCGCCTACCTGGTCAAGTTCGCCGCCAGCATGGCGGTCACCGCCGTGTCCATGCTCGCCAAGCAGGCCCTGTCCGGCAACGGCTACGGCTGGGAGCAGGCCGGCGTGGACCTCGCCCAGGGCGTGCTCGAGGCCGCCACCGCGGGCCTGGGAGGCATGCGCGAGTTCCAGAAGGCCGCCGCCAGCGCTATGGCCGTGGCCAAGGGCCTGGTGCAGGAGGGTGCGGAGCGCACCTTCAAGCACGTGGCCAAGGAAGCCCTGGAAGAGGCCGTCACCGGCGGTGCCCAGAGCCTGCTGTCCGCCGTGATCACCAGCGAGAGTGTCTGGGAAGGCGGGGGCGAAGGCGAGCTCTTCAAGCACCTGCTGAAAGAGACCGCCATGGGCGCCATCAAGAGCGGCACCATGTCGTTCGTGGGCGAGGGCATGAAGAAGACCCCGTGGGGCAAGAAGCTCGAGAAGCTCGAGAAGACCATGGGAGAGGGTGGACCCAAGCCCAGCTTCCTGAAGATGCACGGACTCAAGTACATCAACGAGGTGGCCACCGCGAGCGTGGGCACGGCCCTGGATCACAACAAGTGGGAGGCATGGGCCAAGGGCGAGGGCTTCGACGTCAACCTGCTCAAGGGCCTGTTCATCGACCCCGCCTGGAAGAGCGCCATCCAGACCGGCATCAGCCGGTCGAGCTCGAAGCGTCAGCTCGAGGCCTCCATGGAGGTCGACAAGGCCCAGACCAGCCTGAAGAAGTACAAGGCGATGCTTCAGTCCGGCGATCCAGAGCTCGAGCCCGCCACCCTGCGGCGGCTCATCGCCAAGGCCGAAGACACCATCCAGACCCAGCAGAGCCTGATCCAGAAGCTGCAGGGCGACGCGGTGGAGGAGCTGGAGGAGGCCGTCCGGCTCAAGGAGAAGCAGATCGCCCAGGGGCGCAACCAGCTGGCCAACAAGGACATCGACCCGGACGAGATCGGCTCCAAGACCGAGCACGTGGCCATTCGCCGCGACGTCGCGGAGGGCCTGGACACCCTCGAGGATCAGGCCCGCACGGTGCGGCGCACAGTGGTGGAGGGTGACGCCAGTGGCGAAGCCACCACCCTGGTGGTCGCGCGCCCCAAGGACGACACATCCGACGACACAGCCATCCTGACACAGCGCAAGACGCGAAAGCTCGGCGAGGGCGAGGCCAAGCCCATCGACGGCGATCTCGACACAGACAGCGCGCTGGCCCGCGAACCCAAGAAGGCCGCGCAGGTAGAAGAGCTGGCCGACGGCACCGAGCGCTTCGCTGTGTTCGACAACTACCAGCAGGTGGCCTCGAGCAAGGCCGCCATCCTGGGCGCCAAGGCGCTCGGCGACGACGGCGGGTTCAGCCCCGAGCTGAAGGCGAAGCTCGAGAAGCTCGGCTACACCGTGCGCAAGAACAACGTCATCGCCCGCGCAGACACAGGCTCCCAGGTGCCCCTGCGCCTCGAGGATGGCCGCATCGTGGCCGGCCTCAAGCCCAGCGGCGAGAGCAAGACACCGACACATCTCGCCAACGAGTTGCTGCCCGGCGGTAGCCGAGGTCCCGTGTGGACCCGCGCCAAGGGCATGGTGGGTCAGGAGATCACCACCGCGGACGGACGCGTGGTCAAGGTCGCCAAGGTTGTCCCCACGGTGGTCCGCCACGGCGTGGACTCGGAGGGACAGGCCCTCACCGACCGGCGCATCGCCATCATCACCGAAGACGGCCAGACCGTGTATCGCCCTGTGTCGGACTTCCAAGAGGCCTCCGATCCCAGACGGACAGTGACGGTCAAGACCGCGGACGACGTCGAGGTCAAGCCCCTGATCCAGGCTCTGGCCCGGGGGGAAGCGGCCGAGCTCACCGGCGGTGACCCCTCCGCGGCGACGCAGGTGTTCGCGTCCCCAGCCGTGCGCAAGGCCGTGAACAAGCACTTCGAGGAGGCCCCCGACGCACCTGCCGAGCGGCGCAAGCAGGTCAAGAACCTGCTCGACGGCTTCGGCGGCGACTTCATGGCCGCCCACACCAGCTTCGACACGGTGGAGTCCAAGGCGGTCAAGCGCGCCCTGAACGAGCACCGCGGGCGCCTCGTTGGCTCCCTCATCGCCGAGGTCCAGGCCGCCTTCCCGGGCCTGAAGGTCAAGGCTCGCAAGCTCGACCCCAACAGCCCCGCGATGCACTTCGAGTTCGAGGGTGGCGAGACCACCCACGCGCGCGCCTTCCTCGAGCAGGCCGCCCACGACCTGTTCGGCGGCAGCCTGAAGAAGAGCCTCGGCGTGGAGCTGAGCGAAGGTCCCGTCAAGCTGAAGCACGACGCGGACACCGAGACCGGCGGCACTCGCAAGGTCGAGGGCCAGTTCACCGATCCCATCAGCTATGAGGAAGACGGCGTCACCAAGTTCTTCTCGGATGGCAAGGGCGGGAAGTGGGGCTACAGCACCTCGTTCGGCTTCGCCGGCGAGATCGCCAGCGACGGCGCCTTCGTGGTTCGCCAGAAGGTGGTGCTGGTCTCGGACGACATCGATGACCCCGCCGTGCAGCAGGTGCGCAGCGACGTCCAGGCGGCCAACGACACATACTTCAACGACCCGAAGCACCGCATCGTGGTGGACGACGTCGAGCGTCCGCTGCGCCAGGTGCTGGATGTGGAGATCATCACCAAGCAGGAGCTGGCGGACCGCCAGGACGCCAAGCAGAAGGCCGCTGCCAACGCGGCCGCCAGCGGTGAGACCCACGATCCGGGCATCGAGCCCACGGTGGTGAACATCCACAAGGGTGCAGGTCGCGCCGACTCGAGCAACCTCTACACCCAGGGACCCGACACACCCGCCGACGACAAGTATCGTCAGATGGTCATCGCCCACGAGTTCGCCCACGCCATCTGGGGCCTGGCCGATCGCTACGAAGACCACGCCCAGCGCGTCGAGAACCCCAACTACAACCCCGCCACCGACCACCCCTCCAAGAAGTACATCGACATCCAGTCGGAGTCCCGCAAGCACGCCTCGGCGCTGCACGTCAGCCACGAGGGCGGCCTGATGGAGGACTTCAACGTCGCCTACGCCCAGGGCAAGCATCCCATCGATGCCGCCAAGGGTTGGGAGGACCTGGCCCTGTCCAACTGGAAGGGCCTACAGACAATCTACGAAGAGTCCAACAAAGCCGTGCCCGTCAAGGCGGACGGCAGCTACGACTGGGGTCTCGCCCTCAAGCGACTCAATCCCCAACTGGCAGACGAGCACGGTTCCTTCCCCCACACCATCCCCGCAGGCTCCGAGGTGGTGCTGCCCAAGCTCACGGCCCCCGAAGGCTGGGGCGTGTCTTCGGGCAACCTCAAGCAGCTCGAGTGGCACATCGCCCAGGGCAAGCGCGGCCAGGTCAAGTTCGAGCTGGGCGACGGCTCGGTGGCCGACCAGGTGGTGGCCGCCGAGAAGGGCCAGGCCTACGCCAGGCCCAAGCAGCAGTACTCCAAGGCCGCCGTGGCCAAGGCCAAGGCCCATGGCTTCGGGTTGGACGCCTTGGCCCCCGACGCCATCTCCGCCACCCGCGGGCGCGGCAAGCAACGCCAGGCGGAGATCGAGGGCGGCAAGGCCATCGGTGGGCCGCTGCCCGCCACGCACCGGGCCATCGACGGCGACGCCGACATCGGCTCCACCCAGAAGCTGCCGGCAGTCAAGGGCCCCGTCGCCGATCACGACGCCCCCAGCGCCATGGCCTCCCAGGCCCCTGTCGGCAAGGTCGGCAAGACTACGCTGCCAACCTCCACGGTGAAGGGCGCCAAGCGCACGGTGGACCTTGTTCGCAGCTCCAACAAGGACCTCGA
>ERZ890953.109-NODE-109-length-47524-cov-9.144220_pt1 | contig 47524 bp, 36 predicted proteins | sample MGYA00521264_ERZ890953 | MGnify/ENA primary metagenome ERZ890953 (study PRJEB32303, sample SAMEA104408629) | aquatic metagenome | biome: Brackish water; feature: Chemocline; material: water | place: Baltic Sea | collected 2014-10-26T21:54:00 | depth 200 m ...
CCAGGGCCGTGTGCTCGTCCATGTGCCCCGCGGGCATGTCGAAGCGCACCTGGGGCATGGCGGCCAGCCCGTCGTGCTCGGACCTGGCGGCCTCGATGTCTTCGCCCAGGGCCGTGTGCTCGTCCATGTGCCCCGCGGGCATGTCGAAGCGCACCTGGGGGGCCTGGTCGCGCTCTTCGTGCAGCAGCCCGCCCTCGTCGCTCTCGAGGGTGCGATCGTCCTGGGCGGCGGCGGGCAGGTCGAAGCGCACCTGAGCCAGCTCAGGGCGCGCGGCCCGGGCGGTCTCGAGATCGGGGCCGATGGCGGTCTGCTCGTCCAGGAGCCCAGCAGGGAGCGCGAAGGGCGGGAACAGGCCGTCGCTGACCTCGGAAGGCGTGACCGCGGTGACCTCTCCCTTGCCCTGCTGGGGGATCTCGGAGTGCACCTCGTCGGCGAACCAGGAGACGGCGGTGGGGCGTCCGAGCATGGCCGGGTCCTGAGAGGGCTCCTCGGGGAAGTCGTCGGGCTCCTGGATGACCGTGGGCCGCACCAGATCCAGCTCGTAGTCCTCGTCGTCGTCGGGCTCCTGGATGGTGGTGGGCCGATCGAAGTCCTCGGAGGGCTCCGGGGCCAGGTCGGCGACATCGGACCAGGACTGCGCCTCTTCGGTGGGGGGCCCGTCCGATGGGGACGGCTGCGGCGACGCAGACGGATCGCGGCGGAACACCGGAGCCTCGTCGTCGGGCGCGCTCAGGTCGATGGCCGCGGAGGCGCTCTCGGACAGGTCCATCGAGGTGACGCTCTCGTACAGCTCCTGGACCGAGCTGACAGGCGGCCGAGACCCGGTCGGAGCCTCGGGGCGGGCCCGCTTGGGCACCGAGAACATCTCGGTGGCGTCGCTGTCGGCCTCTTCGTCGTCGAGCAGCGAGGCCCCCCCCGCCGAGGGCCGCTTCATGATCTCGGTGGCGTCGTCTTCGTCGCGGCTGGCGGTGAAGGTGTGCAGGGGGATGGGCTCGAGCTCTCGGCGAGCCGCGGACCTGGGCGCGGGCTCGTGCGCGGCCACCAGGGAGGGATCGGGAACCGAGGTGCGTGGGGGCGCTGGCGCGGGGGCCTCGCCCTCGCTGAGGAACCGGCCCACCAGCCCGCCCTGGCTGGAGGCATTGCGCGCGGCGATCATGGGCTCGACGGTCTGCTCGGCCCAGCTGCGGAGGGTCTCGTCCTCGAGGCCGCGCACCAGCTGGTGGCAGCTGCGCTCCACCGAGCGAGCGTCGGGCCGCTCGTGGGGCTCGAGGGCCAGCATGCGGCCCAGCAGCTCCAAGGCGCCCTCGTCGACACCGCCAGGGCGGCTGAGGAGCCTGTCCATGGCCTTGGCGATGATGGCCTTGTGGTGCCGCTCGGAGGGGTGAGAGCGGCCGAAGTTGTGCCCCGAGAGCAGGGCGTAGAACACCTGGCCCAGGCTGTAGATGTCGGACCAGGGGCCGCCCTCTTCGAGGGCCAGCCGCTCGGGGGCCATGTACTCGAACGACCCCACCACGAAGGATCGGGTGCGGGCCTCGCGTCCGGTGAAGCAGGCCCGGGCGATGCCGAAGTCGGTGACCCGCGGATCGCCGTAGGCGTCGATGAGCACGGCGCTGGGCTTGACGTCGCGGTGCTGCAGCCGCAGGGGCGAGCCGTCGGGACCCTGGGTGGTGTAGGCGGCATGCAGCGCGCCCGCCACGGTGGCGACGACCTCGAGGGCAGGCCCGATGGGCAGCGCCCCACGCTCGATGATGGCCTCGAGGCTGACCCCATCGACGTGCTCGAGCACCAGGGTCCAGCGACCCTCGAGCCGGACCAGGTTGTCGACCCGCACGATGGCTCGGTGGTCCAGGAAGCCCAGCATCCGGGCCTCGTCGCGCAGCCGGCAGGCCACCTCGTCGGTGTCGGCGACGCCCTCGTCCAGCCGCTTGAGGGTGACGAGCTTGGTGAAGGCACCTGTGCCCTGGTAGCGGGCCCTGTAGAGGGTCCCCAGGCCACTGCGCCCGATCACTCCGAGGATCTCGTAGGTGCCTTCCATGCCCTGGGACCTAGCACGTTCCATCGGCCCTTCCCACGCGGCATGAGACACGGCGAGCCCCCTGGGGCCCGACTTGCTCGTTGTGCTGGAAGAAGGCGGCCGCTATCCTGACGAGCCCTGGAGGTGGTCCCATGCACCCGAGCCCGCTCAGCAGCCTGCTCCTGCTCCTGCTCCTGGCGGGCTGCGAGCCAGCCCCAGGCCCCGACACAGGCCCTCCCCTCACCCCCAGCGGGCTGGACGTCCCCATCGTCTTCGTCTCCCGCAACAGCATGGTGTCGATCCTGCCCGTCGAGGCCGCCGGCCGGGACGAGCGCCCAGGCGGCGGGCTGTACCGGCTGGACCCCGACGGCACCCTCTACCCCTTGGTGGTGGGGCCGCCGCTGTACGACGTGGCCAGGCCAGCCGTGTCCCCCGATGGCCGGACCCTGGCCTTCGCCGCCGTGGAACACCCCGACGACCCGTGGACCATCTGGACCGTGCCCGCCCGCGGCGGCGGCGCCACCCAGATCACCCACCCCGTGGACAACCCCGTGCAGGACGCCATCGACGCAGGCGGCCCCGAGTTCTCCGAGCTCCAGGGCGTGGGCGACTACTCGCCGTTCTGGCTGGCCGACGGGCGCATCGGCTTCGCCTCCACCCGCTACCCCACCATCGCAGCCAGCTGCGGGCGGCGCGAGCCCAACATCTACGTCATCCAGCCGGGCGACTGGGATCCCGTGCGCATCACCACCACCCGCTCGGGCATCGTGGACCCCTGGCCCCTGGCCGACGGGCGCATCGTGGGGGCCTACTACAGCGACAACATGAACATGCCCAACCCCGAGGGGCCCGGCCTGCGCCCCCTCGAGCCCCAGCGCCACTGGCAGGACCGCTACTGGAACCTCTGGGCCTTCGACCCGGACGGCACCGGGGCGGCCCGCTACGCCAATGTAGTGGGCGGTGTGGGCCAGGACCAAGACTGGGGGGTGCACCAGGCCAAGGAGCTCCCTGACGGTCGCCTGCTGGCGTCGGTGCGCAAGGACCCCACCCTGATCGATCTCGACCCCTACAGGAGCTCCATCACCATCTTCGAGCCCGGCTGGGTCGAGCGTCACGAGGTCACCGGCCTGGGCCTGCCCCTGGGATCCACCGAGGGCTACGCCATGTGCCCCGCCCCCCTGCCCGACGGCCGCATCCTGCTGTCCTGGGGCAAGCAGCGCATCAACGACGAGGGCCACGAGATCCCCCCGGACTTCGGGCTGTGGGTGGTGGACGGCGACCTGGATCCCACCACCATGGTGCCGGTGCTGGCCCTGGTGGGCACCGACGAGTTCGACGCCGCTCCCATCGAGCCCTGGCAGGCCGAGCCCCTGCCCGTGGGGGTGGACTGGGCCCCCACCGAGGACCCCCGGGAGGACGACGGCAAGAAGGCCTACCTCAGCTGCGAAGACGTCTTCGCCGACCTGCCCCTGGGCACCATGGAGCCCCTCTCCCCCACCCCGGGCTCCGTGTGGTCCGTCTGGTTCTGGGACGACAGCCAGCAGCTCGACACCGACGACAACCCGCGCCTCAACAAGCAGATGCCGGAGTTCCTGGGGGAGGTCCCCGTCGCCGCCGACGGGTCCTGGAGCGCTGAGGTGCCCGCGGATCGACCCTTCTTCTACATGCTCGTGGGTCCCAGCGGCGTGGCCGCGCGCATGCGCTTCAGCCCGACCGCCCAGGGCGAACCGCAGCGAGTGCAGGACTTCTTTGTGCCGGTGCACGACTTCATGCGGCCGGGCACCTTCGGCACCTGCCGCGGCTGCCATGTGGGCCACATGCTCGATCCCGAGCTGGCCCAGCGCGAGGCCCGCACCAACCTGGCGCGCATCGCCCGGGTGGAGCCCCTCGGCGACGCCGCGGGGCAGGACGACTTCGAGCGCGGCCCGGGACGCCTGGTGGACCAGCGCCTGCCGGACGAGGACGACCTGTACGGCTGGGTGGACAGCGTCGGGAGCGCACAGATCGGCGTCCGGCTCAGCTGGGACACCCTCATGGGCCTGGACTCACTCCGGCTCTACCCCCTGCAAGACGGTGGTGAGATCACCCAGATCCGGGCGCTGGTGGGGACCACCGCATCGACCATCAGCTCCCCCTTCGACGACGGCGAGCCCTACGCCGAGCTCGGCCTGCTCGGGGCCTGGACCGACAGCCTGGAGCTGTGGATCACGGGCACCGCGCCCCTGGGCCTGGGGGAGGTGGTGGTACACGGCGAGCTGCCCGGCGCCATGCCCTCCACGGCCCTCGCGGCCCCCACGGAGCTGGTCCTGGACGGCGACCTGCGCCTGAGCTGGAGCGACGACAACGACCCCATGCTGGCCGGCTTCCAGCTGCTGGTCACCCCCGATGGAGCCGACGATCCAGAGCTGCGCGACATCGGGCTTGTGTCGGATCATGTGTTGATGTTGGACAGCCTCGAGCCCGGCCGCGAGGTCTGCCTGCAGCTGCAGCCCTACGACCTCAGCGGCACCCTCAGCCAGGACGCCGTCAGCGAGCCCGCCTGCGCCCAGGTGCCGGCCCTGAGCATCGCCAGCATCGAGCCCGCCCAGGCGCCGGTGGGGGAGCCCACCCGGCTGGTCATCCAAGGCGAAGGCTTCCGGGAGACCGAAGACTTCATGCTCTCCATCTGTGACTTCGAGGTCTTCGACGTCCAGCACAGCAGCCTGGACCAGCTGATCGCCCAGACCCGCCGCGACCGCCCCGCCGAGGCGGGCGTCTGCGATGTCTCGGTCAGCTACGAGAGCGGCCTGCACGCGGTGCTCGAGGGCGCCTTCGAGTTCACCACGGACTAGCGCCCCAGGGTCCATCACCGAGCCCCTGTCGCCCTGCTGGCTGTGACACCGGGATCGCGATCTCGGCGGCCTCCCGGAGCAGCCGCGGGCGGGCGGGCGGCAATGATCTGCTGTCAGGCTGCTCTTTCCGCGGCGGCCGCGCGCGGGCATGGCTCTTGCAAAGACACGGAATGCACAGCCGTGCGGTTCCATCGACGACACCGGGGGACTGGACCACGCCAGGGTGGCCCGAGCACGGGAAGGCGCTCGGGCCACCCACTTCCGTGGGGGAGGGGACCCCGGTGGGTCAGGGAACCAGGGGCTTGGCCGTGCGCGCCGTGAGCAGCGTGATGATGTCCTTGGACTCGTACAGGGCCTGGCCGTCGGCCACCAGGCAGGGAGCCTGGACCTTGCCACCGATGGCCAGCAAGTCGGCCTTGGCGGCCTCATCTTGGCTCACGTTGCGCACTGGGATGTCCAGGCCGAGGTTCTTGCGGGCATACAGGGCCCAGCGGGAGAACATGCAGCCGTCGCGCACGTACAGGGTGGCGTCGGAGGGCAGGCCTGCCGCCGCGGGGGTGGGCCCGGGCAGATCGCCCTGGTAGCCGGCGTCGAGGGCTTCACAGGCAGCCACCAGCGCCTCGATGTCCCGCTTGCCGCCGGGGCCGACGCTGGCCGCATAGCGAACGATCCCCGCCGCGTCGATGATGACGGTGGCGCGGTCTGTGATGCCCGGTTCGGCCAGGTACAGCCCGAAGGACTCGGCCACCGCGCCCTTGGGGGCGAAGTCGGCCAGCAGGGGCATGGAGATGCCGCCCAGCTGCTCGGCCCACGCGCCGTGGCAGTAGACGCTGTCCACGGAGATGCCGACGGCCAGGGTGTGGGCTGCCTCGAGGCGGGCTTGCTGCGCATCCAGCGCAGGGACCTCGCTGCTTCACGTGGGGGTGAAGTCCAGAGGGTAGAACAGCAGCAGCAGGTGGCGCTTGCCCACCAAGTCCTCGGACGCGATGCTGCGTCCCAGGTGGTCCTGGAGCGTGAAGAAGGGGGCCTTGGTTCCGAGCTCGATCATGGAGCCTCCGAAGCGGGCGGCGGGAGTGCCGCGACCTCAAGGTAGCCACCCAGCCCCGCGCGTCCCGTCGCCAGGCGACGCCCTGTGACGTGGCTGACGGCATCTCCTGCGAAGCCAGGGGGTTACGCCCTTCCCGTCATCTTCTGCCCCCACGGAGCCCCCATGCGCACCATCCTGCTGCTCGCCCTTGCCCTGACCCTGCCCACCACGGCCGCGGCCGCGAAGCTCTCCAAGCTCAGCGACCCGGATCTGGCCAAGCTCGTGGCCGACCGCGGCGCCGACGAGGGCGATCGCGTCGAGGCCGCCGAGCTGCTGGCCGACCACCGCGCGGTGGCCCAGGCGGCCACCATGGCCAAGGCCTGCGACCCCACCGACGTCGTGAACGTCTGCGAGCACGTGCTGGCCGCCCTCGAGGACCTCGAGTCGGACGAGGCCATGGCCCAGGTCGAGGCCGCGCTGATGATGCCCGATCTGGACGACGCCCTGCGCCACAAGGCCTTGAAGATCCTGCGCAAGCTGGCCCCCTACCGGGTCGACGCCAGGGTTCCCCAGGTCCTGAGCGAGTACCGCTCCCTGGGCGCCGGCTTCGCCTCGGATCTGGTGGCCACGCTGCCCGAGCGCAAGCTCACGGACTGGCAGGACATCACCATCCTCATCGCCACCGACGCCGGCGCGAACCGCAGGGTGCGGGTGGCCGCCCTGGACGCCGCTGAGGCCTTCGACCACCCGGCCCTGTACGACGCCTGGATGGGCCTGCTCAGCGACGAGGACAAGAACATCCGCGCCCGCTGCGCCACCAACCTCGGCCGCTCCGGCCTGCCCTCCAGCCAGATCCGCCCCACCCTGGTGGAGCTGGTGCGCACCGACGACGCCGGCAAGGTCCGCGCCGCCGCCCTGAAGTCCCTGCGCTTCCACGCCGATCCCAGCCTGCTGCCCCTGCTGCACGACGAGGTGCTGAACGAGAAGCACCCCATCGCCTGGGGCCACGCCATGGAGCTGCTCGAGCCCCTCGCGGACGCCAGCTCGGTGGCCACCCTGTGCCAGCTCCTGGGCCGCCAGGAGAACCTCCTCGAGGAAGGCGCGGTGCGCATCGTACACACCCTGGTGCGCATCGGTGATCCCTCCGCTGTCCCCTGCCTCGAGGCCCTGGAGCGCGCCACCGCGTCGGGCATGGTTCGCGCCGAAGCCCGCGCCGCCATCGACCTGCTGGCCGTGCCCGAGGCCCAGCGGGTGGAGGTCATCACCGGCTGGGGCGTCACCGAGGTGTACCTGGTGGACCCCAGCCAGCCCGAGCCGGCGCCCTTCACCCTCGGCGTCCAGCTGGACGCCAACGGCATGGCTGTCTGGGCGACGGTTCCCGCCGAGTAGACGCCCTGCTCGGGCCCGCTTCGAGGTATCCTCGCGGCGGAGGTCGACCCCATGCGCGCCGTCTTCATGCTCGCCCTGCTGACCCTTCCCGCCGGCTGTGTCTCCAAGCCGGACACGGGAACGCTGAACAGAGACTGCACCTGGTTCCAGGACCTGGACGGCGACGGCTGGGGTGGGCCGGACAGCAGCCGGGAGGCGCCCTGCGACGAAGCTCCCTCGGGCTGGGTCCTGGAGAGCGCCGACTGCGACGACGGCGAGCCCACCGTCCATCCGGGCGCGGCCGAGGTGTGCGACGGCATGGACAACGACTGCGACGGCTTCGAGGACGACGATGACCTCGACGTGGAGCTCGGTGACGCGCCGTGGTGGTACCCGGACGGAGACGCCGACGGCTTCGGGAACGACGCCCGATCGATCCAGGCCTGCGCCCAGCCCCCCGGCCTCCTCGAGGACGGCGGCGACTGCGACGACGCCGACGGCGCGGTGAACCCGCTGGCGCCAGAGCGCTGCAACGGCGTGGACGACGACTGTGATGGCGTCATCGACGAGCCCGACGCCGTGGACGCTCCCTCCTGGCACGTAGACGACGACGCCGATGGCTATGGAGATCCCCACCACACCGTGCGCGCCTGCACCGAGCCCCCCGTGGCCACCGACGACGCCTCGGACTGTGACGACACACGCAGCGACGTCCACCCCGGCGCTGACGAATACTGTGATGGTGTCGACAACGACTGTGATGGCGAGACGGACGAGCCCGACGCCGTGGACGCGAGGTCCTGGTACACCGACGCCGACGCCGACGGCTACGGAGATCCCTGGTCCACCACCGCGGCCTGCGCGGCCCCCATCGGCCATGTGGGCGACGCCACCGACTGCGACGACACACGCGGTGACGTCTTCCCCGGAGCGGACGAGTTCTGTGACGGAATCGACAACGACTGTGATTCCACAGTGGATGAGGACGACGCCCTGGACGCCCCCACCTGGCATGCCGACGCCGACGCTGACGGCTACGGAGACCCCTCCACCAGCGCCCCATCCTGCGCCGCCCCTTCGGGCTGGGTCCAACCCGCCGCGGCCACCGACTGTGACGACGGGGATGGTGACGTGAACCCGGCGGCCACCGAGATCTGCGACGGCATCGACAACGACTGCGACGCCCTGGTGGACGACGACGACCCCGACCTGGACAGCAACACGGGCACTCCCTGGTTCACCGACGCAGACTCCGACGGCTACGGCGACGGCTCCACCGTCGGCGCCGTGGCCTGCCTGCAGCCCTCAGGCATGGTGGCCGACGCCCAGGACTGTGACGACGGGGATGGTGGCGTGAACCCGGCGGCCACCGAGATCTGTGACGGTATCGACAACGACTGTGACGGATTTTCGGACGACAGCGACGCGGGGCTCGACACGAGCACAGGCACCGCCTGGTTCGCCGACGCCGACGCCGACGGCTTCGGCGACGGCACCAGCACCACCGTGAGCTGTCAGCCGCCCAGTGGCTACGTGGACCTGTCCATGGCCACCGACTGTGACGACGGGGACGGTGGCGTGAACCCGGCGGCCACCGAGATCTGCGACGGCATCGACAACGACTGCGACGCCCTGGTGGACGACGACGACCCCGACCTGGACAGCGCCACCCGGCTGAGCTGGTACGACGACGATGACGGCGACAGCGCGGGCGACAGCGCGGCCGTGACCCTGGCCTGCAGCGCCCCCCCAGGCACGGTGGGCGACGACGGCGACTGTGACGACAACGACGCGGCCATCCACCCCTGGGCCAGCGAGGTCTGCGACGGCATCGACAACGACTGTGACGCTCTGGTGGATGACGACGACCCGGATGTCGTGGGCTCTGGCACCTGGTATGCCGACGACGACCTCGACGGTTACGGCAGCCCCGACGACTGGACCTACGCCTGCGAGGAGCCATCGGGCTACGTGAACGACGACAGCGACTGTGATGACGGTGACGCGAACGTCAACCCGGACGCCTCGGAGAGCTGTGATGGCGAGGATGATGACTGTGATGGCTACGTGGACGACGGAGCCGGCTGCCCCTGTAGCGCCGAGACCTATGACGGCCACGGCTACCTGTTCTGCACCACCGCACGCACATGGGACTACGCCGATCGGCTGTATCAGGGCTACGGCTACCTGCTGGCCACGGTCAACGACGCCTCCGAGCAGGCCTGGCTGGCCGGCCGAATCGCAGCCTACAGCAGCTCCAAGAGCTGGTGGATCGGCGCCAACGACAAGAGCAGCGAGGGCAACTGGTCCTGGGACTCGGGCGAGAGCTGGAGCTACTCTTGCTGGGGCTCGGGGCAGCCCGACAACGGCTCGAGCAGCGAGGACTGTGGCAACATGACCCCCTGGGGCAGCGGCCTGTGGAACGACGAGCAGTGCTGGACCAGCCTGTATGCGGTGTACGAGGCCCACTGATCGCCCAGGACATGACGGCCGCGACGGCCCATGCTACCCTGCCGCTCATGCCTCACAAGATGCTCCACAGCAGCCTTCCCGCCGCCCTCGCCCTGCTCGCGCTCGCCTGCAAGCCGCCCCCCGAGGCGCCCGCCGAGCTGGATGAGCTGGCTGGCTACATCTACGGCCACCACGCCGACGAGGACCCCGCGGCCATGCAGGCGGGCCTCGAGGCCCTCACCACCTGGCTCGAGCAGAACTGGGCCGAGGCCGAGGACGGCTACGTGATCTCGGCCCTGGACGAGGCCACGGTGGATGGGGTCGATGACGTGGATCGTGCCACCGAGAACATGATCGGCCTGGCCGTGCCCACCGCGTCGGTCTACTCCGTGGACCAGGCCGTGTACTCCATGGTCGGCGTCATGTGCGACGAGGTCTACCCGGACATGTTCGTCGAGTACGAGCGCGACACCTTCGGCGACACCGACTGCTTCCTGGACCGCGACTGCGACCGCCTCGAGGCCCGCGAGTTCATGGAGAGCCACTTCGCCCTGGGCGTGGTGAGCATCGCCCAGTCCTACAACGACTACCTGTGGGTCGAGCTGGAAGGCGGCTGGGCCATGGTGCAGCGCAACTGGCTCGAGCAGCCCCCCGAAGTCTCCGGCCCCCTGGCCAGCTACATCGAGGTGGACGAGCAGTTCTACCTCAACCTCTTCCTGCCCGCCGACGACGGGTTCTGGCGCCTGCAGGCCACCTGGATGATCTTCTCCCAGGACGGCGTGCCCGAAGACGCCGCCATGAACATGGCGGTCAGCAACATGACCGGCAACTCCGAGACCCTGGACGCCTACCTGGCCACGCTCGACTAGCCGTCGTCGGGGGAAGGGGCACGGGAGCGACGCCGACGCCACCAGGGCGCCGCCAGCAACACCCAGGCCCCGACCCCTGCGCCGCCGCTCGCCGCGCAGCCGCAGCCGTGCTGCTCATCGTCGTCGTCCTTCTCCTGCCCCGGGTCGTCGGTCTCCTGCTCCGGGTCGTCGGTCTCCACCTCCTCCGGGTCGCTGTCCAGCGCGTGGTCCGTCTCGCCCACGGCCCGGATCACCCAGGCGCCCTCCACTCCTATGGAGCCGATGGGCTCCGCTGCGGGCCCCACGGGCACGATCCAGCTGCCCTCGCTGGGGGAGCCGGTCTCCACCACCAGGCCCGAGCAGTCGTCCCCCTCGGTCTCGCAGGGCCAGGAGTACTGGCCGTCCCAGTGGGGGTCCGGGGCGCACACGAACACCGCCAGACGCCCGGCCTCGAGGGTGAAGGGGTAGATCCCCGCGGCCCCATCGTCCAGGCCCAGGGCGTTGTAGTTCTCGGAGCTGACGGTGACGTAGAAGGCCGTCTCGGGCCAGTCCCAGTCGTTGTAGCCCATGAGCCTGGGATCTTCGTCAGGCTCCAGCACCTGCATGGCCAGGGTGAGCATGGTGTTCCGGCGATCCTGGTTTCCCTGGCTCGAGCCCAGGTACACCTGCACCGTGTGGACTCGGATGGGAAGATCGTCAGGCTCGGGCTCCAGCACCGCCACCGCGCAGGCGGGGTAGCCCAGCCAGACCACCTCGTCGGCCTCGTCATAGCTGTCATCCCAGGCTTGGTCGTTGCGCAACACCACCTCGCGGCCGAAGGCCAGGGGGAGCAGGACCATCCACAACATGCCGCCTCCACATGGCCCGCCGTCTCACCAGGCCACGGTCAGCATACACCATGAGCCCGCCGCCAACGTCACGGCGGGAGTCGGCGGCTACACGAGATCCAGCCTGACCGGGCAGTGGTCCGAGCCCAGCACGTCCTTCAGGATCCGCACATCCTGCACCCGCCCGGCGATGCCGGGGCTGCACAGGAAGTAGTCCAGGCGCCACCCGATGTTCTTGCCGCGGGCACCCATCCGGTAGCTCCACCAGCTGTAGTGACCGTTCTCGCCAGGGTGGCGCTGCCGGAACACGTCCACCAGGCCCGTGGCCAGGGCATCGTCCACCCAGGCCCTCTCCTCGGGCAGGAAGCCGGCGTTGTTGATGTTGGCCTTGGGGCGGGCCAGATCCAGCTCGGTGTGGGCGGCGTTGAAGTCACCGCAGATGATCACCTCGCGGCCCGCGGCCCGCAGGGCCTGGCTGCGCTCGAGCACCAAGGCGTCGTAGCGCAGCTTGTAGGGCAGGCGGGCGTGGCTGTGCTGGCTGTTTGGGAAGTAGCCGTTGATCAACACGAAGGCGCCGAAGTCCGCCACGATGGTGCGCCCCTCGTCGTCGAACTCCGGCTCACCCAAGCCGATCTGGAGGCCCTGGGCTTCCTGCTGGGCGTAGATGGCCACCCCCGAGTACCCTCGCTTCTGAGCGCTGGCGAAGGCCGTGTGCCAGCCCCCGGGCCGCAGCAGCTCTTCGTCCAGCTGATCCGGGTGGGCCTTGGTCTCCTGCAGACAGACGATGTCGGCGCCCTCGGCCTCGAGCCACTCCAGGTAGCCCTTCTTGGCGCAGGCGCGGATGCCGTTGACGTTCCAGGTGACGATGGAGGGCATGGAGACTCCACGGCTTGGGGGCGCCTGGCCTATCACCCCGGGGCTGCAGCGTCGGGATGTGCCACGTGGAACATCCACGGTGGTGAGTGGAGCTACGGCGCCAGGTAGCCGGAAGCCCCAGCCCGCCGATGTTACCTTCCCCAACCGACAACCCGGAGGTTCCCGTGTCCACGCGCATCAAGATCGCCGCCAGCGCCGCAGAGCTCGACGGCCTGTTTCGCAGCCGCCACCAGGCCCTGGTCGAGGAGCAGGGCTCCCACTTCCCCCGGGCCGACCTGCGCCTGCTGGACCGCTTCGACACCTTCCCCAGCTCCAAGAACGTGATGGCCAGCGTAGCCGGCGAGGTGGTGGGCGGCGTGCGCCTGTGCCCTCACGGCCAGGACTGCGCCATGGGAGGAGTCTTCGACTTCACCTCCAACCTGCCTCAGGGCGCCATCGCGGGTTCACTCTCCCGCTTCCACCTGCTCGAGGACCACCACGACGCGGGCCAGCGCCTGGGCCTGTCCCTGCTCTACATGGCCACGTTCGTCGCTTCCCGGTCGGACTTCACCCACCTGCTGTGCTGCCCCGAGCCCCGCGTGTCGCGCCTGGCCCAGAGCATCGGCTTCCAGCAGGTGGCCCCGCGCTTCACCCACGAGCCCACCGGCCAAGAGCGGGTCCCCATGGTGCAAGACCTGCGTCAGCTGCAGCTGCCCCTGCTCACCATGGCCCGGGCGCCGGGCATGCTCGACGCCTTCGACCAGGTGGAGTGGGAGTTCCACAAGGCCGGTGACACCATCATCCAGGCCGGATCCTCCGGCTCCGCCGCGTTCTTGGTGATCGACGGCGAGGTCATCGTCTCGGTGGACCGCGGCAGCCCCGGCGGGCGCAAGTCCTTCGAGCTGGCCACCCTGGGCCCGGGGCAGATCTTCGGCGAGCTGGCCCTGCTCACCATGCGCAAGCGCACCGCCAATGTGGTGGCCGCGACCGAGGTGGACCTGATGGTGCTCGAGCGCGACGTGTTCCGCCGCGAGCTGATCCGAAACCCCGACCGCCTCCCCGCGGTGCTCGAGCAGCTGGCCAACCGCCTGGCCGACGCCGACGATCTGCTCACACGATAGCGTCACACCTTCACAGTCACACAGGCGATCACAACACCGAGATCCTGTTCGGCTGGGTGGCGCTGCCCACGCCTCCCACGCCACAAGCTGTGACGGTGACGTAGTACTGGATCGCCGGACGGTGCTCGGCGGTGACATCCAGGGTCCAGGAGTACGCCGGCCCCGCCCCAGCGAGCCCCGCCTGATCCCAGGCGGCCTGACCCTCTGTGCGCCAGAACACAGTGACATCACACCCCGTCATGCCCGTGGTGATGGTGGCGAAGTACTGTGAGTTCCGCAGGGCCCTGCGGGACGCGCTGACCTCCACCTGAAGCGCGTCTCCCGTGGTGGGCTTGTCGTCGTCCTGTGACGTCACCGCCTCCTTGCCGCTGGCGGCGGTGGGCGCAGGCGGCGCGGCCTGCACCCGGGCCGGCGCCGGGGGAGGCACGCTGGGGGCCGCGGTGGCGGACACCGTCGCGGCGGAGGCCTCCTTCCTCGGTGTGGACGGCTCGACCGGTGCGGGCGCAGGCGTGGGCGCCGCGGCCAGGCCCGGTGAGGGAACGGGCGGGAGCGCGGCCGCCACGGAGGGGGCGGAAGCCGGCGGAGCGGGACTGGAGGACGACGCATCGCCCTCTGGCGCCGGATCTGCGACCCTGGGGACGAGCGCAGGGCTGACGGGCGGAACCTGGGCGGGCGCCAGCGCCTGTTGTGACGTCACAGCCAAAGGGCGCTGCATAGAGGAATACCAGGCCAGGCCCGCGCCCAGGGCCAGCAGCGCCGGCACCAGCAGCGCCAGCAGCACCAGCGCGGCCAGCAACACCGCGCGGCGACGCCCACCCGCCTCGCCGCCCGCCTGAGTGGGCTCGTCTTCGGGCTGGAGGGTGGCGTGCGTGGACAGGTTGATGGTCTGCCGCTGAGAGCTCTCCTCATCCAGGGTGGTGCCCACCAGCTCACCCTCGAGCTCCTGCTTGGTCTGGCCCGCCAAGCGCTCGACATTGTCCCGGGCCCAGTCGCGCAGCTCGGGCCCAGGCAGGCTGCGGCAGATCTGGGCGCAGAAGTGGACCAGGCTGGCGGAGGTCGGCCGCCTCAGGGGCTCGAAGGCCAACATGCCGGCAAGCAGCCCGCGGATCTGCTCTGCGCTGGGACCCCACGCGTCCAGCTCCAGGGTCTGCAGGCGGGCCGTGAGCCGCTCCTGGTGGTACTCGGGGGACAGACCGCAGCGCCCGAAGCGGCTGCGTGCGATGCTCTCGAAGAAGGTGACGCCCAGGGCGTAGATGTCGGTGGCCGGCAGCACCGGCTGGCTCAGGAAGACCTCTGGGGCCAGGAAGGTGAGGGATCCGATGAGCTGGTTGTGGGTGCTGGTCTCGCGCTCGAGGGCATCGGAGCGAGCCACGCCGAAGTCCAGCACCTTGACCTCTCCGTCGGGCGTGATGCGGATGTTGGACGGCTTGATGTCCCGATGCAGGACCCGCAGGGGCTGGCCGGTGAGGGTGCTCGGTCGAGACCAGGCTGCGTCCAAGGCCTCGGCCACCCGCCCGATGATCGCCGCCAGCACAGCAGGAGGCAGTGGGTCGGGGTTCTGCCGGGGATGGATGAGCCACAGCAGGTTGGCCCCGGGCACATACTCCATGACGATGGCCACGCGGCCGCCCAGCATGAGCAGATCGTCGGCCTGCACGATGGCCGGGTGGCGCAGGTGGCCCAGCAAGCGGGCCTCGTCCCGCATGCGGCTCACGATGTCGGTCTCGTCCAGGAACTCGGGCTTGAGCACCTTGACCGCCACCACCTTGGCGAAGCCGCCGCCGGTGATCATCTCGGCCAGGTAGACCTCGCCGAAGGCGCCGCTGCCGATCTTGCGCCGGAAGCGGAAGCTCCTGCGACCCTGGAGAGCGGGGGGAGGTACCATGGCGGCCTAGTAGTCGCCGCCGCAGCCGCCGGGCACCTCGGCCGGCGCGCCGTCGGCGTCGATGATGCCGTCCACGTACCAACACATGCGCAGCAGCTCTGCGTCGCTCATGGCTTCGTCGTCCTGTACCCGGAGGACCTGGGTGTTGTCCAAGATGGGACCCACGAAGGGCTCCGCGATGTTGTTCTCCTTGACCAGCTCAGAGATCTCGTTCTCGATCTCGAGCCGCACCGGGGCGGGCACGTGGGTGCTCATCTCGGCCAGGTAGACCGTGCTCTCGTCCCGGTCGCCCTTCATCTGGTCCCAGACCTGCTCGTAGGGATCCCAGCTGCCGTCCATCATCTGCTGCACGATGCGGGCGTACAGGGGGCCCCAGTTCCAGTAGGGAGCGGTGAGGCAGCTCTCGCCCACGATCTCGCAGGAGTCGATGTTGTCGTAGCCGATGGAGTAGACGTCGCGGCCGCTGTCGTACAGGTCCTGGACCACCCCCAGGGCGATGGTTGTGTCGGTCTTGTTGACGATGACGTCGGCGCCTGCGTCGATCAATGTGTTGGCCGCCTGGGGCTCGAGCTCGGCGTCGAACCAGTTGTGGATCCACTCGATGTGGACCACCACGGCAGGGTTCTGGCTGCGGGCACCCAGGGTCAGGGCGTTGAGGTGACGCACTGTCTCGGGGATCACCACGGGCCCCACCACGCCGATGCGGTTCGAGCCGGAGAGCAGGGTCATGTGTCCCGCGACCATGCCAGCCAGGTACCACGCCTGATACATGCGGCCGAAGTAGGAGCCCATGTTGGCGCTAGAGTAGAAGCCCGAGCAGTTGAGGAAGTTGACCTCGGGGTTGTTGGCCGCGGCGTTCTGAGTCTGGGCGATGTAGTCGAAGCTGGTGGTGAAGACGACGTTGTCGCCATCGGCCACGAAGCCGTCCATCACGTCGGGGGCGTCGGCGGAGATCACCGACGGCTCGTAGTGTGTGCTGACCCCAGGCACGTTCTCCTCGAGGTAGACCCGGCCATCATCGTGGGCCTTGGTCCAGCCGTGGTCGCCCACGGGGCCCACGTAGACGAAGCCCACGCTGGGCTCGGAGAAGTCACCGCCAGGCCAGGGGCCCATCCAGCAGCCCGAGGCGCCGACCGCCAGGCCAGCGAGCAAGAGAGAGGAGCGGCGTGACATCTAGAACTCCACCTGGGTGACCAGCCCCAGGCCCTGGGAGGGGTCGAGCCAGGGCGCCGCACGCAAGGCCTGCACGTCGCGGCCGCGGCCGCGGAGCCCCACGACCAGGCCAGTGACCGCCAGGGCGCCGCCGACCCCGCCACCGATGACGGCCACATGGTTGAGGGTGGCGAGGGACTGGTAGGCGTCCAGCTCGCGCTGCTCCACATGCTGCTGCCCCTTGCTCCAGGTGAGCCAGGAGGCCACCCCACCCCCGACGCCGACGGCGGCGCCCCCCGCCATCAACGCCCAGCCCATTCGCCCGCCGCCGCCAGCCCCGTCGGGGGGCGCGAGAGTGACCACCGGGGCCGGGGCGGCCGAGACGGCGGCCGAAGGGAGGGCCGCGGTGGGGGCTGGAACAGCCTGGGCAGGAGCCGATGCCGATGCAGCCGACTGCTCTTGCTGGGCCTGGGCGATGAGCCCGTCGAGCTCGACGAGCACCCCCTCGTCGCTCACCGCCATGCAGGAGGCGAAGCGACCGTAGGAGTCCCGGGCCATCTCGACGTTGCCGAGCGCGATATAGCAACGACAAAGGTACTCTTCGACGATGCAGCTACCGGGGGCTTCGCCCTTGGCCCGGCGCAGCAGCGACAGGGCCAAGGCTGGTTCACCGTCGTCCAAGGCGTCGGAGGCCGCGAAGATGTAGTTCTCAACCTTGAGGCTGAGCTCTTCGGCATGGGCTTGGCCGGCCGTGAGCGGCGCTGCAGCGAGGCAGAGGAGCAGCGCGAGGTCGAGACGGGCGAACATGGCACACCGTAGGGCCACCATGCTGGGAAAGGGCGGCCATCGGCTGATTATACGCAAACACGAATCGGATGCCAGTGCTCCGGGGCGATTGGTGCGCCGCGCGGTGGCGGACCACTCTGGCGGGCGGTTCGGTGCGTCCAAAGGTATGTTGGGGAACCACGCCTCCCGGAGCAACCCATGCGCGCCCACGCACTCGTCGCCGTCACCGTCGTCATGGCCCTCGCCTGCACCGAGTACGACCTCGGCCGCCCCACCGATCCGGATCAGAAGAACCCCGTCGACACAGCGCCGCCGATCCCCGACACGGACGACCCGGACATCCGGGTCAACCCCACCGAGCTGGACTTCGGCGCCATCATGAAGGACTGCCCTTCGGCGCCCCAGGAGATCACCATCCGCAACGTGGGGGCCGAGCTGCTCACCGTCACGGACATCGACGTCGGCGGCGAGAACGCTGGCGGCTTCGCCCACGACGCCCGCCCCGTCGACCTGGCGCCCGACGAGACCTACAGCTTCGAGGTCGTCTTCACCCCCACGGCCTGGATCCAGTACAGCGCCCAGGTCGAGATCAGCTCGAACGATCCCGACGAGGGCCTGGTGGGCGTCACCACCGAGGGCACCGGCTCCGAGGACGCCACCTACGAAGACCTCTTCCACCAGGGCGACGGCGGGCGGCCCGTGGACATCCTGTGGGTGGTGGACAACTCCGGCTCGATGATCGAGGAGATCCAGCGAGTCAAGGACGAGTTCGACAGCTTCCTGGGCGACTTCATCGCGCTGGGCCTGGACTTCCACCTGGGCGCGGTCACCACCGACATGGAGAACCCCAGCGAGTCCGGGCGGCTCCAGGGCTCGCCCACCTGGATCGACGGCGACACCCCCAACCCCTACGACAAGTTCGGCGCCACCATCGACGACATCTACGACCACAAGGGCTCCCCCAATGAGGCGGGCCTGGACGCCTCCAAGGCCGCCCTGTCCGAGCCCCTGGTCAGCGGCGCCAACGCCGGCTTCCTGCGCACCCGCAACGACGACGGCGACGAGGTGGCCACCCACGTCATCATCGTCAGCGACGAGGACGACTACTCGAGCGTCAGCACCGCGGCCTACACCGCCTGGCTGGACAACCTCGAGTCCGACCCCGACCTGAGCGCGCTCTCGGCCATCTGCGGCGACCCGGGCACCTCCATGTTCAACGGTGGCTGCACCGAGTGGGACGGCATGACCATGTACTCGGCCATGGCGGGCACCACCTACTACGACGTCTCCATCGCCACCGGCGGCCACTGGTCCAGCATCTGCACCGCCAGCTTCGCCGAGGAGCTCGAGTACCTCAGCCTGGTCTCCCAGGGCATGACCGCCGAGTTCTTCCTCACCCACGTGCCGTCGTCCATCGGCCTGACCGTGGTGGAAGTCAACGGCGCCACTGAGAGCTACAGCGCCATCGACGGCTGGACCTGGACCTCCACCACCAACGCCATCGTCTTCCACGGCGACGCCATCCCCGAGCCCTCGGCCACCATCCGGGTCTCCTACCCCTTCGATGGGGAGTGTGAATAGGGGCCTGGCACACGACGACACCCGGCGATATCCGGGCCGGGTCCTGACAATCCACCCGGAGTGCCCATGCGTCTCATCACCCTCGCCCCCATCCTCGCCGTCGTCGCGCTGGGCTGCAAGCCCCCCGTCGAGGCCCCCGCCGATCTCGACGCCCTCGCTGTGTACATGTACGCGAACTTCGGCAACGAAGGCACCGACGAGCTGGCGGCGGCGGCCGTCAACCTCGAGGCCCTGCTGGCGCCTCTGGACTACGACGCCAACACTGCCGACCGCTCCTGGAGCCTCGAGCCCCTGGCCGAGGCCGACATGGGGGGCATCAGCCCCACCCCGGGGGCCGATGTGTCGCTGCAGGTCCCCGTGGCCGTGGCCGGCATGTTCACCGGCACCATGGACGACGCCGTCGACCAGATCCTCGACCCCAACCAGGTCTGCATCGGCGCCGACGGCTACGTCTACTACGAGCGCCGCTTCGAGGCGGGAGACGACTGCTGGGGCGACGCCAGCTGCGAGCTGCTCGAGATGAGCAACGTGGCCCGCTACGAGAGCGCGCTGGCAGACGTGTGGCTCAACGAGAAGATGATCTCCCGCCACGTTTTGCTCGAGGACGGCCGCACGGCCATCGTGGAGCAGGGCTGGATGGAGCAGCAGTTCACCAGCGACAACGGCAACGCCACCTGGGACCAGCGCTACGGCCTGGACTTCTACCTGCCCGTCAGCGAGGGCAGCAGCGAAGTCTACCGCTTCTTCGCCTTCTGGTCCTCCGCCGACATCCCGGGCGTGGGCGACGACATCTACGCCAACCTGGCGGTCAGCGGCATCGACGAGGGCTTCGCCAACGAGAGCGCCTTCCTGGCCGGCGAAGAGTGCTCGAACGACCGCGACGGCGAGTACGAGCCTCCGTTCTAGTCCGGGTCCGCGCAACACCTGAAGCCGTCGTCGTGGTACCGCCCGTCCGGGGGGTGCCCATGACGGCTCAGGCAGTCCTGGCCGTAGAAGGTCTGGCGCCACATGGTGCCCCCGCGCACCGTGCGCAGGGTGGTGCCTGCCGCCACGTCGCGATCCAGGGGGGCGGGCTTGCCCTCCCACTCGTCCTCGACCCACTCGCTGAGGTTGCCGTTGAGATCGTGAACGCCCTCGGGCGAGACGCAGCGGTGGTAGGCGCCCGAGGCGGCGTAGGGCGGCTCGAGCTGGGGCGGAGGGCTGGGGTGCCAGGGGGTGTTGCAGGCCCGCGGGTCACGCTCGGGCCCGTAGGACCAGCGCCAGCCCTCGGGCCCCCGGCACGCCCGCTCCCACTCGCCGGCGCCGCACAGCCGCTTGCCCACGGCCTGGCAGCGCTCCCTTGCTTCGGTCCAGGTGGCGCTGTGCAGAGGCAGCTCTCCAGCCTGGTTGGGGTACTCGTAGACGTCGATGCAGTACGAAGCCAGGCGCAGCTGGTGCGCCGACTGCTCGTAGCCCTCCACCGGCTCGGCCACGCCCACGGTGAAGCGCCCCCCCTGGATGGCGACCATGCCCGCGGGGCAGGTTGGCTGGCCCGCCGCCCCGTCGCAGCCGGCCCCCGCCAGCGCCAGCCCCGCGCTGAACGCGAGCGGAATGCGCGAGCCGCGGAGAGGGGTGGGCATGGGGCTCCAGAGGCCGGGGAGGCTCCGTCCTATCCCAGCTTCGAACAGGGCGCAGGAGCGCCCTCGTGGGCAGGGAGCCGCGGGCCCGATGCCGTCGCCAGCCCCAGGCTGCTGTGGTATGTGACGCCCTCAGTCCTTCCACAGGTGCGCCCCATCGTGCCCTGGCCCGCCCCCGACGCCCCGCCCCAGTTCCAGCGCCGCCCTCCATGGCGCGCCTGCCTGCGCACCGTCACGCAGCCCGAGCTGTACCGGAACTTCGCGGTCCACGCCTTCATCATGGCCCCCGCCGGCACGGCCATGGCCTACATCGCCTCGCGCATCGATCAGGTGCTGGGGTGGTCTCCGCTGCTCCCGCTGCCCGTGGGCATCGCGCTGGGGCTGGGCTCCATCGGCCTGGGGGGGCTCTGGGTCTGGTACGTCTACGGCTACCTGTTCCTCTCGGGCCGCGGCTCCCCCGGCTCCCACGTGGACGGCGGCCCCACGGTGCTGGTGGACACGGGCCCCTACACCATGGTCCGGCACCCCTCGGTGCTGGGCAAGCTGGCGGGCGTGCTCGGCCTGGGCTTGATCTTCGGCTCCAAGGTCTTCCTGCTGGCCTTCCTACCCCTGCTGGTGATCTACTCACTGCTCACCAACCGCCTGCTGCAGGAGCGCTACTGCGACGTGCGCTTCGGCGCGGCCTACCAGCGCTACCGGGAGCTGGTGCCCATGCTGCTGCCTCGCCCTGCGGGCATCCGGCGCTGGCTGAACGACCAGGCCGCCCTGGGCGAGGGCGACGATCCCGCCCATGGGGCCTCGCCCCCCGGCGCCTTCCAGGAGCTGCGCTGGTATCTGGTGGGGCTGGGCAGCCTGATCGCCTTCTTCGCCATCCTGCTGGGGGTGGTGGTGGCCCTGTCGAGCGTCGGTCTGTAGTGACCCTCGCTTGCGTCACGGGGCCGTCGCCTGTATGACGGCGGGCCGAGCCCTCTGTGCACCTCTGTACAACGGGCTCGAAGGAGACGCCGTGACCCGTCGCTACAAGAAGATCGTCTGCGCCTACTCGGGAGGCCTGGATACCTCCGTCATGATCCCCTGGCTCCGCGATCGCTACGACGCGGAGATCATCGCCTACACCGGCGACCTGGGCCAGGGCGAGGATCTCGCGGCCATCCGCCGCAAGGCCATCGACACCGGCGCGGCCCACGCCGAGGTGGACGATCTGCGGGAGCGCTTCGTGCGCGAGTTCATCTGGCCAGCGGTCAAGGCCTCGGCCCTGTACGAGGGGCTGTACCCCCTGCACACCGCCCTGGGGCGCCCCCTGCTGGCCCAGCGCCTGGTGGAGGTGGCCCTCGAGCACGGTGCCGACGCCATCGCCCACGGCTGCACTGCCAAGGGCAACGACCAGGTGCGCTTCGAGATCACCGCCCGGGCCCTGGCTCCCCAGCTGGGCATCATCGCGCCCCTGCGGGAGTGGGAGCTGCTCACCCGCGAGGCCGAGGTGGACTACGCCATCGAGCGGGGCATCCCCATCCCCATCACCAGGGAGAAGCCCTACTCCATCGATCAGAACCTGTGGGGCTGCGCCATCGAGTGCGGCGAGATGGAGGATCTCTGGACCGAGCCCCCCGCCGACGCGTGGCAGATGACCAAGGATCCCTCCAACGCCCCCCGGGGCTCGGTGGAGCTGATCATCCACTTCGAGCGCGGTATTCCCGTGGCCATCGACGGCCGCCCCATGGGCGGGGTCGAGCTGATCACCTACCTCAACGACCTGGCGGGCGGCTTCGGCGTAGGCCGCATCGACATGGTCGAGAACCGGGTGGTGGGGCTCAAGAGCCGCGAGGTCTACGAGGCCCCCGGCGCCAGCCTGATCCACATGGCCCACACCGAGCTCGAGCGCATCTGCCTGGATCGGCCCACCTTCAACTACAAGCGCAAGCTCTCCCAGGACTACGCCAACATCATCTACGACGGCGTGTGGTTCGGCCCCCTGCGCGACTGCCTGCAGGCCTTCCTGGACAAGAGCCAGGAGGTGATCACCGGTGAGGTGCGCATCCGCGTGAGCGCCGGCCTGGCGCGCATCACCGGGCGCCGCTCCCCCTACTCGCTGTACGACGAGGGCCTGGCCACCTACTCCGAAGGCGACACCTTCGACCGCGAGGCGGCCAGCGGCTTCATGGAGCTGTACGGCTTGAGCTACCGCACCGTGGCCGAGGTCCGGCGCAGAATGGCCCGCGAGGAAGGCTGACCATGGCCCTGTGGGACGGACGCTTCGCCGGCGGCCCCGCCGCCGAGATGCAGGCCTTCAGCGAGTCGTTGTGCGATGACCTGCGCCTGTGGCGCGAGGACATCCAGGGCTCGAAGGCCCACGCCACCATGCTGGCTGATGTGGGCCTGCTGAGCGTGGCCGAGCGGGACGCCCTGCTGGCCGGCCTGGACGCCGTGGCCGCCGAGCTCGAGGCGGGCTGGGTCCCCGGCATCGAGGACGAGGACATCCACATGGCGGTGGAGCGACGCCTGCACCAACATGCGGGCGCGGTAGCCGGCAAGCTGCACACCGCCCGCAGCCGCAACGACCAGGTGGCCACCGACCTGCGCCTGTGGCTGCGGGGGGCCATCGACAGCCTGGACGCCGCCCTCTCCGAGTTCATCGCCACCCTGCTGGACCGGACGGAGGCCGATGGCCGCACCCTGCTGCCCGGCTACACCCACCTGCAGCGGGCCCAGCCCATCTGGCTCGGTCACCAGCTGCTGGCCCACGCCTGGGCCCTGTCCCGGGATCGGGAGCGCCTCGCCGACGCCCGCCGGCGGGTCAACCGCTGCCCCCTGGGCGCCGCGGCCCTGGCGGGCACCCCCCACCCGATTGACCGCCACCGCACGGCGGCGCTGCTGGGCTTCGACGCGGTGCTGGACAACGCAATGGACGCCGTGGCCGCCCGGGACCACATCCTCGAGGTGGCCGCGGACTGCGCCATCATCGCCACCCACACCAGCCGCATGGCCCAGGAGCTGGTCACCTGGTCCAGCACCGAGTTCGGCTTCGTGCGCCTGGGCGAGGCCTGGAGCACGGGCAGCTCCATCATGCCCCAGAAGCGCAACCCCGACGCCGCCGAGATCGTGCGGGGCAAGACCGGCCGTGTGACGGGCGCGTTGGTCAGCCTGCTCACCTTGGTCAAGGCCTTGCCCCTGGCCTACAACCGGGATCTGCAGGAAGACAAGCACGCCATCTTCCAGGCCGTGGACACCACCACCGCCTGCGTCCGGGTGCTCGCCGGCTGCTACACCAGCCTGGAGGTCCGAGGCGGCCCCGATCTGCGCGGCGACTTCCTGCTGGCCACCGAATTGGCCGACCACCTGGCCAGCCGAGGCGTCCCCTTCCGCGACGCCCACCGGGTGGTGGGCGAGCTGGTAGCGTCCTGCGAAGCGCGGGGCGGGAACCTCTCGCTGCTGACCCTCGAGGACCTCCATGCGACACATCCCGGCTTCGGGGATGATGTGTTGGCCTGGCTCGAGCCCGAGGCCGCCGTGGAGCGACGCCGCTCCTTCGGCGGCACGGCCTGGTGCGAGGTTGAGCGACAGGTCGAGGTTCTACGTGGAACGTTGAAGGGCTGAGGCGCGGCTCGGGCCAGCGAGGCTGTGGCGACGTGAGGGGGAGTCGGAGCTGTGCGGACGGGCGCCCGTCAGGACACGAACAGCTTGTTGGTCGCGAAGTTGGGGTCGCAGGTGAGGTTGACCCCCAGCCGGCGCAGCCCTTGCTGGTCGCCCGGGGTGGGCAGGTGGGTCATGTGCATCTCGCAACCCCGTAGCCCCGGGAGATGGCGCAGCGCCTCGTAGGCGACAGGGTTGGTGGTGGAGCTCGCGGCGAGGGCCACCAGCGTGTCCTCCAGGTTGAGACTGATGGAGTCACGACCCAGCACTTCCTCGCGCAACCTGCCGATGGCCTCGATCACGCTGGGGCTGAGCAGGTCCATGTGCCGAGGCACGCCGCTGAGGACCTTGATGGCATTGAGCACCAGCGCCGAGGCCGAGTGCATCAACGACGAGTTGCGGCCGGTGACCACGGTACCGTCGGACAGGAGCAGGGCGGCGCCGCTGAACACCCCCCGGTGGCCCTCCCGTTCGCTGCTCCGGGACTGCTCGGCAACCTCTCGAGCCGGGGCTACGGGGGGCCGATGCTCGGGGCCGATGTCGAACTCCTGCATGAGCAGCTCGATGCGGTGCACGGCGGCCGGGTCCTCTTGACCGACGGCCACCTCGCAGGCGTAGCGGAAGTAGCGCCGCAGGATCTCCTGCTTGCCCGCATCCCGCGCCCGCTCGTCGTCGACGATGGCGAAGCCCGCGCGGTTGACCCCCATGTCGGTGGGGGAGCGGTACATGGAAGTGCCGGTGATCTTCTCCAGGATGCGGCGCAGCAGCGGGAAGGCCGCCACGTCCCGGTTGTAGTTCACCGCCTGCTCGTCATAGGCAGCCAGGTGGTGGGGATCGATCATGTTGACGTCGCCCAGGTCGGCGGTCGCGGCCTCGTAGGCGGCGTTGACGGGGTGCCTGAGGGGGAGGTTCCAGATCGGGAAGGTCTCGAACTTGGCGTAGCCAGCGCCGATCCCGCGCTGGTGCTCGTGGTAGACCTGGGACAGGCAGGTGCCCATCTTGCCGCTGTTGGGACCCGGGGCGTTGACGATCACCAGGGGCTTCTCGGTCTCGATGTATGCATTGGAGCCATAGCCCTGATCGCTGACCACCCGCTCGACCGCGGTGGGGTAGCCCGGGATGGGCCGGTGCAGATAGGCGGGCACACCGCGAGCTTCGAGCTTGTTGTGGAAGGCCAGCGCTGCGGGCTGGTCCTGGTAGCGGGTGATCACCACGCCGCGGACCTCCAGGCCCCACTCGCGGAGGTCGTCGATGAGCTTGAAGGTGTCGGAGTCATAGGTGTGCCCGAAGTCGGCCCGCACCTTGTTGCGCTCGATGTCGCCAGCGTAGATGCACAGGATGATCTCGGCGTCGTCCGCCAGCTGCTGCAGCAGTCGCACCTTCACGTTGGGATCGAAGCCCGGCAGCACCCTCGAGGCGTGGTAGTCGAAGACCAGCTTGCCGCCGAACTCCAGGTAGAGCTTGTTGTCGAAGCGGGCGATGCGCTTGCGGATCGCGGCGGTCTGCTCGGCCAGGTAGCGCTCGTTGTCAAAGGCGATGTTCGCGGGGTCGAAGCTCATCGTGGACTCCCGGGTTGGGCTGCAGGTCACCCACTACGACTACGCTCGTTCCGGCAGTCGGACAAGGATCGCGGGTCTGGGCCAGCATCGAATCGTCCGGAGTTCACGGCTCGACAGGGAAGCCCTTGTGGCGCAGCAGTGCGTCCACTGTGGCGTCGCGACCGCGGAAGGCGCGGTAGGCCTCGGCCGGATCCACCGCGTTGCGCGGCGCGAAGAGCTGCTTCACCATGCGCGCGGCCACCTCGGCGTCGTAGAGGCCACCGGGGGCCTCCGCGAAGGCCTCGGCCGCGTCGGCGGTGAGCACGTCGGCCCACAGGTAGCTGTAGTAGCCAGCGGCGTAGCCCTCACCCTCGAAGGCGTGGCCGAAGTGGGGCGAGCGGTGACGCATGACGAGCTGCGGCGGCATGCCCAGCTCCGCCAGCTGCTCGCGCTCGAAGGCGCGGGGGTCCAGATCGGTTGGATCCACTGTGTGGTAGCGCATGTCCATCAGCGCGCTGGCCAGGTACTCGGTGGTGTCGAAGCCCTGGTTGAAGGTGGCGGCGCGCTCGAGGCGCTCCACCAGCTCGGCGGGCATGGGCTCGCCCGTCTCGTGGTGCAGCATGAAGCCCTGGATGACCCGATCGCTGAGCAGCCAGCGCTCCAGCAGCTGGGCCTGGGTCTCGGTGTAGTCGCGCACCCCGCCGTTGGTGGTGGGGTAGGCCGCCTCGGAGGCCAGCCCGTGCAGCGCGTGGCCGAACTCGTGGAACAGGGTGATGGCGTCGTCCCAGGACAGCAGGGTGGGCTGTCCGGTGGGGGCGGGGATGAAGTTGCAGTTGTTGGAGATCAGCGGGATGCCCCGGCCGTCGAAGCTGGCATGGCCGCGGTAGCCGCTGGCCCAGGCACCGGACCCCTTGCCCTCCCGCGCGAAGGGATCCAGGTAGAACAGGCCCACCTCCTCGCCGCTGCTGGCGTGGGTCACCACCCACACCTGCACGTCGGGATGGAACACCGCCACGCTGCCCTCGGGCACGGGCTCGAAGTGGTAGCCGAACAGCTCGCCGGCCACGGTGAACATGGCCTCCACCAGCCGATCCAGCTGCAGGTACTGGCGGAGCTCTTCGGAGTCGAGATCGTAGCGCTGCTGGCGGACCTTCTCGGCGTAGTAGCGGTAGTCCCAGGGCTCGATGGAGATGCCGGCGCCATAGGCGTCGGCCACGGCCTGCATGTCGGCCACCTCAGCCTCCACCCGGGCCGTGGCCGCAGGCCAGATGGCCTCCATCAGGGCCTGCGCCTGCTCGGGCGTCTGCGCCATGCGATCCTCGAGGCGCCAGTGGGCGAAGCTGTCGTAGCCTTGCAGCTGTGCGCGCTCGTGACGGAGCTGGAGGATCTCGGCGATGATGGCGTTGTTGTCGTACTCGTCGCCGTTGTCGCCGCGGCTGGTGAAGCTGCGCCAGACCTGCTCCCGAAGCGAGCGATCATCGGCGAAGGTGAGGAAGGGATCGACGGAGGAGCGGGTGTTGGTGATGGCGTACTGGCCGTCGTGGTCGCGGGCCGTGGCCTGCTCGGCGCTGGCCACCACGAAGGCCTGGGGCAGGCCGGCGAGCTGCCCCTCGTCGAGGTAGAGCACATCGCCCTCCTCGTCGGCCAGCACGTTGTTGCCGAAGCGGGTCTGCAGCAGCGCCAGGCGCTCCTGGATGGCGGCGTAGCGCTCCCTGTCGGGGCCCTCCAGCTCGACGCCCTGGCGGGTGAAGCCCTCGTGGATCAGCTGCACCAGGCGCTGATCCTCGGGGCTGCGGCTCGCCCGCTCGGGGCTGTCGAGCACCGCAACCACCCGGTCGAACAGCCCCTGGTTCTGGCTGATGGCGGTGTGGTAGGCCGACAGGCGAGGCACCAGGCGCTGCTGGATCTCCCTGAACTCCGGGCTGGACAGGTTGCCCCTCAGCACGCCGTAGTAGGGCATCACCCGGTCCATGGTGCCGCCGCTGCGCTCCATGGCCAGGATGGTGTTGTCGAAGCTGGGAGGCGCCGGGTCCTCCACGATGGCCTGCAGCTCCGCCAGGTGCTCGGCCATAGCCTGATCCAGCGCCGGCGCGAGCCAAGACAGCTCCATCGCGTCGAAGGACGGCGTGCCACCGTAGGGGCCCTCCCACGGGGCCAGGAGGGGGTTGGCCTCCACGGGCGCGGCCGAGACGGCGGGGTCGGCGGGGTCGGCGGGCGGCGTGTGGACGCAGGCGAGGGCGAGGGGCAGGACGAGGAGGAGAGCGTGGCGGTGCATGGCGGGCTCCGGTGGGGAGACGAAGGTAGCCCGCGAGCCACGCTCAGCGCTGCCGTTGAGGATCGAGCCGTGTTGGCGGTTCGTGCAGCGCCACCTACCAGCCCCTCGCAGCTTGGGTCTCCGAGACCTCGGGGGAACCACGACCGGCAGCTCGCGAGCCTTGGTCCAACACAGCGCGCCCGAGGCGAAGGCCTGGTCCAGCACCGGCAGGTCCGGTAACGCGCTTCCGATGCGGACGAGGCCGCGGGTCCTGCGGGGCTCGAGATGGCAGGGCGTGGGTCTCCAGGATCCGTCTGTCGAGCGCCTGATCCGCGGCCAACTGGTGATGCGAGATCTGCATCAATCCTCCAGCGGCTGGGCGAACCGTTCAGCGCCTCGCAGTCCTCTACACCCTACGCGGTCCGCCGATCGTCGCGACCCCTGGCGTGCGCGAGTCCTCCAACGGCGACATCGTCATCCTCGCCCACGTCGATGCTGGCAAGACCACCATCACCGGGCGGTTCCTGCTCCAGCAGCCCCTGGGTCAGGGCGAGCATGGCGACGACAGGCGCGCGGAGATCAGCCCTCCTGGCCACGCTCCCGCGGTGGAGGCGGCTCGCTCGAATCGACGGGCGCGTGACCGTCCTGCACTGGGGGGAGCTGCTCGGACGCCTCCGCCTCGATCTCACACTCGCTGAGCTTGCCCCTGCGGCGCTTCTGGGCCCGCTCCTGCATGTCGTGGGTGTACAGCTCGGGGCGGTCGAGGGAGTCGAGGTACTCCAGGATGCGGCGGATGTTGGGTCGGTTGATGACCCCACCCCAGCCAGGCATGGCGCCGTGGCCCTGCTCGATGGTGTCGATGAGCTGTTCCAAGTCGGCGTCCGGAGCCGAGGCCAGACCGCGTAGGGGCGGGCCGTCCACCCGCTCGCCGGCGATGGCGGTGCTGCCGCCCACCGCCTCCTGGCCATGGCACAGCATGCAGCTGCGCTGGTAGAGCTTCTCACCCGCCTCGGGGCAGGCGACGGGCTCGGCCTGTCCGTGGGACTCTGATGCGAGCAGCGCGAGGGCGAGCATGATGGCCGCCGAAGCGGCGAGGACGAACGGCGGGCGCGTCAAGGTCATCTCCGGGGTCTACCCCATTTCTCGCCACAGATTCCGGGTTCCGCCTCGATCCGTCGCCGGAGCATCCCTCCTCGGTGAGCACGGCCACACCACACGCCTGGTGCCGCCCTGACGGCTCTTGCTTATTTTGTTTTTCGCCGCCGTGTGTCACCGGTGGCTCGCCTACCAGGGGTTCTCTACCATCCTTGCCTCGAGGGTGAACTCGCCCGCGTCGGCGTGGTTGGCGCCAGCCACGGCGATGAGCACCTGGTAGGGGTTGAAGCCAGAGAGGTACACCTCCTCGGTCCTGCCGGGATTGGCGTCGTCGGTCCAGTCGGCCGAGGCCTCACAGGACAGGCAGTCGGAGACGTCGGGTGGGGTCTGGACGCTGCCCTCGAGCTCCATGGCGTACAGGCTCACGTCCACGCCGGGCTCAGGCGTGACCCGCAGACAGGCGAAAAGCCCTCATGGCGCACTTCGGGGAGAGCGCACTACGTCCCGGACCAGGGCTCGGCGGGCCTCCGCGCCCACACCAGCCCGGTGGACGAACTCCTACGCCGAGGTCCGTCGACTACGACGGCGTCGCCCCGCCCCGCGCCGCGCTATCTTCTCTCGTTCCCTGCTGTCCCGTGGTGATCGCGATGTGTGGAGTAGTCGGAATCGTATACGGAGAGAACAACCCCAGCCTGGGCCGCGAGGCCGCCTCGCTGCTCAAGCGTCTCGAGTACCGCGGCTACGACTCGACGGGCGCGGCGTTCTTCGGACCCGACGGGATGGTCAGGCTCAAGAAGAAGGTGGGCGGTCCGACCGCGGTGATCCGCGAGCTTGGGATCGAGCAGGGCGAGGGCGTCAAGTTCATCGGCCAGGTGCGCTGGGCGACCTTCGGATCGGTGACCGATGACAACTCCCAGCCCCACGAGGTGCGGTGCCGGCGCCACCTCGTCGGCGCCCACAACGGCAACATCTCGAACACCGACACCATCAAGGAGTACCTGATCGACGACGGGCACACCGTCGCGTCCGACAACGACGGGGAGATGCTCGTCCACGAGGTGGAGCACTACTACGACCTCGTCGCCACCGCGGACCGACCGGCGACCGAGGACGAGCGCATCGACGCGACGATCAAGGCCATCCGCCGCGCCCAGCGCAGGCTGGACGGCTCCTACGCTGCCTGTGTCGCCCACCCCGATCTCCCCGGCATCTTCGCGATGAAGTCCGGCTCGTCGCTGTACGCCGGCAAGGGAAGCGACGAGGCCGGCGAGTTCATCGTGGTGTCATCGGACCTGACCTCGGTGCTGTCCAAGACGCGCTACCTGATCCCGCTGACAGAGGGGCAGGGCATCTACTTCACCCACGACAGCTTCCGGGTGTTTTCGCTGACCAGCGACGAGGAGCTCACACCACGGCTCACGCGCTCGAGGCTGAACATCGCCGACATCTCGCTGCAGCCCCGCTTCGACTACTTCATGCACCAGGAGATCCACACCGCGGCCGAGGGCATCGATCACATCCTGCGGTACTACTTCCTCGATGCGGCCGAGGCGCCCTTGTTCGCGCTGCTGGAGGACCACGAGGCGGGGTGCAAGGAGATCGTCTTCGAGCTGCTGAGGTTGTACGCGATCTTCGATCGAGACGCGCTGCGCGCGCGCCTCGACCGCCTGCTTGGCGGCGAGAGGTTCGCGGCCATCCGGCAGGGCGTCGACGCACTCGGCATCTCCTGGCCCGACCTTCGGGTGGCGGAGCCCTTCGTGTCGGACGAGGCCCAGCTCCTGACCGAGCTGCTTTGCCTGGGAGACGAGTACGCCCGACCCCTGTGGCTGCTCGACCAGATCGTCATCTGGAAGAAGAAGCGCAAGGTCACCCGCTTCCGGGACGAGCTGATCGCGCTGATCCGGCGCTGCTTCCGAGCGGGCGGGCGGGTGTTCGCCGTCGGTGCCGGGACCTCCCACCACGCCACCCTGGTGGGCGCCACGCTGTTCAACAGCATCGCGAAGCTCTCGATCGTCCCCGTGAATCCCGGGGGCTTTCGCTCGATGTACCTGGACTCGCTCACGGAGCACGACCTGATCATCGGCGTCACCCAGTCGGGCGAGACCAAGGATCTGCTCGACATCTACAACGACGTCAGGCGGATGTACGGCGACGGGATCGGGCTGGTGACGCTGGTCAACAACGAGCTATCGACCATCCCCCAGGAGAAGTCCGACTTCTTCCTGCCCATCCTCTGCGGTCCCGAGATCGCCGTGGCGGCGACCAAGTCGTTCATCAGCCAGGTGGCGCTGTTCCACCTGCTCGCCTGCATGGCGGTCATGGAACCGGCCCAGGCCAAAGCGCGGATCGCGCAGATCAAGACCGTGCTGCAGTTCACGCTCCGCGACGTCGAGGAGGCGACCACCGAGGTGGCGCTCAAGCTGTTCATGAAGCCCTCCCTGCACATCCTCGGCACCTCGCAGATCGGGCTGGCGCGCGAGGGCGCGCTCAAGATCCGCGAGGTGGTGCTCAACCACGCCGAGGGCTACGACGGCGCCGAGTTCAAGCACGGTCCCAACACGATCCTGGGCAAGAACACCATCTACTCTGTCCAGGACATGGAGCGCTTGCTCGTGGATACGCTGGAGTTCTTCCGCGAGCTGGTCGACCTCCCCCTCTGCGAGCAGGCAAACCGGGCGGCGGCGCTCGACGAACTCTTGGAGCTGGTCCGGGGAATCCGCTTCCAGGCCTTTCCCCTCGATCCGGCCGGTGTCGGACCCAACGGTGGCCGGAACCTGCGGGACGCGGTCGAACTCTACCAGCGCCGGATCGACCTGAACCGCTACTTCTGCAACTACCCGCTCATCTTCCTCTGTCCGCCGGACCGCAGGGACATCAAGATCACTACCACCCAGATCCACACCCACAAGATCCGCGGCGCCGACATCATCCTGATCGCCCAGGACGACGATCAGCTCAGGCGCTCGGTCGAAGGGCACCCCGCGGGCATCGAGGACTACTACGCACGATACATCCGGGTGCCGAAGATCTTCGGTCGCGACATGTACGTCTACCAGGCCACGCTGACCCTGCAGCTGCTGGCGTTCAAGATGTCCGTGGCGAAGCGGAAGCTGCTGAACCGCAACCAGGTCGAGAACCACGGCGTGCATCCTGACGCCCCGAAGAACGTCTCGAAGTCGATCACGGTGGACTGAAGGGATCCGCCTCGGCGATGACCGCGCATCGCGCGGCGCGACGACGCTCATGGTGATCCGGAAGCCGTCCAGCAGGCGGTCGAAGACACGCCTGGGATGGAGGCCACGTCCAGGGGTTCGTGGCTGCGCATGGACACTGGAGTGGAGGACGGTGACTCATGGTGTGCAGTGGAGTGCAGGGACCTCGGCTCGACAGCGGCCGCCGATCCGTGTGCTGTTCCTTGTTTTCCTGCTTTTGTCGCCGCTTTTGGGCCTCCCTTCACCCGGTCTGCTCACCATGGCGCCATCCTTGCATCATCTCCCTGCGTTCACTCACACCGAGCCGCCTCAGCGGCCCACCCACCTGAACAGACCCTCCGGAGACCACCATGACCAAGCTCATCGCCATTCCCTTCCTGCTCGGCCTCGCCGCCACCACCACCCCCGCTCTCGCCCGCTCCTGGGAGGAGGACACCTGCGTCGAGTGCGGCGACTGCGATCCCTTCGAGGCCAGCATCAGCGCCTCCGACTTCGAGCTCCACCAAGGCATCGGCGTCCCTACGAGCCTCTCCTTCGACGAGATCGAGAACCTGAGCGTGTCCTTCCCCCACTACCGGAGCTGGTGTGCCGACGACGACGAGGGCGTCTGGGCACCGGTGACCTTCGCCGTGCACGGCAGCGTGGCCGCGACGAAGCAGGCAATGAACCTGCTCGACGTAGCGCTGAAGGGCGTCCCCTTCCGTGGCGGCATCGAGATCTGGTACGAAGATGCCGGTGGCGCCATCTGGGAAATCGAGCTCCATGACATCCAGCTCATCAGCTACCTCCCGCTGGGGTCCGGCGCGGACGTGGCCCACCCTGACACCAGGGCCTTCGAGTTCACGGTCCAGCCTGGCTGGGCCGAGATCCGTGTGCTCGAGTAGCCCCGGAGCGTTCGTGAGTGCTGCCAGGACACGGTCTCGCTCGACCGGGGCCTGGCGGGCCTCACCCCGCCGCCACCTCGCGACACACCAACACATAGATGGCGTTGCTGAGCCGGTTCAGTCCGTGCAGCAGCGCCCGCTGGTCGTCTCGTGACACATGATCCGCCGCGGCCATGGCGTCCTGGGCGGCGATCTCCGCGTCGCGGCAGCTGGCCCGCAGCAGGTTGAGCTTGCTCACCACGGGCCCCATGTGGGACTCGGGCATCACCCAGCCCACCCCCAGGTAGCCTGTGGTGTCGTGAGACACGCGATGCAGCTCCTCGGCCCCCAGGCCAGCGATGTGCAGCTCGGGGATGGGGCGCGTGGTGACCTCGGCGCTCAGCAGGGCCCGCAGGAAAGCCAGCACCTCGTCCAGGGCCTCGGCGGTGCTGCAGCACCCCTGCTGGCGCGCGACCACGGCCGCCTCGAGACACATGGCCTGGAGCATATCGAACTTGCCGCGCAGACGGATCACCGGGTGGGTCTTGGGCACCAGGCTGTGGTTGGAGAACAGGTGGGTGAAGCCCAAGGGCTTGTCCGCCACGGGCATTCCCGAGCCGTGCAGGCGGTAGGGCAGCTGGGCCGCCTTGGCGTCCTGCCGGGCGGCGCGCCCGAAGGTCTCGGCGAGCTGCTCGACCTCGGGCATGGGTGAGAGGCTATGGGGCCGCGCGGCCAGGTCCAACACCGTGTCCTGGAAGGCCTGGGCCGCCGCCTGGACATCCGCGAGCTCGCCTACCAGCAGGCCGCCGGAGAAGTTGGTCTCGCTGGGCGGCGGGAAGAAGAGCTTCAGGTCCACGTCGGCCACCTTCAGGGCCGCGTCGAGCCCCAGCAGGGCCTCGATGGGCGGCGCGATGAGGTAGGCCAAAGGGGAGCCCACGGGGCAGCCCGCCAGGCCCGCCAGGTAGGCGCCGACCCGGGGGATGACGTGGGGGAAGAAGGTGCAGCCATTGCTGGCGTCGGCGCTGTAGAACCAGGCCTCGTCCCGCAGGTAGCGCAGGGCGGCCTGCATGGCCGAGCTGACGGACTCGGGCTCGGGGCCACCGAAGATGCCGATGATCTCACCCGAGAACGGGCCCGAGGGGTGGGCCGAGCCGGCGTAGAAGCTCTTGGCGTAGACCACATCCACCGGAGCATGCTTGGTGCCCTCGTCCAGCGACGCGTACAGGCAGTCGTCGATGGTAGCGGTGAGCAAGCCGATGGAGCGGTGGTGGGGCTGCAGCTCGAGATCCCTGGCGAGCTGAGGGTGCACCGCGGGGATGATGCGATACGCCAGGACGTCGGGCTTGACGGGCTCGAGGATCATGGGGCTACATCACCACGCCCGTGCGCTTCTCGCGCAGGGCCTGGAGGATCAGGTCGGCGGCCTGGTTCGCGCCGTCCACCGGCTGCAGGCCACCGGAGTGCACGTTGGAGATCAGGTAGCGCATGGCCTCGGAGAAGCGCTGCACCTTCATGTAGGTGATGTAGATGCCCATGGAGCAGGCGGTGTTGAGCCCAGGGCGCTCGCCCACCAGCAGGCAGAGCACGTCCGCCTCGGTGCTGCGGGCCAGGTGATCTCCCGCCGCCACGCGGCCGCGGCTGATACCACAGGGGGTGCCGAGTGATACACCCGCGGCTTTCATGCGCTCGACGATGACGGGGAAGACGAGGGGCAGGTTCTTGTTGATGGCCGCGGCAGACAAGCCGTCCACCGCCGCCAGCTGCACCTTGGCGCCCCGCAGGCAGCGCTGCTGCACGATGGCGAGGGACTCGTCGGACACCGTTCGCCCAAGGTCGGGCCGCACCAGGAACTCGGTGCGATCGCGGGTGGCGGACTGCAGGTGCACCAGGCCGTGGGCCGCCATCATGGCAGGATCGAGATCCGAGGCCACGGCGTCGCGGGCCGCGGCGTGGTCGGCCTGGAAGCTCAGGATGGTGTCGGTGCGGTAGCGCACACCCACGCGACCCACGCCCAGGCGGGCCACGGTCTGGGCCAGGTAGTCCCCACGGCTGCCCGCGGGAGCCCAGGCGCCGGTGGCCGGGGTGGGAGCCAGGGGCAGGCCCGCCCAGCGGCTGACCTTCTTTCCCAGGGCCACCCGATGGGGCGTCCCGATGGGGTCGGCCGCGGGGAGCGCGGGCTGGGGAGGGGGCGCGACCGTGGCGGCGGAGGCGGCGGGGAGAGCTCCGGCGCCCAGCTCGGCCATGACCACGTCACGGATGAGATCTTCGAGATTCTTGCCACTCATCGTACGAAGACCCCCATGTCACCAGCCAGGCCGGTGAGCTTGCCCTGCTGCATCAAGCCCAGCCGCTCCATCCAAGCCTCGAACTCAGGCGTGGGGCGCAGGCCCAGCAGCTCGCGCACGGCGGCGTTGTCGTGGAAGCTGGTGGACTGGTAGTTGAGCATCACGTCGTCGCCCATGGGCAGGCCCATGAAGAAGTTGGCCCCCGCGGCGGCCATGAGCACGGCCATGTTCTCGAGGTCGTTCTGGTCGGCTTCCATGTGGTTGGTGTAGCAGACGTCGATGCCCATGGGCAGGCCGTGCAGCTTGCCCATGAAGTGGTCCTCGAGCCCGGCCCGGGTGACCTGCTTGCCGTCGTAGAGGTACTCGGGGCCGATGAAGCCCACCACCGTGTTGACCAGGAAAGGATCGTAGTGTCGGGCCAGCCCGTAGCAGCGGGCCTCCATGGTGAGCTGATCCCAGCCGTTGTGGCCGTCGCTGGACAGCTCGGAGCCCTGGCCGGTCTCGAAGTACATCAGCTGGGGGCCCTTGGCGGTGCCCAGATCGCGGATCATGTGGGACGCTTCGGCCAGCATGGCGTTGTTGACGCCGAAGGCCCGGCAGCTGATCTCGGAGCCCGCCAGGCTCTGGAACAACACATCCATGGGCGAGCCGCCGGCCAGGGCCTTCATCTGGGTGGTGATGTGGGCCAGGCAGCAGTGCTGGGTGGGGATGCCCCAGGAGCGAGTGAACTCGTGCAGCAGGGTGAGCACCGCGGTGACCGACTCGGGGGTGTCGATGACCGGGTTGACCCCGATCAGCGCGTCGCCCATGCCGAAGGACAGGCCCTCCATGGTGGAGGCCAGGATGCCGTGTGGATCGTCGGTGGTGTGGTTGGGCTGCAGCCGCACCGAGTGGCGCCCATCCAGGCCCACGGTGGTGTTGGCGTGGGTGACCACCCGCATCTTGCGGCCCGCGACCATCAGGTCCATGTTGGTCATCAGCTTGGCGCAGGCGGCGATGCACTCGCTGCTCAGGCCACGGCCCATGGCGATCATGTCGGGACCGGCGGTGGTGGGCGCCAGCAGCCACTCCCGCAGCTGGGACACGGTCCAGCCCCGCACCCGGGCGAAGCGGGCTTCGTCCACGTCGTCCTGGATCAGGCGGGTGACCTCGTCGTCCTCGTAGGGGACCGCGGGGTTTTCGCGGATGGTGGACAGGGGCAGCTCGGCCAGGATCCGACGGGCGGCCACGCGCTCGGAGGCGCTGCGGGCGGCTACGCCAGCCAAGACGTCACCCGACTTGGGCTCGTTGGCGCAGCCCATGACCGTGCGGAGGTCCTGGAACTCGAACTGCTCGTTGCGTACGGCGGTGGAGAGCTTCATGGGTCGCAAGCTATGCCGGCGGAATCCGGGATGCCAAAGGGGGCGGAATGCCCCCCCACTGTGCGCGGGGCCGCCCCCTCGCCCTGGCTGACGGCCGGGGCCCTGAGCCAGGACTCGCAGACACCACACAGGAGCTGACGGCCGGATAGAGCGTGGGTGATGCCACGATTTGTCCCACCGCTGCTCGCCGTGCTCGCCACCCTGCTGGGCCTCGCCGGCCTGTGGACCGGCGCGGAACCCATCGCCAGCCACGCCCCCTGGCTGCTGCTGTTCGGGGGCCTGGCCATGGCGGTGTTGGCACCCACGGCGGGATTCCTGCCTCGCAACACATCCTGGGCCCGGGCCAGTCGCGAACCTCGGCCCCTGCGGCTGAGCACGGGGTCCTGGCTGCGGCTGCCCGCGATGTGGCTGCATGCCTTCGCGCGCAGCTACGCGATGGAGCCTGGGCTGTACTTCACCGGGCCTGCCTACGACCCCGACGCACCGCTGCTGGTCACGGGAAACTACCTGCTGTCGGTGCAGGCGGTGGTGCGCGGCGTCGCGGGGCGGCCTGTCCGGCTGCTGCTGGTAGACACTGACGGCATCAACGTGTGGTGCGCCTCGGGCAAGGGACGCTTCTCGGCGGAGCTGATCGTCCGCGAGCTGAGCCGCTACGACGACGCCCTGCTGGGTGAGCGCCCCCGGCTGGTGCTGCCCAAGCTCGGCCTGAGCGGCGTGAAGCTACAGACCCTGCGCGCCCTGGGCATGAACCCCGTGATCGGCCCCGTGCATGCCCGGGACCTGCCCGCCTTCCTGGACGACACACCCCTGAAGCATCGCAAGGCGGACCGGGTGGTCTTCGGCTGGCGCGCCCGCCTGTTCTGCTGGCTGCCGGGGCTGGTGCAGTACCTGGGCTACGGCCTGGCGGCCCTGCTGGCGCTGCTGGGGGTCGAGGCCCTGGGCGGACCGGGCACACCCCTGGGCCTGCTGGCCATCGTGGCTTGGCTGGGCACCACCTACCCCTTGCTCTTCCCCTGGATCCCCGGCCGACGCTTCGCGGTGAAGGGCCTGTGGTTGGGGGGCGCCACCGCGCTGGGCCTGCTCGGCGCAGGGTGGCTGGTGGGCGCGTCGGTGGGGCTCATCACCGCAGCGGCGCTCTTCACCATCGCCACGGCGATCTTCGTGGGCCTGAGCTTCACGGGCAACTCGGCGGTGAGCAACTACAGCGAAGTGCGCGTGGAGATCGCCCGCTTCCTTCCCTTGGACGCCGTCCTGTTCCTGGCCGCGCTCGTCACCTTCCTGCTCTGGGGGTCATCCCCATGATCCGCATCGACCAAGACCTGTGCACCGGCTGCGGCACCTGCGTGCTGGTCTGCCCCCACGGCGTGCTGGCCATCGAGGCTCGCAAGGCCGTGGTGCCCCATCGTCACCGCTGCATCGAGTGTGGCGCCTGCCAGCTCAACTGTGCCCCAGGGGCCATGCACGTGACCAAGGGCACCGGCTGCCTGGTGGCGATCATCAAAGAAGACATTCTGAAGCTGGAGCCAGAAGGCTGCGGCTGAGACAGCGGCTGCTAGCTGCGGCGTGACCGCGGCGAGGTAGACTGGCGGCTCTCGCATCGGAGGCCGCCCGTGACCGGCTTGCTCATCCTCTCTCTGCTCGCGTCCTGCAGGCCCGACGCCCCCGACAGCGCGCTGGAAGCAGACCCCTCCTGCGCCCTGGGACAGCGCCAGCAGACCTGGGCGCCCTTCTGCCCTGAAGGCCACGACCTGCTGGCCTGGGTCGACCCCATGATCGGCACCGAAGGCAGCGGCAACGCCGTGCCCGGCCCCATGGCGCCCCACGGCTTCGTGAAGCTGTCCCCGGACAGCCAGGTGGGGGCAGGCTCTGTGGACGCCTACGAGTACGGCGCCGAGCGCCTCGAGGGCTTCAGCCACACCCACCTCGAGGGCCCGGGCGGCGGCTCCAACGGCTACAGCAACCTGCTGGTGATCCCCTGGCTTGGCGCGCTGCCCGACCAGGCCGCCGACCTGAGCTCGGCCTTCTCCCACGACAGCGAGCAGGCCGCGCCTGGCTACTACGCGGTGACCCTGGACGAGCATGGCGTCCGCGCTGAGCTCACCGCCACGGGCTGGGTGGGGGTGCATCGCTACACCTTCCCCGCCAGCGAAGACGCTCGCGTCGTCTTCGACGCCGGGCACACCCGAGGCAGCGCCATCCAGGCCGAGGTCTCGAGCACCGCCGACGGCTTCGAGGGCTGGACCACCACCTCCATGCACCCCTTGCTCAGCTACATGCTCGAGGACGCGCCTGGCAGCACCGGCGAGCTCACCCTGTACTTCACTGGAGCCTTCTCCCGGTCCTTCGAAACCCAGGGTACCTTCACCCAGGACGGCTCGAGCCTGGAGTCCCAGCAGGGCGCCGTCCAGGTCACGGGCGAGCACGCTGGCTCCTGGTTCTCCTGGACCACCGGCCAGGGAGACGTCATCGAGCTGCGCCTGGCTGTGTCGCTCCAGAGCGTGGAGCAGGCCCGCGCCAACCTCGCCGCCCAGGCCGCCGGACGCAGCTTCGAGGACATCCGGGCAGAGACCGAAGACGCCTGGGCCTGCCGACTGGGCAGGGTGCGGGTGGAGGGTGGCGACGACGAGCAGACCACCCTGCTGTACACCAGCATGTATCGGTCCATGATGCAGCCTTCGGCCCTCACCGAGCCCAACGGTGCCTTCGTCAGCGGGGTGAGCGGCCATGCGCTGACACACCAGGCCTGCGACACACGCGTGTTCTACGCCGACGACTGGTGCCTGTGGGACACCTTCCGCACCACCCACCCGCTGGGGGTCCTCCTGGAGCCCGAGACCGTGGACGACCGGGTGGCCAGCTTCCTGCATCAGCACCAGGAGGGGGGCTGGCTGCCCAAGTGTACCTGGGCCGCCACCGGCTACTCCCGGGTGATGATCGGCAACCACGCGGTGCCGGTGCTTGCCGACGCTGTGGCCAAGGGGTTCTCGGACTTCGACCAGGACCTGCTCTGGGAGGCGGTGGAGCACAGCGCGACGCAGGACGAAGAGCGGTGGCTGACCGATGGCATCTGCGGCTACCTCAACCTGGGGACCCCGCCGGAGTACATGGACCTGGGCTACGTGAGCCACGAGTGTGACACATCCCAGTCCGCGTCCATGACCCTCGAGTACGCCTATGACGACTGGACCACGGCCCGCATCGCCCAGGCCCTGGGCCTCGCAGACCAGGCCGCCCGCTTCGACGCGCGGGCCGAGAGCTGGCGCAACCACTGGGACCCGGAGCAGGGCTTCATGCGCGGCCGACACCGGGACGGCAGCTGGGTGGAGCCCTTCGACCCCAGCGGGCCAGAGGACTTCTGCGAGTCCAACAGCTGGGTCTACAGCTTCTTCGTGCCCCAGGATCCCACGGGGCTGATGGAGCTGATGGGTGGCGACGAGGCCTTCGTGACACGCCTCGATACATTCTTCGACGAAGGCCACTTCGAGCCCGACAACGAGCCCAGCTTCCACGTGCCTTGGCTGTACAACACCAGCTCCCAGCCCCACCTGGCTACCTCGAGGGTGCACGCGCTGCTGGACCAGGCCTTCGAGGCCAGCCCCGGGGGGCTGCCTGGAAACGACGACGCCGGAGCCACCAGCGCCCTGTACGCCCTGGCCAGCATGGGCCTGTTCCCCATGGCGCCAGGGGATGGGATCTACCAGCTCACCACGCCCCTGTTCGATCGCGTCGAGATCCTGCACCACCCTGGCCTCGCGGCGGGGGAGAGCTTCGAGATCCAGAGCGGAGGGCGGGAAGCCGGGGTGGCTATCCAGAGCGCCAGCTTGAACGGCGAGTCCCTGGAGGAGCCGCGGATTCACCACGCGCGGCTCTTGGAGGGCGGCACCCTGGACCTGGAGCTCGGTTCCACGCCATAGCTTGTTACAATCGACTCTCTCACCGAGTGAACTCGCCCACCGCCCCCGGAGCATCCATGGCCTCCCTGGTCAGCTTCTCGAAGCTGGAGAACCCCTCGTCCTTCCGCAAGCTGGCCGCGGCCATGTGGAACGCTCCCAACGATCCCCACATCTACGGCTTCCTGGATGTGGACGCGAGCGCTGCGATGGCGCTGATGGAGCGCTACGAGCAGCGCTACGACACCCGCGTGAGCATCACCCACGTGGTCACCCGGGCCATCGCCATCATCCTGGCCCGCCACCCCGAGGTCAACGCCAAGGTGGGCTGGGCCAACATCCTGCAGCGCAGCCAGGTGGACATCTTCTGCCAGGTCTCCACCGACGGGGGCAGGGACCTGAGCGGGGCCAAGATCCAGCAGGCGGACACCCTGTCCCTGGGCCAGCTGGCCGCCAAGCTGCGTGGCTCCTCCAAGGCCATCCGCGAGGGCGCCGACCCCAGCTACGAGAGCAGCCGCAAGCTGTTCAAGGCCCTGCCCCTGTGGGGCCTGCGCATGGTGCTGTGGGCGCTGTCGCTGTTGAACAACACCCTGAACCTGCACCTGCCCAAGCTGGGGCTGCCCCGCGACGCCTTCGGCTCGGCCATGGTGACCTCGGTGGGCATGCTGGGCATCGACTCCGGCTTCGCGCCCTTCACGCCCCTGGCCCGCTGCCCCATCATCCTCACGGTCACCCGCGTCAAGAAGCGCCCCTGGGTGGTAGACGACGAGGTGGTGGTGCGCCCCGTGCTTCGTCTGTGCGGGACCTTCGACCACAGGATCATCGACGGCTACCACGCCGGCGAGCTGTGCACCGAGATCGAGAAGATCATGTCCGAACCCGAGCTGCTGCTCACCGACGAGGAACGATCCGCCTGGGTGGACTGACCCCACGGTCCAGGCGTTAGGATGGTGGCGCCCCCACCGCCCGGGACCGCCATGCCTCGTCTACGCACCCTGTCGCCCCTCGTCGCGCTCCCCCTGATCGTCGGCTGCAAGGTCGTGGACGCTCCGGACGCCATCGAAGAGCTGGTGGTGTTCGGCTTCGTACACTTCGACGACGACATCGAATACCTCGAGGCGGTCGGTGAGAAGCTCTTCCCCGCCGTCGCGGAGCACGAGGACGAGCTGGCCGAAGGCTACTTCGTCGACCTGCTCACCGCCGAGGATCTCGAGCTGGCTGGCGTCCAAGACGCCGTGACCGAGGGCATCATCGGCGCCCTGGGGCGCTCCGAGTACACCAACGACCTCGACGCGGTGGTCTGCGGCGTGGCGTGGCCGGACAAGGCCAACACCGAGGCCTTCGAGTCCTACCTCGAGTACACCCTCGAGGACGACGGCAACCTGGCCTGCTTCTTGGAGCGGGAGTGCGAACGCTACGACACCACGGCCACCCAGCGGGTGACGGCCTCCATCCTGGGTGAGGCCACCCAGTCCTTCACGCGCAGCTTCCGCTGGGTGGAGCCTCGGGATGGCGACCCGTATGTGGTCTCGCGCCTGCTGGCGCCCGAGCCAATCGCCTTCGACTCTGAGATCCTGGCGGTAGACCAGCAATACTCCTTTGTCATGCTCTACCCCCACGGCCAGAGCACCCGCCGGCTCGAGACCTTCTGGGTCGAGGCGCGCGCCCTGGGCTTCGAGCTGCCTGAGGCCTTCGCCGTCTCCAACGCGGTCAGCACCATGCAGAACCAGGCCGGCGAGATCGACGCCTTCATCGATGGCGGTGAGGGCTGCCGCTGACCCGGAATGGAACCGCTGCGCCGGGGAACATACAAAGACCCCATGTCCACAGCCGCCGCCCTCTTCCTCCTCGCCTCCAGCGCCCAAGCCTCCGATCCCCACTGGAAGCCTGCCGACCCCGCGTTGTCCGCATACAACCGCGGTGTGGAGGCCCTGGACGCCGAGCGTCTGGGGCAAGCCGAGCGCCGGCTCCAGGAAGCGCTGGCGGTGGATCCCGACTGCGGGGCTTGCGCCCACGCCCTGGGCGTCGCGCTGCTGCGCCAGGATGACGCGGAGGAGGCCGTGGAGCTCCTGCAGCAGCTCGCCCGGCAACATCCCCACCGCGCCGAGGTGATGGTCTCCCTCTCGGACGCCGCCTTCGGCTCCCAGGACTTCGCCCTGGCGGTGGAAGCGGCCGCCATCGCGCTGGTGCTGGATGCGACCCGCTGGGACGCCCTGACCGCCATGGTCAGGGCCTGCCTGCGCACGGGAGACCTGGCGGAGGCCAGGCGCTGGATCCAGAGCGCAGGCGGCGCCCACCCGGACGACCGCCTGGCCTGCCTGCAGGTCGACATGCGCGTGGAGGAACAAACGCTCGAGTCCGCGCAGGCCGCCATGCAGAAGTGTGAACGGTCCGGCGACGCGGATCTCATGGCCCACGCCCGCAGCCGGCTGGCGTCGGCGACAGGTGACATCTCAGTGATCACATCTCAGGCCGTCGCCCGTGGAGACCGGGATCTGGAGCACCTCAGCCTGGCCTTCGCCGCCTTCGAGCGCGGAGAACACACCAGAGCGGCTTCACTGTTCAGGAGGATCCTCGATGACAACCCTGCCGACGCCGAGGCGGCACTGTTGTTGGGTCTCAGTGAGCACCACCTGGGCCACGAACAGCGGGCCGAGGAGGCCCTGGCTCGCGCCTTCGAGGGCCAGGCATGGATCCGGGTGGGTCGCGACGGCACCTACGCAGGGGTGGTGACCGCGGGCGGCGCCGAGGTCTTCGAGGCGCGCCTGCGCCAGGGCGTAGGCTTGCTCATACAGCTACAGGTGTCTCGCGGAGAGCTCGCACAGGCAGCCCAGAGCGCAGATCGCGCCAAGGAGCGCCTCGGACCCTGCGCGGAGCTGGACGCCGGTCGCATCGCCCTGTTGGCGGCCCGGGGCGAGGAGGAGGCCGCCAGCGCCAGCGCCACCCGAGCCCTGGGCGAGTGGCCGGGGGTCCCCATGCTCGAAGACGCCGTGCGGGATCTGCTGGCGGACTACCCCCACAGCCGCAGCGCTGCGCTGTTGGATGCGGCGACGGAGGCGGGCCTGGTGGAGGGGGCCTACTGGGCAGCCCTGGGTCTGCGTGACACAGGTGACGCGGCAGGGTGCATCGATCGCGTCGAGCCAGCCATCGCCATCGCCGACGAGTCAGCGCTCGGGCCCCTGCTCACCCTGGCCTGGAGCTGCGCCGTCGAGTCGGACGACCTGCAGCGGGCGGAGCGGACCCGCGCGACGCTGCTGGCGGCGGGCCTCGAGCCCGACATGGATGTGTCACTGAACCATGCCAGGCTGAGGCTGGGCCTGGGCCTGTTCGATGAGTGCATCGCCCTGCTGGACGGCCTCTCCCCCTCCATGAAGGAGCAGCAGGACTACCGCCGCACCCTGCGCTGCCTCGCGCTGGTGGGGCAGGGCAGGCTGGATGCTGCGCTCCAGGAGCAACGCGCGGGGACCGTGACCGCGGAGGCCCGCTTCGAGCTGGCCCTGGCGCTCGCGCGCGACGAACGCCTGGAGGATGCCCAGCCCCTGCTCGCTGGCTGTTGTGACGCGCTTCAGGCACAGGAGAATCGCGATCGCTGCTACAGGATCCTCGAGGAGTTGCAGGGGTCGAACCCCGGAGCACGCTAAGCTCCTCGTGCGACCACCGCCTCGGTGGCGCACGCGAGGATTCCATGGTCAGCGTCTTCCTGCTCATCCTCACCATCATCTGTGCCTATGTGGTGGTCATCGCGGGGTCCATCGCCTACGAGCTCACCGGCCTGGACCACGAGACAGCACACTTCCAGGCGCTCTCTGCGTTCACCGGCACCGGCTTCACCACCCGGTCGTCCGAGCGAGTGGTCAGCAACCCTGTACGTCGGCGCATCACCACTGTCCTGATCCTGCTGGGCTACGCGGGCACCGCCACGGTGGTCGCCAGCCTGGTCACCTCGGTCAACACCGGCTCCTTCGGCATCTCCCTGCGCAACCTCGCCACCCTGGCCCTGGCGGGGGCGGGCATGTGGTGGGCGCTCCAGCGCCTGGGCGGCCGGATCATCGGGGACTGGCTGCGCCGCATCCTGGCAAGGCGGATGCACGAGGAGGTCCCCCACGAGGAGCTGCTGCTGTACAAGCGGGGCTTCGGGATCTCCCGCATCGAGGTGCCCCCGGCCAGCCGGGTCAGCGGCAAGCGGCTGCGGGAGCTCGACCTGCGCTCCAGCAAGGTCCAGGTGCTGGCCATCGAGGACGGCGATGCCGTGTACGCCGTGCCAGATCCCGACTGGATGTTCCAGCCTGGGCAGCACGTCGTGCTGTACGGCGCGCTCGAGGACATGTACGGCGCCTTCAAGCCTTGGGAGGGCACCCAGAGTGACCCAGATCTGCTCTAGGCTGGCGGCGGGGTTCACCCCCCTGCTCTCCCTGTCGCTGATGGCCTGCCCGGGCCCCGCCGACAGCGGGCTGCCTGGGGACAGCCAGCCGTCGGTTTCCTACACGGGGCCACGCCCGGAGGCCTGCGACCGCTACAGCACCCTGGGCTCCTTCGGCATCGAGCTGATGAGCGCCGGCGCCGGGTTCTCGGGCGTGCTCCTGGACAGCCCCAGCCCCTTCACCACCCAGGAGCTGGTGAGCGCGGGGGAGTGCCGCCTCTATGGCTGGGAGCACCAGCCCCACTGCGACCCGCCCTGCGAAGGCGAGACCATCTGCGCCTACGACGACACCTGCCGGGCCTGGCCCGCCAACCTCAGCGTGGGCACGCTGCGGCTGCTGGGCACCGAGCCCGAGCTGGAGCTCGAGCCCACCGAGTGGGGCAGCTACACCTACACCGAGGCCTGGCCCACCCCCTATGCGCCCGGAGCGCAGCTGACCCTGCAGGCCCAGGGCGCAGGGCAGGTCGACGCCTTCACCCTGACCCTGGCCGGGTCCCCCCTGCTGGAGCAGGAGCGCATCGAGCTCACCATGCGTCCGGGCCAGCCCTTGATCATCCCCTGGGACCCACCCGAGGGGCCGGAGGGCATGCGGATGCGGGTGCGGCTCAGCATCGACCACCACGCCAGCACACCGGGCTACGCCGCGTGTGACGCCCCCGCGGGCCAGGGTTCGGTCACCGTCTCCTCGGCCATCGTGGATGGGCTCATCGCCGCAGGGGCGACGGGCATCGGCACCTATGTGGAGAGCTCCAGCCTGACCCTGGCCAGCGAGGCCTGGGCCGACACATCTTCAGGTTGTATCGTCTTCGAGACCGCCTCCTCCCAGCACTTCGACGTGGGGACAGAGCTGTGAACACACACCTCACGCGCCTGATCCTGCTCTCCATGCTGACCGCATGCGGCCCCGACCCTGGCCCTGACGAGTACGACGACGGAGCGTACCACTGCTGCGCCGAAGACCAGGGCACGGACTGCTGCGGGGGCTACGACCAGGGCATGTGCTTCGAGTACGGCGGCGTCTACGGGGCCTGCATCGAAGCGGGAGAACAGATCGAGGGCAAGGTGATCTGCGCATTCTGCTGCGACGACATGCTCATGACCGAGCCGATGGTGGAGACCAGCGAGGTCTTCGACGGCTACCCCGAGGGCTGCGGCCCCGGCGACGTCCCGCCCAGCCTGCTGATCTGCGTCGCCTGCGGCGACGGCGTCTGCGGCGACGGTGAGAACCCCTGCATCTGCCCGGAGGACTGTTCATGAGATCCACACCCATCACCCTGGCCTGCCTGCTGCTGACCGGCTGCCCTCGGCACGAGGCGACGCTCGAGCCCTCCCCGGTGCCGTCCACGCAGCCGGTACAGACCCTCTCCGGCGCCCCCCCGAGCGCGGCCGAGCTCCAGGAGCGAGCCCGGCCCGCCGCTGCGCTCACAGCCAGCGCGCCCACCCTGGCCTGGGAGGCCCAGGTAGGGCTGACCAGCTACCGCAGCACCATCCTCGTGCACGGGGGCCTGGTGTACCTGGGCTCGAACGGCCAGGACTGGCACAGCGAGCAGGACCCCCTTGACGGCGTCTGGGCCCTCGACGCCGCCACCGGCCAGGTGCGCGCCCACCTGGTGCCCCCCGGCACGGGGCAGAAGGACGTCAACGGGCTGGCTCTGGACGGAAACCAGCTGGTCTTCGGGACGGATCAGGGCCTGGTCTACAAGGCCGAGCTGGACGGTAGGGTGATCTGGCAGGCGGACATCGGCGGCGACGCCGAGGCCGCCCCCGGCCTGTACGACGCCAACGGCGACGGCATGCTCGACGTGGCCATCGGCGCCGAGGGCGGCGACTTCCTGGTCCTGGACGGCCGGACCGGGCGCCGCCTGCTGCGCACGCCCAGCTCGGTGGGCGAGTACGACCAGGTGGGCTTCGTCGCCGCTCCCGCGCTGTTCGACGTCACCGGCGACGGCGTGCGGGACATCTTCGCCCCGGGGCGCGACAACTGGATGCATGCGGTGGACGGCGCCACCGGCGCTCCCCTGTGGAGCAACCAGCACACCAGCGGGCTGCACGGCGCGCCTGTGCTGGCCGACACCGACGGCGACGGGCGGCCGGAGCTGATCTACACCGAGGCCTACTCGGATGTCCACGCCGTGGACCCGGCCACGGGGGAGTCCCGCTGGGGAGCCAGCCTCGAGCACCCGGACGGTGGCATCGAGGGGCTGTTCGGCGCGGTGACCTGGCACCCCAGGTTGGGCTGCGCCCTGGTGGGCACGGCCTGGTGGGGGGAGCTCGAGGGCATGTACTGCGTGGGCCCCGAGGGTGTCTACTGGCGATACACCGAGCCCAGCGGCAACATCACCAGCGGCGCGGTGATCGGCGATGTGGACGGCCGGAACGGCTTCGAGGTGGTCTTCGGCACTGAGTCGGGCAAGGTCGTGGCCCTGGACGGCCGCGGCGAGCCCGTCTGGGTGCTCGAGCTCGGCGCTCCTGTGGAGTGCACCCCTACCCTGGCCGACATCGACGGCGACGGGCTGCTCGAGCTGTTGGTGGCCTCGAACGACGGCGTGCTGCGGGCCTACGATACCCGCGGCAAGGCACCGGCCCTGCTGGGCTACCACCGAGGTTCCACGTG